>Ga0056132_1000289_pt1 | contig 11898 bp, 3 predicted proteins | sample WorMetLIZISLAND2_3_FD_71119 | JGI IMG/M metagenome (GOLD analysis project Ga0056132, IMG submission 71119) | Marine gutless worms symbiont microbial communities from Max Planck institute for Marine Microbiology, Germany - Olavius clavatus LIZARD... ...
GGGGGGGGGGTCTGAGGAAGTGCTGTAAGCTACTCCAGCGTGTCCTGGCAGAGCGAGCCCAGCCGCCGAACGATTTTAGCTACGTTTTGGCTTCAAAATAACCGCCCGTGTGCATAATTTGTCGTATTAGGTCAGGTAACTTTTGAGATAACATTTGATTCGTTTATGTTCGTTGTCAAAAGTTGGAGGAGACCAACCCGTGGCTTCATTTTTTGTATAATATTTAATACAGAAGTTTGCTCTTTTTGCTTAAAATACATCAAAATGTTTTTGACAGCTAGGCTCAGCCTAGACGTGATGTGGAACATACATCACTCCCCAGACTCCACAGACTGGTGAAAGAGCTTTGACCGAAAGTCGCTTGTAGGATTTTTTCATCTATTAACTCTCATATTGGGTTTCTATTTTTACGCATGTTTGTTGTGCTTGGAGTAAAATATGCCCCAAGAGTTTTAGTTAGTAAACCGATAGCTGTATATCTTGCAAAACTTTGAACCGGAAGCATAGGCGCAGCCACGTTCTGAAAGATGAGGGGAAAGGATGGGAAAATGGGAGGGGAAGGAGAAGAGGAAAGATATTTGTCCCAGCATTTATGGTCCTATAGAACTGCCACTAAGTCCGCCATAGAAATGTTTTAGATTGGTAAATACTACAGTTTATTATAGCACAATTTTGGGATCGATATCGACGTATGAACATGACCGCACCGTGTCGCTGCAAGGTTCGTGTCGACAATATTGTAATTTGTTCAATCACTAGCGAGACAAGAGATTAACTGAACTGTACGAAGTGACACACAGGCTAATCAGCCGATATAAATGCATTGCATTCCATTATGCACAGTTCGGCTTACGCGAAATTAATTCTGTATAATGGTATTTTGTTCTGCGTTATAATTACTCGGCCGCCGTGCATATTCGCGAAGAATAAGTGGCGACAACATGATTCACTATGCCACACTGTGTCTCAAAAAAACTACTATGTACATGACAACTATACGTGACTTTTTGTTTGCATTGTATATTCTTTTTGACATATTAACTATGCGTCCAAGTTACAATCATTTATAATGTGGTCTTATTTTTTTAAGACACAGCGTATCTAAGCAGCTGACCAGTTGCTACGGACTTTCAACACATCAACACCATTAACTGTTGTTTTTCTTTTACGATACGAATAATAACGTGCATTCTATCATCTCGAATATGACATGTAGTCGTCTGTAAAGTCGTTTCCGCGACTGCATTGTAACTATTCAATATGGACTATGGAGGGCAGGGTAGCAGACACATCTTTTCGCAATCTCTCGTTAACTTCCCGTTGGTACCTGTGCGAAATTTTACTGCTTGCTGGTAGTGTCAGGTCCTCAGGAGAAGATAAGTGTGAAGAACTTGTTCAGCATTTTTCAGGTAGTAGTGCAACCGATCGCGAGTCGAATCAAACGACTCTTGATCGTGATATCAGACGTCTGACGTCAAACCATTGAACACAACACAACATTCAATAAGCTGCAATAAGCTTTTACTCAATATGCTCTGCATGCTTTCCTACCATTGCCCAATACCAAAAGCTACATTTTTCGTGGTATTACTCTGAATAGGATAATGATCTCAATATTTATTGAGATAGAATACAAATGAAACGGTTGCCCTACAAATTACTTCATCTTCTTTCACTCATTCAGTACATATTTTCGTTCAAAATTAAATAATAAAAAAGAACAAACAAATCTTTTTGATCTGAATACTGCGCATAAATAGACTGACTTGATATTGTAAAGCTATATACCGCTGTATATTGTCCATCGTAATTCGCATTGACACCACGCTCTACAGAAAAATGTTTTTATTCAGCATAAGCTAACAAGGAAACAGTATTTTGCTTCAAACTTAACAAGAAGTCATAAAACACGACTTTAAGATGAAAAATAAACAAACTAAATCTTAAAAATACGACTCTCGGACGAAAAAAACACAAAACTAGACTCAAACCTTAACAGGATGCTTGCATCTGCATAAATACGTTTTCATTAAATAGCCTATTACTGATACCTACGCGCATAAACTTCATAGGTTTGTTTAGGGGCCTACAGCTACAGCATAAAGTTTTAGATACTGAGGAGAAATCTGCGATGTATTTACACAATAACCACTTGCATTAATTAGGTAGCAGTGCCATTAACTGCACTAGTCCGTCATCTAGCTAATTTAATGCGACCATTAAGTTACACAATGGTAATGCAGGAGATACAGTTGATTCAGTACAGAAGGATCGGTGGCGGTCAAAAGAAAACCAACGGTCTTGGAATTTGGAGAACTCTAGTACTCTACTAGAATGTCGCGAGAAAATCGATCAGCGGCGTTCATTGTATTTGCGGTGAACCTTGAGGTGTTTGGTAAGGTGATCAGAACGCGAGAATCGCTTGTCGCACAGCCGGCACGGGTACGGCCGGACGCCGGAGTGCGAACGACGATGTCTGGCCAGTTCGTCCGATCTCGAGAAACGCCAGTCGCAGTTCGGCCACGTGCAGACAAATGGCTTTTCGCCTGTATGACGCCGCAGGTGCGCCTTGAGATGCGAACTCTTGCTGTAGCTCTTGTCGCACGTCGGGTACGTGCAGCAGTGCAGCCGCTCATCAGCCAGCATCGACAGCGATGTAGGAGACAGCCGAGACGGCGACGACGACGAAGAAGACGTGGAGGACGTTGGAGACGGGACATTTACGTTTCCGGCTGTACCGGCCTCGAAAAGTCGAGGTACGGGCGTCGACCGCATGAGGCAGGACAAAACGGCGGAGCTTTTTCGTGCGGAGAACACCGACGGCACTTCCGCCGACGGGCGGTCGACGTATTTGCCAGCTGTATCACCGGAAGTCAAATAACTTCGCACGCTGCTTGGTTGAGTCGCTGCTGTTGACTTCACGTCTAACCGATATTGCCTATCAAAGTTCCTTGTGCTGACCTCTGTGAAATCACGAAAGCCTGGAACAGCAAAAGATCGGAAGTAGTCGAGATTATTCTGGTCACTGCACTGATCGTTGAGGACGCAACGAGAGTCTCTGGAGCCGCTATGTATAAGCTGCGATAAACAGCGGCTTTCAGCAGCCGCCAGCAGCATCGGCTTTGTTTTGCCACTGGAAGATGACGATACTTCGGACTGTGGCGTCCACGGCCCGACAACGGTGGCAAAGTTACACGAAGGCAGAGAATCAGTGGTTGGAAGTACGGTTAAGTCATTGCTGTGACTCATCAGGTGCCGCAGCCCGACGCCGAGCACCACCATTCCACAATCAGCTTCCGGTATGTCCACTCCCGACGTCAGCAGCTTGTCGTGGCTGTTCACCGGCACTTCGTCATGTTCTGAGAAATATCCATTGCTGCTGCTGCCGCTGCCGCTGCTGCTGCGATCTAGGACGGCCAATAATCCGTCACATGAATCGTCGTCAGTGCCCGTCGTCGACATTTTCATCCAACACGAGTCGAGATTCGTCGCCGCGTAGTCGGGGTCGGCGCCTATAAGCGACGGTAGAAACTCATCAGCGTCAAACGATCCACCACTGTCAACACTCCAGCTAGAGTCAGTGCTGATCGACGACGATGCAGGAGCTAGGAAAGACTCTGATGACGAACTGTCATCGAGCTCTGTTTTTACAGGCACAGCTAAGTCTGCCGTCACGTCTGTAGCGTCACTGGACATCAGCTCACTGCTCATCGACGCTGTAACGTGGTCGCCGAACTGTGGAATTAATGGGAACATTGGCACGAACAAATCCATCGTGACTTCACTGCGTAATTTACTCCACTTGCTTCCTACACATGCAACATATAAGAGTATAAGTTGCCGTAAGTCGTTCGTTCACAGCGACGTCTATCCCTGTGATCCGATTGCGCCATAAACAATTTGTGGGGGTTATTAAAGATTTTCATATTAAGCTTTTTTATTGTACAAAAAATCCCTATATATCATAATGCCTATCAAATAATTTCTTAATTTTTGTTCACTCTCAGAACGCACCGAAATCTACGTCGTCTGAGACTTCGCCCTAGACCCTACCGGGGAGCTTACAGCGCTCCCTGACGCCGAGGCAGTAAGGAAATAGGAGGAGAGGGGAAAGGGGGAGGGAGAGAAGCAAACGATGGAAAAGAGGAATGAGGAAGGAAGAAAACAATGGCAGAAAAGCGCGTTGTCTGTTGAGGATAGACGCTGATGGTCATTTAGGAGGGACAAAATATGCTCTCAAAACCATCGGAGTAGTCTTAGGTCATCGCCGACAGTGATCCATATACGTTGGCGTCGGGATATTTACATTTCCGGTTACGCCAGCATCGAAATATCGAGGTACGGCGTCAATCACAGGCGGCGGGAAGGATACAGCGGCGGAACACTGACGAAATTTCAGTGTTACGTAGAGTGACATAGTGTTAACCCTTGCATCGTAAGTTCAAGTGACTGTCTGCATTACACTGTCACGACATGACGGATGAGAAATGAACAGCAATCAAACGACTTGACTCAGTGAAGTAAAAATGATTTAGTTGCTTTCTGAGTGTTGTCCTGTCAGCGTCTCGTATAATGTCGGTGGAAACACCGTTCCAGCATCCGCCCTTGAAAACGTCAACGCTCTCTCGCCTAACTTTTTACGAAGACGTGGAGTTGTGCAGCCCGTTTCGGTGGACACGGATCATCCGACAATGCTTGCCAGATATTTGGAGTGGGATATTGCACACTGCATATACGATGTGCATTACCAGACAACACTACTACTGTATGCGCTAGCGGTCCGGACGAACATGTCTATACCCAGACGATATGAATTTAACTAGCGAGTTGTCGTGAATATTATTGTCACCTTGTCACTATCAGTTAACAAGTGGTTTTAATTATGCATGAGAACCGATGAGATAATAACAAACAGCCCTGCTGTTGCTGAGAAAGAGCCGACCGTATGGCGTTGTCTGGAATAGCCGTGCAGCATGCTTACTATTCCAGACGTGGAAATTTTGGCGGTTCACTTGCTCACAGTATGTTTTTCATGTTTTTCATGGCGCCAACGTCTACGGTTCAAGGGGCGAGGAGTGTGAGGGAATAGGGTCGGTTACAGTCGGTATAGGGGTTTGAAAGTTGTACAGTCGTGTTCCTCGGGAGGGGGGGGGCACTCATATTTCAGAGATATTGCCGCTTTTGTGCGCCAGCACGACACTTTTTCCCTCTAGTCTCCCCAAAATTTCCCCATGTTCCTCTGCGAGTAGGTAGATGGCCAGGTGGCCTTTAGGCTACAAAGAGCGAAGGTGTTGGGCTAATTATCCGTGCAATTAGTTTCCAAGATTTCCAACCTATGTGATCCTGATCCACTTGATTCACTTGTTCAGACACTTCTGCTGTAGGATGTATCGCTTAGTCACAATACACTTCGTCACAGGCAGACTTACGACAGTATTCGACAATAGCCGATTATACTGCACGCATCAGTACGATCGGCTAACAAGAAAGCTGAGCTATCTCAAAAAAGATGACCGGGCGATGCGCCCTATATATGGGTGCCCTGAAAATTTTCGAGAGTCTCTGCGTACGCCCACGGCTACTTTTCGCGAATTTTTAATGGGCTTTTGTTCCGATAGATCCTATGAATGTGCGTACAAAATTTGAAGTTCGTAGCTTCACCCGTTCCTGAGATAATTGCGATTGGACTTTTGGGTTTTGGGGTGCGTTGCGATCCCCAATCATAGGGAAGAGGAGGCCATAGGGGGTCGGGGATAGTACCGTTCGAAAGAGCGATGATGAGTTCCTATAGGCCCTTCATAGTAACTTTTCCTCTATCTTTACGCGTTTCAGAGATATGTTCGCTTTTGTGCTCCACCACGCCACTTTTTCTCTACCCCACCTCCAGTCTTCCCCGAATTTCCCCATGTTTCCCTGGGAATAGGTGGATGGCCTTTGGGCTACGAAGAGCGAAGGGTTGGGCTAATTGTCCGTGCAATTAGTTTCCAAGATTTCCAACCTATGTGCTCCTAATCCACCAACGTCACAGACGGCAAGCAGACAGACAGACGGACGGACGGACGACATACAATCACAATACCGAGCTTTGCACTATAGTGCACCGCGCGGTGAAAAGTATGCCTAAAGCGTATAGTATTCGGGAAATCAGTCGCTAGCGAGTCGGTGAACACATCATAGCATCATATTCGTTGCCATACGACAATGCATTATAGCTACATAGCCTACACACCGTCACATGTTGATCAGTTGTCCGTTCACAGCCAAACAGCACGATATCAACAACGAACTATGTACGATGAAATTAATGCAGTCGTCGACAAGCCACGTGACTGAAAGTATACACTATACTCACTCAACAGCAATAATCCGGCTTGCCACTGTCTGATCAGACTGTTCGATGTCTGACTTATTCGACTCCTTTTGATTGTCTACGACAGCAGGTTCCCGTTGAATACGCTGATGTCTGGACATTCAACAGGCTAGTACATCCAACGTAGTCCCATATGTATACTGCGAGATATACTAGGCCTTCACAATCTAAACGGCGAACGACTCAGTCAAAGGTCGCCTGCGTTCTCCCCGTCACGTTCTAATCGCAACAGAGTATTATATCCCAAATCCCTCTATAGTGACGTGCGTATCACTATCATTACATTTGATGTATAGACCCTACATTTAAATAGCGACCATTTTGCTGAATATTTTGGTGCACGATCGTTACTGCATAAATAGGGACACGGCACTAATAGACATCAGAGGATGTATAACTTTTACGATAACATTATTACAGAATTGAACAGAGTGAATGTCTAAAGTAAGAGCATGTCAAAGCGTAAAATGTTCCACGGAAAGGTTAGATACAAAATACATAAACTGCGGCTACTATGCAGATAATATGCTATGCGTCCGAATTGTTGAAAATGAACGGACAATAAGAACGACAATAGCTCCTCCTTTTCCCCTGTCTCTGACTCTGTCTGGATAAACTGCGAAATATGAATTTGAATATGAAATGGCCTTTGATGTCTGCCTTTGCATCTTACCATTTACATTGTATGACATGTATGTGGCCGTAAAGAATCGCCGCTCTTGTGACTGTAGACCTGTAATATTTTGTCTCAATTGGAAAGGGGAAATTTTCGTTTAGTAGCTCGTTTAAATTGCTAAGCATTTAGTATACGTTTGTTTCGTTTAAATGCAAACTTATCTAGTTCCCACAAACTGTCGCCACCGGCTGTTTACCGCCGTGTCGCGTGTAGCAGACTTCGAACGTCTCAATGTGAACTGTGAACAGGCGCTGGAAGCAGTTCCAAAGTTTAGCGCGGAAAGCATCAACGTCGTCGGCAGCGCGTGTGCACACAGAAAGTGTAAAGTGACAAGACATACATCGTGCAGACTACCAGATAACGACGTGCTGGTGCCACAGTCCCACAGGTCAGCAGCAGGCATTGATCAGACTCTCAACTCAAGTTGCGTTCTTCAGCGTCAGTTAGGCCTACAAGACGTGGTCATTGATCGTTTACGAAGTCAGTTAGATGCAGAACTACACCAGCTGACGCTTGATTGACCTCACTGGCTTTGGACTTCGTGCCGATCGATTTTTATGTTTCATTTCCGCGCGGTATACTAAGCTAGCTACCCATCAGTTTTTTCGGCGTACATGTTATGCATTATCGAATCCTTGTCATATTCCTTGCGTGACGCTATCCTATATACATGTTAAATCGCTACATTATATACAACGCTATTACGCTATTACTCTGACATAGCAAGCGATGACCTGATACAAGTTGTGACTTATTTACTCTTGAAATCAATTCCTGAAATAAATAATATATCTGTAAATTACCCCTTCCATTTCCTTTCTCTACAAACCATAAGATTTCTTTGTTTAACTACTAGTAGGGCCTATGAAGATAATTCACAGTTATTTACTATTTTTTTAAATTTCAGTACGTAAGAAGCGAAACTGACATGCATGTTGTTTAGCTCAACATCTGTTTACGTAATACCTACGCCAAGTAGGCTTAGGTTATGTTTTTGTCTCGATCGGTTTGTCTGGCTGTCAGCAAGTTACGGATGAATTTCATGAAATTTTCACAGAAGAAACAGCGGATTACACTCCGGGTGATCTGGATCCATACCGGAATCCAGGAAGTTCTACTTAAATTAATACATTAATAGAAATCTGCAGGTGCATGCTATTGCTAATAATCACGTATAATCACGAAATGGCTCCACTCGCACGTATTGCGCAGTGCAGTGCGTCATGGCCTATAGTGATGCTATTTTTGATCCTTTTATTTGTCTTTTTATTCACGTGTATCTTTTTAGCCTTCTGGGCTACCGTTTTTAATAAACTTGGGTTGAGTTGAGATCTGTTAAGCAATAGGTATAAGTCGTCAGCCCTGGCGAAAGTTCGCATTCTCCCAACTGTTTCTAGTTCTAGCCTGTTCACACTTTCAGCTTCAACGTGCAAGAATGCTCTGCATACAGCACTGATTGCAGAGAGATGGTACGGTCAGCCAAGAGCCAACTGATGTTAGCTATTGACGTAATTTTAATACAAACACTGCTAACTGGAACACTAGAGACAGAATGGCCATACGTGTAGGCCTATATGCAAAAAGCCGAGTGCTTTGCATATTGTGATGCTGTGATAACTGTCTGTCTGCTGATGATGACTAAACGTCTACACAACTGCACATGACCAAAATGATAACGCACCATCAGCCGGATACACCTGCTGCCAGCCGCTGAGGCAAAATGTTCGTAACACCGGAAACAAGCAAAGCTGTAATGCTCTAGCTTCTCATTAAAGCATTGATATTGACACTCACCTCGTAGTTCTGTTAGTCAATAGGCCTACGACTACACAAAAACCAATGTTAGTGAAATAATGACTGCTATTCTTAAAATATTATTGTCACAGCTTGCGCTGTTTGTCGTCATTTAGGACTACAATAATAGCGTACTGGGCTGAGTTAACTTATATAGTACATAGGCCTGTAATACGTCTATAGAGAAAACGTAGTGCAAGTAGTTAATTAGGTCTAAAATACAGGGTACAAAGTTACCTGTCTAAGAAAACATGCGACAAAACTTAACAAGAGACAGTGTGAGCAAAACAAAAACACCGGACAGCTGGAAGCTGGAACGCAGAGAGGAAGACAAAGTCGTTCAGGTCGGCGAACTTCGACAGTTTTGCAGCGCGTCGTTCGTCATCTAAACACAACTATCAGCAACAACAGCTGATGATGCGGCCGGAGTTCAGCAAAACAGCAACAACAGAGGCATGTGATCATCGGCAAGTGACGTCACTGCTTACTCCGCAGCTAGAAGCCCAGTTCAACACCACGAATAACAGAAAACTTCACAGATGGAGCAGAGCTGTTGTGGTGTAACAATAATGAAAACGACGACAATATGCTACATGGGCGAACTTTGCTACTGTTACTGCAGTGCTAACGGCGCATCGCACTGTTGTAGGTTAGAGTATAAAAATTACGATTCGCACGCCTGCCGCTGAAAGTACGTATCTGCGGGGCACCGACTCGACCGACCGACCGATTTACCAATTAGCACACAATGTATTTACGATGCGGCGCCAAGCTGCGGCGTCTACCACAGTTCGCCTATATAGGCCTACATTATAGTACTTGACGCCGTAACCAAGTTCTCGAGTTAGAAAAAGTGTACGCTGTTTTCGGCAAGTTGTCTACTACTATGGTTGCAGGAGGAGGACATAGTGAACATAAGACGTGAACATTTCTCACTGCTGAGCCTGAGGTTTTGTAATGTGTTATTTTTGAAAGTGTCTCATTGGCTGTTTGCTGGTTAATTAAAATGTGCGTCATGTGCTACAACTACGCTTTACAAAAATTTTTAACAAATAAACACACGAGGAATTTATGACAAGCTAGAGTATTTCCTAACAAAGACTACAGTACAATTTTCGTTACAATCTGTCCATATTTCGAAAAGTTATAGCAAAAAAACAAAGGGGGGCGTCGCTGAAACGTGCGGCGGGGTACTGAGCGCAACACCGGACACCGGACAGTCACAAACCTTCGCGAGTAGATTACTCAAGAAAAGATATCCCAACGTGTGAGTATCAAGCTATGGTCGCCGCTTTTACCTTTGATCACTGCGTAATGCTCTGGGGAATTCTGTAGGTGATAAACTACGGGAGAACAGAGCGTATTGCCTGAGTCGCTGGTACAGCGACGTGTACATCTGTATATGTTTATTTAATATAAGCGACGTAACGCACAGAACTATCGAGACAGCTAGACAGCTATGGCTACGACAACGACCAAACGAGACAAGCCGGTCATCGCACACGTTAAAGCTGTGCGTGTACAAAATTATGTACAGTTAAAGTAGGCCTTATTGTGTACTTTTTGTGTGCTGTATTTCTCATGTGTGTACCTCGACTTTAATATAAACAACAAGCACGATTAGTGAACTAAACGTTTAACAAGATTATGTCAAATTGTGTTACATGGTGTCTTTGAAGTAACAGTAAAAGTTGGGTAGAGGCTTATAGCATTTTACGATTGAGAAGAACCAAATTTATGATCTTACGAATAATAAGAAGTGAAGAATAAGATGAACATATCCTTCTCATGGTGGCGTTGCTCAGTTCCGCGCCGCACGTTTCAACGACGCCGCGCCCGGCGGCGGCGCTGAAACGTGCGCCGCAGAACTGAGCCGCGCGGAAACGCGCAGCCCGGGATCGTGACCAAACCCTTCTTTGCTCCTGTTACCTTCTTAGCGCTCAGTCTCATCTTCACCACTTTCGCTATCAATATAACCCGTTCACTTCCATTTCAGGCTAAAAATTTTTTAGAAATCCTTAACGGATGTGTGGTAACTGAACTTTTTACTTTTTCATGCTCATTCTCCTTTAGTTTGTATTCATTCTTTAACTTCTCACTACAATTCTTTTTTTTATTTTGTAGTTCTTTTTACTTTCCCCTTGACATCACATTAGCCTAATGATCTTTTCGTAACTGATTATCCGATCATGCTCATTGGTTTTCACTGTACTTCTTAGAAGTTTTCTTCAATTAATTTTTACATTACATGTTAAACTAAACGCCAATAAATAATTTTATGTCAGTTTTTTCACAGGAAAGTTATAGGCCTATCGAATCGTAATCCGCGTACGAGTAACGTCAAATTACGACTGGGTCGCCGTCAACTTTGTAGGCGTCGTGTCGGCGGCACAATCTAGTGGTGAATACGATTAAGCTAACTCAAATATCTAATTCGTCAATCGGCACACGTCGTCACGTCAACACGTAGACCTACAGTATGTCGAGTAGAGAATAATAACGCGCCATAGACGGCCAGCATCACTGGCGGGCCGGACCCTTGGGACAGCCGGTTGACAGGGTTCGCAAGGTACGTCGATACGTGCAGCAGAGTGCAACTAAGTAACTAATGCAGCCGGGGTGTCCGACCTCTGTCCCACAGCGGCACCCTGTCAGTTCTCCAGGCTGACGGCATTAACGACATCACCGACGCTATTCTGGGCATGCACTCGCTGCAAAACAGCAAACTGCACTTCCACGCACGTCACGTACTAAATGCACAAAAATGAAATTACAGCGAGCCACTGGCAGCCCCGAGTGTGATCATAAGCCCACTAAACATACTTTCGCATAACCGAGTTTTTGACTTCAGTTACATGATCTCCACCACAGCTGCAATCGTAACTACACCGTGAACCAAAAAACGTGCCACTTTATTTTGGATTACATTAGTCTTGTGGTGCGGCGACGTGGTGTAGTGGTTAGCGCGTTGGCTTGGCGTAGTTAATTGACACTGGGCCAGGTTACTACTTGCGGGCAGGTAAACCGTCTGGGTATGTAATCAGCCATCTAGGCCAAC
>Ga0056132_1000290_pt1 | contig 11888 bp, 9 predicted proteins | sample WorMetLIZISLAND2_3_FD_71119 | JGI IMG/M metagenome (GOLD analysis project Ga0056132, IMG submission 71119) | Marine gutless worms symbiont microbial communities from Max Planck institute for Marine Microbiology, Germany - Olavius clavatus LIZARD... ...
GGCAGTCACCACATCGCTGACACTCACTGACTGAAACGTGTGGAGAGGTGCAGCGGGTGACGTCGACTGGAATGACGGTGGTGGCGCGTCCGCTGTTGCTGACCGTACTCCGGCAACCTTATCGTCGAAGAAACGGTGGAACTCATCAGCGCTAATATCGTCGCAGGGTGGAGCACTGCCGCGACCGAGAAGCGCGTCAATAGAACGCCTGTGATAGCTTATTCCAATCTGAAATGATTCTATGGAAGAACGAGTGCTTATAGCAATCAAGACGAGAAGAAAGTATAGCGAATGTGTTTGAGTCAGAGTGTCGGGAGTTATGAACAGCCCGGCGAAGTGAGTCGCATGGAATTGCAGAAAGGCCATGAAGAACTTTATAGAAAAGAATCAAGTGGGAATTCTTCCTATGGTTTTCCAGGGACTGCCACCCTAGGTCTCTGACTAGACCAGACACGGATGTTGTTCTGCGGTAATCGTTTTTTTACAAAACATGCAGCACGATGCTGTACTTTGTCCACTACTTATTGCTTTTGATGATCTCAGTCTTTTCCAGGTTTCTTTCAAAGATTTTCAGTGTTTCCGATGTAACTGTTCTGACGTTCAGGCTGTTCCAAATGTTACTTCTTCTTTCTCAGTGATGCCGTAATTCGGTTGAAACTCTGTTCTTATTCAGCTTAAGAGAGTATCCTCTGGGTAAGTAATGGTACTCGCCGTATCATGAACATTGCTTACACCTGTTGTTGTATGTGACTTGTTCTGTGTAGTCAGAGTGGTGATAGATGCATCCAGTGAGTCGTCGTGATGCTGATCATGGTCATCCATCAGAGGATGCGCCGACTTCTCGTACAAGTCTTGAGGCTGCAACTGAAGCGGCCCATCGCATCAATGCGCTGCTCATAGCCAAGGGAATTCTGAAGCCTTCCCAGGTCTCCAGTGTACCGCACAAAGCTAAACAGCAGGTACTTTAGCAGCACTCGCGATATTCAGACAGCACCTTAAGACATTTCTCTGTAATTTATCGTATCCGGACCTGGTCATCTGATGTGCTTTGTTCAACTGTGGAACTTGCAATACCTTTTGTTATTTAGGCCGCACTAAAAAATTCGGATGATGATGATGATGATGATATGATTTTGTTTGCACAATATGTCGTTGTCGTTGCCGTCATCCTTGTTAGGATTCTGAAGAATGTTTTATGCAAAGCTATAAAGTAATTGTTTATGCCAGTATCAATGTCAGTATGTCATTGAGTACTCTTGTACCTTGTACACTTGTGCCTTGTACACTTGTGTCTTGCAGAAAGTACCATCATCTTAATGCTTCAATGCCAGGGGCAAGATGTCGTGTCCTAAAAGTAGTTCATTCCTGGGTGGGGCTGATGAGATGTCTTGACCTGTCTTTATGCAGCTGTAGAGAGTTACAGTTTCACAAGAAGTATTGTCTGTCACTGTCCCTAGTATGACCACAGTTTTCTGTGGAGCGCAGGATTTTGAGCCAAGCCGCGTTTGCCCATTTTTTGGAACTTCTACGTTTTCACGGAATTTTGCGGAATTTGGTACTGGCCAGTGATGAGGGGACAAATATGGAAGGTTCAGATGGCCATAAGAAAATTAATAATTCATACGTGTATATATAGACTATGTATGTATGTATGTATGTATGTATGTATGTATAGACATGATTGTTCCATCACGTACATGACTGGTACTCGGGCACTAACTAGAGGAATATTGAAATTATTGATTTTGTCTGAAATAGGCTGAGACCGATACCGGTATCGGGTATCGGCCGATACTGCCGGTATCGGTTTTGTAACGGTATCGGTAATAATTTCCCCGATACCAGCACCGATACCGACCGACCGCGAACAAGTTATGGCTGTATAATGAGCTAACAACGGTCCTTCATTGATGCAGAACATCAAACAGATCAAATCAACTACTAGCTGCCTCTAAATAGCACTGCAGCCGGCATATAGGCCTATATAGCAGTGGGACACACCAGCCGCTGCCAGTGTTGTAATGTGACACCGGCTTGTCGGTCACGGCCTTTGAAGTTGACAGCTTAGTGGTGCAGGATGAAAGGCAGCGGCTGAACGGCTGCGGATGCAGCACACAGTGACACGCACACAGTGAGTTGAACTGTCAATCAGTCGTCTGTCATAATGTTATTGGCGGATCATTCTAACCCAGGAAACGCTATTTGCTGAAGCTTGATTCCGACCCCAGCACGAAGCCTGCAAGCTACTGAATGTACCTGCGGCGCATCACATTGACACTAATTGAGTTGCTCGTTACAATCATGTCACGGAACAGCGTGGTATGGGAGTTTTTCGATGTGAGCGCAGTGGTTCAATCAACACTGCCCGTTGGCGTGGTGGAAAGAGCACGTTGTGCAGTAGGCCTACGTACGCGTTGCTAAAGTGATGCAGTGTGTCAGCGCCACCCACGTCGGTCGGTCACAAGTGAGAGGCTGTTCAGTGCAGCTGGAGACATCTACAGCAACCAACGCATGCATCTAGCACCTGATCATGCAGAAATGCTTCTGTTCGTGCGAGAAAACTTTAAGTACATTGCTTGCCTCGGTCACCTAGCAAAGTGATCGATGATTGCGACGTCATATCAGCTGATCGTGATCAGTGGATCAGCTGTTGTGACGTCATTAGCACCGCCTAGTTAGGAACTAACAGTTGAACGTCAGCTGCAGACCAACTCCACACTCCAGTGGCAGCATCTCGCTGGCGTTCAGCAGCCGTACGAAAGTTTTTCTTAGTACTGGTCACTATAGAGAAAATTACCGGAGTGTTAATGCGATGCATCTCACTATAGGTGCGTATCCACGTGCCGCCAGCTTGCAGCCTACTTAAGCATGGCCGTCACTGCCTACTCCTGAGTTCCTCTTCACCACAACTATCCACTGCTGTGCCCTACATTCAGGCGCCCCTTGATCTCCCCACACAATACACAACTGGCTGCTGATGCTGCAACAGCTCCCGTCCTCCCCGCTGTGCAGCGTGCAGCACTGTACACACAATCACAGTGCCGGGTCAGTAGATGACTGAGACCAGCAATGTAAATGATCCTGATCAGGCTTGTACCTGATAGCACATGATCACCATGTATTTCCGGCGATCTGATCGCGATTAAATGCTGACCGAGACCAGACCGACTGCGAGTGACTGGCGCCAATAATGCTGAGAAATAAAAAAAACTATTTGCATACTCTTTATATCTCTGACATTTATTTGGCAACAGCCGGTCACAGTATACAAAACAAGCACATACAGTACACATCACACATGCCTACACAGGTGTTCTGTGTCGCACAGTGCACAACCACTTGTGTTATCATATAACCACTGGTATCAGTATCGGTACTCGTATCGGTATCAGCGCTGGAAAAAAGTATCGGGTATCGGAAGTATCGGTAAATCCTGGTATCAGTCTCAGCCTAGTCTGAAATATTGAAATATTTGGAGACTGTCAGTTCCAGTTAACGGTGACAAATACTGCCTAATTGTTTGTGTCTAGGCGTAGTAAATTAATTACCACGTGTGGAAAAATTACCGCGGTAAGCTGCAGAATTTAGCAGACTGTCCCGCAGAATCTGGAAAAAATTTTTTACGGAAAACTGGTCCAATTAGAAAGCACTAGTGACAGACGGAAGAATATCTGAACTGTTCAGTGCTGTATTGTTTACCGGTACCGTACCACAGTTCTACACAGTTATAAGCACATACATATGAGCAGTTCTTACAGATGTACTGTGGCCTGCTGATTTAGGTTATAGACACTTAGTTTGGGTTTTTTGTGTGTTTCTTATCTAGGGCCATCTTATCTGTTTTGTGTCTTTTTGGTGTTTTTGTATTTTCTCTTGTGTGTTTTGAGTTGTCAGTACCAGTGCCAGTGATTTCCCGGAAACACGCGTCTCCAAAATTACCTATTATGTGTCAACCCTGTCTTCTTAGCTTTATGTTCAGTCTTTGTGTCTGAATTGTCCATTTTGAGTTGATCTGTAAATGGTTGTAGACGACGCCGGTGGAAGTACGAACGTTCTGCTGCAAGGTGCCTCAGTGGGTTAGTAGGTCGTGTGTCTGTTATAGTGCTTGTGTAATCTGGGTTAGTGGGCCATGCATCTAGTGTTTATGTTGGCTGCATTCATGATCAAAAATCCGATCGATCTAGATTTGTCAGTCAAGATAAATCAGGTCTGTTGAAAAAGAATGCATTCTTCTGATTAATCACTGTGATGCACACTATTGTGTCATTATGATTATATCACATAATACCTCAGACCTTATGATTGGCTATTTGGAATTGGCTATTGGAGTGCTTACATCACATGCGTCATGGGTGTGGCTTACAAAAATCTTGCTTGGAAGTCAGATTTTTCTCAGACACTTCCTGGGCAGATCTGGATTTGATTGTGAACGCGGAGCGTTTCGCTCAGATTGATCAGATCAATCGGATTTATGATTATGAATGCAACCAGTGTGTAAGGCTAAAGAAAGTCACAAACAAGGATATTTGATGCAGATGCCCAGACACACATAGACCGATGGCTGCCATATTTTGAGTGTAGGGTGGAGTTGCTGACACAGTTATTTATTTCTAAATTTTATTACAGTACAATTGATTCTGGGGTTTTGTTCCCAGGGGTAGTCATATTTCCCTGTTTTCCTCTACTTCCTGCAGTGGCTTGTACAGCCGGCCTGGGCTACCACATAACCTGTAACTAAAGGTAGTAAAATGCTAATTTAACTACCTGCTATTTATGAAGCCAAATTATATTGCTTGATGACAGACAGAGAGAAGAAGTGCCATCAATCCAGGATGGAGGACAGCAGGAAATTAAAAACGCTGGTGTTAAGAATCATAGAGGGTGCGAACAAGAGGTAGGCCACGTAGAGGGTGGACGGATGACACTGTCAGCTGATGTAAGTCTGGACTACAGGAGCTGAAGAGTGTAGCTCAAGACCACAGGTGGCAGCTCATTACAAGCCAAGCAGTGGACACCAATGTGATCCCGTGTGGCAAATGACACCCCGTAGCTGTGAGGTGGAGTCTACTGTTCTTAAATAAATAGCTTTAACTTTTAGCTTTGTTAGTTAGTTGCTGATGAGATTGTCTGTGCAGGCGTCGTCATCGTCATCAGAGAACATGGTCATTGGTGAAGTGGACATTAACAATCAGCTGCCGGCGTGTAGAAACAACCTGGGCCGTAGCTCCACCCAGGAAGAGGTAGGACAACTTTGTCTCAGACATGTGTCATGGATAGCATTGTAAATTATCCAGAAATTTGATGTTAGATTTCCGCAAAGATTAGCGACATCCTGAGATCAATATGGATCAGTGGGTACATGTACATAGAGTATGTGCAGTGGAAGCAGCCACAGTACAATAAAATATCATTTAACCAATAACTAGTGTTCTTACGGTTTTGGATTTTTCATTTTTTTGTCCTCCACCACTTACGCCTGATATGCAGGGTGGGCCAAAAAAGTAAGCCTGACAATTTTTGCAATAACTTTGTCTACTGTCAGCAAATTTGCACAATTTTTGGCATATATACGCTATAGGAAATTTGCAACTGGAAGGTATGTAGTTAGCCCACCTAACAAATGGTTTGTGTAACTGCACTACCTTGTAAAATCTTGACCACAACTTTTCCCATATGCTTGCAATGTACATGTTTACTACCATTAATAATGACAAATACAAAAAATATCTGTACTTTAGATATGATTCATGTTCAGAAGTGACATAACACAGATTACAGCACATTATTGAAATGTTATCCATTGTCATAAAGGATTCTTTGCTGCATAAATGCCCGCTGTTGTCGTGAATTGCTCGAAACCCAAGTTTACGTTAGTTACGTAGTCTGCTGCCATAGCAATGATCACACGGCCGCAAGGGCATACCAGTTATTTGAAAAAAGAAATATTCATCCGGTACAATTCTTTTAAAAATCCACCAAAATTGGCAAGTATTACTGCCGAAGTAAAAACTGGCCTTTTTTGCAACCAATATGAGCGTGCACCACTACGAGTGTGTTGCAACAGTGAATAGAATTTAATGTGAAAAAGGTTGTGGTCAAGATTTTACACAAACCACATTAGGTGGGCTAATTATATATCCTCAGGTTGCAAATTTTCTAAAGTGTATATATGCCAAAAATTATGCAAATTGGCTGGCAGTAGACAGTTATTGCAAAAATAAGCAGGCTTACTTTTTTGGCCCACCCTGTAGAACTTGTGTTGTCTCTTTCTGAGTGAATTTGCTCGATATATTATAATATTTGTCAGTGTAAAATGCGGGAAATGATCTCAGTAAATTTAACGTCAGATACATATTTATGACATCCCATAGCTAGTGATTTTAACCAGTTTTTCCTGCCATACTTTGTCAATATAAAAATGCGGGAAATATTCGGTCAATTTAGTAAATTTGACATCAAATAGGTATTTATCATTTGCATGTTTGTGTATTTTTGTGTATACTTTTACTTAAGTCACACTTCCTTCACTGGTGACATTGCTGTGCACTGCTGACTGTTTTAGATCGCTCGTATCAGCGGTGCGACGGTCACCACCAGGGGGCGATACATGACAGAAGAAGAGCTTAGCAGGGCAGAACCCGGGTACGTTGTTTCATCAGTACTGTTTTACATGATGAAGCCCCCAGGTACATTGTTTTATTTGTCCAGTTCTTCAGCTGTAATGCTGAACCCCCGGGTACATTGTTTCATCAGTACTGTTTTACATGATGAAGCCCTGGGTACACTGTTTCATTTGTCCAGTTCTTACAGTTATTCAGGTTACCAGTTATTTTTATCTATTCTGTTATTTTCTCTACATAGTTGTTTGTACTCAAAACGTTTAAGTCACTGAATGGCCCTTTATGTGCTAATGTGCCATTAAGAAACTACTCACTCACACACTCACAGTTATTCAGGGTGGCCACTCTTCTGGAGAACCTGGAAAACAGGGAAAAGTCAGGGAATTTGAGAGTGGTCAGGGAAAAAAGGAAAAGTCAGGGAAAATGCATTCTTGCATATGGTCAATTACCACGAGTATTGATCTTGACACAAAATGTGCAAAAAAAGGAATTATTTACTAGGTAAAGTTGTGCATCACATAAAGTCTGAAAGAAGAAAGGATGCTTACTCTACAAGATGCAAGCTGTGTCTGAAAACGTTTTCACTTAGTAACATGGACAAACAGGCCGTCATAAGTCATGCAAAAAGTTCTGGACATGTACGGAATGTAGCGGAAAAGTCAGGGAAAAGTTAGGGAGTTTGATCATGACTGGAGAGTGGCCACCCTGCTTATTACTACTTGGCACTAGAAGTAGTAATCTGAAAAAGGTCGTCGTCAGCTGCGTTCTGCCGACTCAAGGACTTGTGTTGTCATGTGGACCTACAGCAACTTTGTGGACCGATATGTTTCACAGCTGCCATCCCAAGGCTGTGGAACAGCTGGCTGGTCTTAGGAAAATGGACATCGGCTATAAACAGTTTAAGCGGTTGTTGACTTTTTTGTTTGGGTGCTGAGATTGCGGCACATTGTGACTATTTGTTTAAATTGCGCCTCTCTAGGAATTTTTTACGTACTTACAAAAAGTTCAGTGAATTTTCTTTCACAGACGCACTCATCTGTATGAGATGTGTTCGTCTCTGTGCTTAACTCTTCATCTCTATGTTGTTATTTATGTGGTCATTTGTCTATGGTATGTTCTGCTGTGACAGAGTTATTTATGTGACAAGTTTCATCGTTTATTCTGTTCTTACTGTTTGTTGTTACAGTCTTTAAATACACACTGGCTTTTACATTTCTTTGTCCATCTTACTTACTTACTTTAGGTTCAGTATGTTGTGCATACATTGCGACTGATCTATGTTTTACTCATTTTATATTTTTATTTATATTTTATATTTTATATTTATATTTTATATTTTACTTAGTACTTACTCAAGGACCAGTTTATTGTGTGTACACAGAGACCGACCCCTCTACCTCCGACTTCAGGCTACCACTCATGAAGCCATCGACAGTAAGTAACCACACCTGGTTATAGTTCTATCTTGTATTTGTAAGTATACTGTCTCTCAGAAAAAAACGCACCAACTTTGAAACGGTATAGCTCAAAATTTTAAGGATCAATTTTGATGACATTTGGCAGAAATATTCAAAAGACTCTAGAATAGAGTTTGCATGTTTCAGTTTTCCTTTACGTTTGCTTTCTTTATCAACTTTTCGTCTTTCAAACCGGACCCCAAAAATAACGCGAATTTTGACGCTGTATCAAGCAAATGCGCCAACTTTGATGAGGTGCAATTTTTTTTAAACACATACCTAAGCTCACAATATTTGGCACACATAATCTGCACACATTTAAATAATAATACACTCTTTTCAATGAATTACTGCTAATGCGGTTTTGCTTTTTTAATATTCGTCGTAAATTGCATCACCGGAAGTGACGAAAATCATGTGTCAAACTGTTCCGAACATTCTCAACTTCACCAGCAGCCTGTTGATGCTGTTCTTCGTCCAACCTTTATCCAGAAACTCTCCTATAAACTGCTAAGCATTGTAACCTTTACATTCATACAGACTTTTGATCGAAATTTTGTCTTCTTTACTAAATGGTGCCATGTTGACAGGCAGTGTGACGCGTAATTTTCAAAATTTGATTATTTTCGGTGTCTTGTTTGAAAGACGAAAAGTTGATAAAAAAGCAAACCTACACGAAAACTGAAGCATACAAAGTCTATTCTAGATTATTTTGAATATTTCTGCCAAATGTCATCAAAATAGATCTTTATAATTTTGAGCTATACCGTTTCAAAGTTGGTGTGTTTTGGAGACACAGTGTATTACTTACTTAGCATCAGCAGTACACTGCCTGTAAAATCCCACTGATAGTTACTGAGTATTGGTAAAAGCTCACAGATCCCTCTAAGCAGTTTTTTTATTTGGTGTTTCTTATAATATTTTTTATAGTGATTGTAACTGTTTTAGTTTCAAAAGTTGCACCAGCAGCATTGCACCATCGCCATCAGTTTGTTAGGTGAATAAAGTACAAGTAAAATGTGATAATTTATCATCACATTTAGACAGACTCAGCTAACACTGTGTGATCCCGTATGGCAAGTGACACTCTGTAGCTGTGAGATAGAGCTACTTAGATATAAGTAGCTCCATCATCTCTAAAAAATGACCTATTATGCGTTGAGCGGGACGTAAAACTCTACTCACTCGCTCGTAGCATAGTGGTTAGACTGCCGTTCCTGCTTTCAGTAACAGTAACATTGTTACTGAAATTTACCATACAGGACCGTCCTTTAACCTTTTAATCAGTAACAATGAATGCATCTGTTGGATATGTGGTTTGGCTACAGAGGCGGTTGCTAGGATACAGGAGATAATTGATGGCAAAAACCTGCGCAAGGATCTCCGTGCATCAAGTGTGACTAGCTCACAGCCTAGCGGTGTGGGTTGGACTCCCCCTGCGTCATCAGTCGGTGGAATTTCCACATCGGTAAGTTTCAGTTTCCGTTGTAAGCTGTAATGATAGACAGTACTGGGTTCTGAGTTCTTAAATGACTTTCTGCTGTGTGTGTGTCTGTTAACAGAGCTGGACAAATTTAAAATTAGTTCTCCTGCTTTCTATTTTGGTTTAAATCATCAGTATACAAGTTACAAAGTCTTACACAAAGTACAGTAAGTTTAGTTAAGGGTGTTTTGTTACCTATGACCAGCTTATTTCGTGGTTGTTTTGTGTTTTTGGTGTATATTCTCCTGTTTGTTTTGTATTGTCAGTACCAGTACAAGTGATTGCCTGGAAAGACTCATCTCTAAAAAAATGACCTATTATGCGTTGAGCGGGACGTAAAACTCTACTCACTCGCTCGTAGCATAGTGGTTAGACTGCCGTTCCTGCCGGCGTGCTTTCCCTATCCCTGTGCTAGACTGACAGCTGGCCGTGTAACCACTTTGTGGGTGAAGCGTCCGCTATCAGTCAGCCAACAAGGCCGTCTCAGCCTGCCATCCCTCCGGGGTCGGTTAAACGAGTAGTAATCCATTAATGATGGGTTACGAAGGTGGAAACCTACTGCTGACTGCCGCTGCCTGGCCAACGGTCGGGTCGCTGCCCAGGCCTCTGTGTGCAGGCTGTGGGAGGTGGCCTGGGTGGTCGGCGGCTCCGGTTAGTGACGAGAGTGCATTTGAGGTGGCTTGACTGCTGGCCTTCGGCATACACAAAAATGCGCTATACAAATTGATGGTCTTGCCTTACCTTACTTCCCTGTTAGTGGCAATATATAAATGTCCGGACCTTTAACTGGTAGTTGTTAATGTTGAATGTGTCAGCTGGCATTCCTCAGTGAGAAGCTGATGGTCGGCTTGGAACACGCTCCACCGAACTTTGATGTGAAGTCAAAGCTGCTTGGACCGGCTGTAAGTAAATCATACCACCAGTACAGCTTGCAACAGAAAGTGAAACTTACTGATGATGTGGAAATTCCACTGAAATTCATAGTGGCTCTAGTTGTAGCTGTAGATTTTTTGGTAACTTTCATCTGAATTTGTCACAGTATTTTGTACACATTCTTTTATTAATTAAACTTTGTTATTAATTCATATTGTTTGCTAATCAAGCTTTACCATAGCTTAATGGTTGTGGTCTTACATGTTACCTTACGATCCAGGCATTGTAACGGTTAAAAACCCCATCATTGATTTTCTAATGTGGCAACATAATAATAATGATAATGATAATCGATTTGCATAGCGCCGTTAGGTCGTAACTTCAGAGGCGCTGGCGGCAGATAATGTCAGTGTCATTTGAGTGCTAGAGAATGCAGAAATGTCTAGCCTAGACTTAAATGTTCCTAGTGAGTCATTGTCAGTAACTTCTTGGCAGACAGTTCCAGGTAATGCACAATTTTTGACGTTTTGCAGGTTGATTTTATCCTAGAGTCACTGTGTAACTATTTTTTGCTTACTTTTTTTATCTGTACTGTTTGTACAATTTTATTGTAAATATACATTCTAACGTCAGAGAGTTGTAGGCGGGTGTGTTGATGACTGTGCCCGTTGTGTAGGGTTGTTATCTACAACACATTCAACAGGAGACTGGTGCCAAGGTGTTCCTGCGAGGTCGTGGATCTGGTTTCTTAGAGGCTGACGGTGGACGTGAAGCTTGTGAACCACTTTCTGTCTTCATTCAGTCAGTCACTACAGTTGATGTGTTGTTTACTGTTTACACGTCCATATCACAAACAGACTCTTAGTTACTGTGTATGATATGATGTGAGTTAGTAAGTACATATGTAAGTCAGTAAGAAGAACGATTTACGTGTCCGAATACGACAGCTACAGAAGTTGCGGTGAAAGTCATGGGAGGAAAGCCTTGAGCTGACCTGAGAAAACAGACATAGAGGGTGCGGATGTGACATGTTGGGGATGTGACATGTTGGGGATGTGACATGTTGGGGATGTGACATGTTGGGGATGTGACATGTTGGGGCAGACTGTTCCAGCAGCAACAGTTGATATGTTGTTTTAAGTAAGTAAGTAAAAAGAATGATTTAAGTGTCTGAAAATGACGAGTAAGTAAAAAGAGCAATTTAAGTAAGGGAAAGCCCAGTCACTGACAGCCAGGTATGAAGGACATTCTGTGCAGATCGATGGTGTCTCATGATGATGTACAATATATAGCATGTACAGCTCTGCTCGTAGCTGTGCTGTGTCATGATGATGTACATTAGACAAAATATTTACTAATCTTAAATCATGGTTCCAGGCACCCGTAGTTCTCCCGGCAGTTGGTTCATCTGACCACGACACTGTTCTTCTTCAGCCCGCCGCTGCACCAACTCGC
>Ga0056132_1000292_pt1 | contig 11878 bp, 7 predicted proteins | sample WorMetLIZISLAND2_3_FD_71119 | JGI IMG/M metagenome (GOLD analysis project Ga0056132, IMG submission 71119) | Marine gutless worms symbiont microbial communities from Max Planck institute for Marine Microbiology, Germany - Olavius clavatus LIZARD... ...
GGACTCCCCAAATTTTTGAAGTACCCCCTATTATCTCAGGAATGGGTAAAGCTACGAACGTCAAATTTGGCAGGTATATTCACAGGGTCCATCCAAACAAAAGCCCTTTAAAATTTTGGGAGAAAATAGAGCGTGGGCGTATCCAGGGACTGTCCAAAATTTTTGAGTACCCCCTATTATCTGAGGAACGGGTAAAGCTACGAACTTCAACTTTTGTACGCACATTCTTAGTATTGATCGGAACAAAAGTCTACTACAAATTGCTGGAAAAGTAGGCGGGTGCTTAGTGAGGACTCTCAAGACTTTTCAGGGCACCCATATATTGGGCGCATCGCACGGTCTTCTTTGCGATAGCTCAGCTGTCTTGTTTTTAAACACTGACTTATTTTGTAGGTAGGTGTATTGCCTCTCTTGTAGAAGTTTCATATTATGGTATTAATATACCACAGCTGTGGGCAATCTTACAGCACTGGTACAATGGTCCTTCATGGATGAGCTGATAATTTTGGTACAGCACTGATGGGCTTGTGCAGGTGGTCATCCAGCTCAAGTCTTCCTCTCTCTACCAAATATAAACATCCGTCTATCACGGTTAAATGTGCCAATTTCATATTATCTGTTGTGTTGTGGAAATCTGCAAGGCAGTTAAATAAGAACTCGATGATGATGTGCTGAACTAATGAAGTATTGTCGCTTTTCATTATTTTATTTAACATTTTAATGTTATTTAATCTGAGCATGAGAGTGATGAACGTTTGTAGAAGGCAGAAGAGGAGAAACTCATCAGAAACAAAAATGGAGAGCTTGGAAGTGGTCGAGCGATACCTCTAAAACAGGTTTGTATTGCTTATTAATACATGTCACCTATTGGAGAAAAAGAATTTGTCATCATGAATCAGTAGATGCCATGTGCCTTAAGTGCTTGATCTTTGTTGCAGTGCTATTGGTTGTGGGATGGGCATCATCAGATACCTAAGAGTAAATAACAGGATGGATAAAAAGATGAATAACATCACTGAAATGAAGCGTACAATAACAAGCCTCAATTAACACTGGAAGAAAAACTAATGAAAGGTATTAGGTTAAAGTTGTGTCCTTATAAATTAGGTTCTCTCCATTTTGTTGTGCCTGGTAGATTTTCTTTTTTTGTGATTTGTTATTTTAGACTTTTCCTATCTAGCCATCTGTCTTGTCCTTCAGCGCTATGACGATATTGGTTGGGTGACACAGGAATGACATCCAGTCTATGAATAAGCCTGCTGTAGCAGTCTTCACAGGTGTTTCCTGGGCTTCGGAGCCTAACCCGGATTAAGGCTGTATTTACATTGACACGAGTACGAGTCAGTCGCAATGGCGGCTGTTCACATTGATGCAAGTTCTGTGCAAGTACAATTTGCACTCGAATGAGTCGTTTCTGTTTTTAGGCAACCCATACCAGTAAGCAGCTAAGCATATAAGTGTTAGTTGTTTATACGGCACATAGTAAACATATGACAAATTTACGTCAATAGCTACGTACAATGCTACTGACGATACTGCAGTAAAATTTTGCAAGACATTCAAGCTATTTAACAATTTTAACAATTTTCACCAAATTTTCAACGGCGACTGAATTACAAGTGCTTGAGCACAAGTGACTGTGAAAGCCTCACTCGTATGAATAACTCATACTGGGACATGTACTGATACTCATGTCAATATAAATGCAGCTGAACTTTAGAAAAGTACTGTGTAAGCCAGTTGTAGTAATATTGTTACGTTAAAATCAAAGCAGCCGATGTGAATGTTTATGGCAGATTCTGTTATTACAATATGCATGTGTCTGTTGACAGGGCATTCTGTACAAGAAGAGCAGCAAGCCGTTGAGTAAGGAATGGAAAAAGAAATATGTCACACTGTTGGAGGATGGCCGGCTAACATATCATCCAAGTCTTCATGTATGTCACCTCATATATGTCAGGTCATCAGGTCATGTCATGCTGTCATCATGCAACATTTTATATGTTTAATTTGACAGTTTCACACTACCAAGCTTCAGCGTGAGCCTGCCTGCCGTCTCCTTATGTCTAGTGTCTACACCATTATCACTGTTTGTTATTCAGCAAGAAAGAGGGCATGGTACAATTTGCATTCTTTTAAGTACAGACTCGGTCACATTTTTAGCTTGTGTTTTAGTGATCGACTGGTCTGGTTTTCCACATGAACGGCACAAAACAGCTTACTTGCTTACTTACTCACTATCTTTAGCTCAAATTTATGTTTGTCTGCTTGTTGTAAATATATTTTATCCATGCAACACAGAATAGAAGGCTCATGCTCTTAGGCTGGATAGCCCATATGTAAGGCGTTATATACAATGTGCTACACTTTCGTAATGACACACAACTGCCCATTTGCTGTTATGACCACACACATTCTGACCCCAGTATTAGAGTACAGTAGAGTATTTTGTAGATACATCATACATGTATATATTTGTATTTTGTGTGCTTAAGTGAGCCTGTTAATTGTGGTGAATCAGGACTACATGGATAACGTCCGTGGGAAGGAAGTTAGTCTTCTTCGTACGACGGTAAAAATTCCCGGACAACGTCCTCGAGGTTCGGAAGCAGCAAAGCCTACACAGCAGTCAAATGGGCAGCCGGCGAGCCTGGGTGAGTTATTCAACAAGTAAAACATGGAGATGACAATATTCTCATGGTCTTTTTGGTCTCTAAAGGACTGTGTGGGTTGGAGCTGATCCTGCTCTTTGGGCAGTCTTCTAATATTTGTCAAAAACCTGACAGTGGCTGCATGGTGCCCTTTTGTGCTGCAGAGTTCACTGCCATGTCATCATTATCATTAGGGACCACAGTTTTCTGCAGAACGTGGAACTTTGAGCCGAACCACAGAATTTGCCCGTTCTAGTGGAATTTCTATATTTTTGCAGAATTTTGTGGAATTTAGTACTGTCCAGTGATTGGAGCACAAATATGCAATATTTTGTTCGGTTTCAGGCGGCCATAGATAACTAATTGTTATATGTAGACATGACTGAAATACGCGATTGCCACTCAGGGTCTAATGGGATATCGAGCGGAATTTATCTGAAATATTGCCAGTTTAATTTTGGCACACAGACTGTATCTGTCAGTTGCGGTAAATACTATATATTTGGCCAGGTTCAGGGGCTGTAGAAGATTAATTTCTATATGCGGAAAACTTGCCGTGGTGAGCCACAGAATTTTGGCAAACTAGTCTGTGGAATTTGGAGAAAATTGCCATGGAAAACTGTGGTCCCTAATCATCAGCCAGCTACATCAGTTGAGGGTACTTGTTCTCACAAACTTTCTTCAGTGGGTCAGTCCTGGTCAAGATGATAAGTGGCATGTAGAACTGTTGAACATCTTGTTCTGTTGTTCTCATCCAAGTCAATCTGAGACCTTCACGGGGTCACCTCCAGTCCTTTGGAGCATGGTTCATACAGGCTTGTAGTGCTCTGGCTTGGTCTTTCCTAATATCTAGCTGTTACGAAGTACATTTAGTCAAATTTGTCATTATTTTAATTTTAATTTTTGGACAGATGTTTTGTTGGTATGGTTAATTGAGAATGTTTTACGTGTTGAACGTGAGGACAATGGTAGTCATGTGTTGTATGATAAGGACGTCTGAAAAAGACTTGGTGGAATGGTGTCAAGAAAAATATGGAAAGTTTTAGAGAGCTCTGAAAGGATGCATTATTAGGAACAAATGGAAAGAGAAAGTCTGGGATCATGAATGAATTATTGGCTCTTTGTCACAGGATAACACTTGTATTGAAACCATGGAAATGAATTTGACAGCTGTCAGGGAGGTGGGGTGTGGATCAGTACAGTTTTTCGTGTGTTTGCTGTGTTTTTATCTATACTACAGTACCTCGTTGTGGCCACTAATAACCTTGTGCTTCCTTTACTGGCTGTGTGCATTGCGTCATTTGCTGTTCAGTACTTTTGTCATTAAGTGAACAGTACAAAGTTATGACTTACTCATTTCTGTTAGTTATACTGGTAATTCTTACATTCAAATGCAGATGTAGTAGAGTGGTAGACTCGAGTGGTTTGAGATATTTGTAAGCTGTATGTATCTAGGTGGTGGAGAAGGCACTGATCCAGATTCTCTGGTTATCTCCAATTCATCTGTTGGCTCAGGTTGGTACAGTGCTGTTGTGTGTTTAAGTAATGCTTCAGCCTTCAGTGCTTTGATGTGTTGGTTTTGTGACAAGAAAGGTATTCATCCTGTAAATGTACTGGCACAACCATCCACGAAAGTTTACTCTTGGAGACCTAGAGTAACTCCTGAAAATGGGCCAATTGAACAAAAAAAATGGTGTTTGTGACTGTTGACAGGCAGTTACCGATAGTTGTCATGGTTTATTTGTGGCATTTTATATCATTTTATCATGTGGCAGATGCCCTGTTTGAATTTGTTATCTGTTAGAGACTTTTGCCTCCCTCCATTAAAAATTACAGGCATTGTCTGATGGGTTTTCATGACAGGAACAACAATGGTGTAGGTGGCAGTGTATGTAATTGACTTTTTGTGCAGCGGACTTAAGTTGTTATGTTGATGTGATGTATGCAAGATCATGGCGTCTGTATTCTTATAGAGACATTCTGTACTACTTACTAACACATGTTTGTATTGTTACTGTACATTTTAAAGTGCCCTGTAATGTATCCATCTGTCAGCATCCCATGCCAAAAAAGTATTTAGAGCTTAGTGAAGAAAACATTCACCTGTTGACAAGTTAAAAAGTTTCTGTGAGAAAAGTCGCCTCAGATTCGGTGGTTTTCCTCCGACATTGCGCGCTGTATAAATTTACTTACTTACATAGACTCCTGCTGTCCAGTGACATACGGTTCTTTCTGTACAACTTGTGTCTTGCTGCCTTCCATCAGCTGGCAGTTTTTGTTATACCGCTCTCTGATTCACAGTATTACTGTTGGCAACTTAGTACTTACAGTTGTAGTATGAAGTCATACCTTGATGCTCGAGTTGTTTTAACATAATTCTTCCCAAGCCACGTGGCCCATGAGCTGGTGCTGATCTTCCTGGGCCTCCAGCTAACACTGCCAGATCACACATATGGGGCTAGTGCTTCACATGGTGTGCCTGTTTACATCCCTGCTTTCACTGGTACTCATTGCGTTTATCCACTGAGGCTGAGTTGATCTGGGTGGTTGATAACATACCGAGCTGGTTTACCATCAGATGGTCACCCGTCCAAGTACTAACTGGACTTCTCATAGAGTAATTTCATTGACCTTGATCAAAACCAGTAACAGTATGTTAGCGCTAAATCAAACTTCCACCTGTATGGTTGTTAACATGTTACAAATAATCACAGCTATAATGTGTAATTATGCCTGTCATACTGTGAATTGGATGTGCGGAAATTATATTCGGTAAGGAAACCTGACAGCAGTTGCATGTGAGTGAGTGTTGTGTGTGTGCTTTGGCTCATCAACTCATGGTAGTGTTTCCTAGTTTCAAACCACAACTAAGATCAATTCATTAAACTATAATATATAATATATGACTATTCCAATTTCTGTTTATATGACCAATTTTTAGAGTTACTGCAAGTTAGGCTGGGTAATCCAAAAAGTAAGTAAGTAAGTAAGTAAATTTAATTTATAAAGCACACCATGTCGACGAGAAAATCGCCGGATCTGAGGTGCTGGGGTGAGGAGTGAGGCGGGGTACTAGACATGGCTAGACGTTGAAAAATAGAATGTTTTGAGTTTGCGACGGAAAGAAGCTATTGAACAACTATTGTGAATGTCAAAAGGAAGAGAATTCTAAATAGTAGGGGCAGCTACAGAAAAACTTCTAGAGCCAAAACATGTACGGACACGAGGCACAGAAAACAGATTAGTGTCAGATGAACACAGTGTACAAGCTGGAGTGTAATGTTCAAGAACAGAGTTCAGATAAGCAGGCTGAGTGGTGTGGATTCGAACCATTTACATTAGCGAACTTTTGTGAACGGTTGGAATGTTACTGTTCACAGTGGATCACTCACTATCTTGCCATCAGCATCAGAATGCTGTGAGGGTTTTGAGTAATTGTAGCTAGCAAGCGAGGGGGAAACTGTGCACTTCCTCTAATCGTGGTCATTCGCGTGGCCATGTACAAAGTGGCAATAAACTTAACAGGAGCAGGAATGTTGCTAGCATTGAGTATTTGATTGCTAATGTGTTTCACTGTACTCATTTGCACAAAAAAGATGATGCTTTTACTCTGCTTTCTGCATAGTAACAGCAGTGTCAGAGTTACAGTCATCGCTGTGCAAAACTACACTGTGTTTCATAAAAAACATCCCCTTAGCTTTTTTGTTATATCTCATTCAAATGTTGTTCAATGACAGTGAAAATTGGAACAAATATTCATCTAATAAATGACTTTAACCCATAGTAACTATTATCCATGGACATATTATATATTCTTTGTAAATAACGACATAATCGAGGATCATTGGTGAACTGCGTTAGCGGATTGTGGAGGAATGGGAACAACTCGGCCAGCATGTGACTGACAATGCGATCAGGCAGTGGCGCAGGAGACTGCGAGGCTGTGTCGATGCAGACGGTGGACAGTTTGAACATTCTCTGTGACTGACATTCTGACTACCACAATGGACGTCATTGTCATTTCTTAAGTGTTTGATGACTATATTGTATAGACTGCATTGCTACTTGTTCAGCATTGTATTCGCTAGCGCTGATTAGATTCTTCATTGCAAAGAATATTTATTATATATTCCACAAAGTCCAATGTCAGTAGAATCTGCATTCTCTGGCGAACATTTGCGGCAAATTTTATGCAAATTGGCCCATTATTGTATGAATTAAAGCCAAAAATAAAAGGGGCTGTTTTTTATGAAACACCCTGTACAATGTCATGTTTGTAAAAATGTGTAAAATAAAAATGTGTTAAGTAAATAGTCGTAATGAAATACTTTACACTGGTAACATTTAGAATCAGTTTCATTCCATTAATGGCTAGTATAGGCACCGCATCCTCTGGGTAAATTATTGCCTGAGGATTTGTTATCATTTATAAAACAAAACACAAAGTGTGATCACAAGTTTTCATGTTAGCTGGTGATGAGTTGAAGAGCCCAAAGACACACAACACGAGCATGCTATGATGTCCTGTGATAGCCACTGATGCTTGGTGTTTTGACATTGTAACGTATTGCAGAATTGTGTGTGGCACAAGGCTTTTGTTATATTTTGTTCTGTATGTTCCCTGTGTTATTACTTTTGTGTTTCTTTTACTTGTGGTGCAACTTGCATGCAGTCTGAATAATGCTAGTTCTAAACATAAATGTTGTTCATGAATGGAGCCTATATGATGACGGCCACAAACGATGACGGCCACAAACAATAATGGCCACCAACCATGACAGTGACGGCCATTGGCTAGCATTATGCCCTCAGCAAGAGATGGGTAATTAGTAGTAGATTACAAGATAGGGTGTGGCAGATTGTGATGGTGGTGTGTTTGTACATTTCAGCTGTAGACCTCTGTTAGTGCAGTCAGTATATAGCATGCATACAGTGTGGTACAATACCAATAACTTATGAGTGACAATCAGCTGCTGTTTCCAAGATTGTAACATACTGCTGGTGATCAGTTGTGTAAGCAACACTATGGAAAGTACCGGAAAAAATTTAGATCTCTGCTGCTGCCTTTTTCATAATAGTGAAATTTTTGCTTATAATGATGATGATGAAAATTGTTACTTCAGAGGGTTAGAAATGTCTGTGGTGAAATATAAAAGTGTTATAAATCTGCGGTATCAGAATTAAAAAGCACATGTTGCATTGGCAATTTATTTCCTTGTTTATATTTTATTCAGTTTTATGTGTAGTTGTATGCATTTCGTTTTTGGCTTAGATAGTAGTTGTTAACATATCTTTTGTATGTAGTACAGCATGGCAAAAAGTGTGTTATTATATTATATGTGGACGTGCTTTTAGGTGTTTTATGACCGTATTGAGACAGTTGTTATTTTGTGTTACAACTAACACTGCAAACGTTCTATGTTTTCATGTATTTGATAGTCAGTTGCAACCTGTGTAGAATCTTGCTTTACTACACTTATCAGCGTAATTTTTTTGTCTATTTGACTGCAAATGGATTTATGTTTATTATGGTTTGAGGTCACAGCCAGCCAGTATTAAGTAAGTTTCTTTGTTGATGTATTCAGGTTTCGTAAATGGCTCTGAATTTGCTGATCCATGTACACCAGTTCCCACCTCTGCTGGACTTCCCGTGACAAGTTCTGCATCGTCAACACCGCCGACAGCAAAAGCCGATCTGCCGAGCGTCAAGAAACGTCCGAAGCGGTCTAAGAGTGGTGCAAAGGGAGATGGCAGTGCTGATGGCGGTGCGTTTGATTTGCTATCATAACACTCTAGTTGTTTGACTCTAGTGTTTTACTTACTGTCTGTACATGTTGAGAACTTTGTGAATAATTTGAAGTGTTTATCTAGCTATAGGTTGATAATTGTATCCGATAACTGCTCTGACTTCAGAACATTAAATCTAGCGCTAACTTGGTTTTGCAACAGGAAGGACTGTAAAAACTTTCGGCACTTTATAAAAGTTCACGCTTGACTAACTTGGCAAGAGTGACTCAGAAAAAAATTAATGGCCTTTTTAACAAAAGGTGAAAATGGTGCTGGTTGCGCCTGCCATTATCGCAGGAGTAGTCATATTTGTGTTGATATGTTTCCACAGTTTTTCAACTTATTTTTGTATTTTTTAAATTTTGGTGAGATGCAATGGATAATTGCCTTATTTTTGCTGTGTGTTGTGTTAACAGATTCTGACGGTTTCGAGTTCATGGTTGTTTCGCTGGATAACTCTACCTGGCACTTTGAAGCCCAGAGTCAAGAGGTGATGTAGATGATGATGTGTCCTTTGATGCTGTTGGTTGGGAGACAGGAAAGGCATCAGGCCTATAAAAAAAGTCCTGCTGTAACAGTTCCCTATTTAAAGTTTACTTGTTGGACCAGGCTATCTTTAGCATCAAAATGTAAGCCAGATAAACCAAGTCAAAGGAATGGTAGTAGTAGTAGACATAATTGTAGTAGTTAGTTGTTGTTGTTGTTGTTGTTGTAATAGTGGTACAGTTTTAATGCACGTTATATTATGGGGAATAGAAATTGCTGTATGTTGCAAAAAAGAGGTCTGTTGATTTTAAAGGAAGTTAAGTTGCTTCTGTCTGCTACTATTACCAGCATATTTTACACACGGACACTCTTGAGTGTTCGTTTAAACAGACTGTTTGTCCACAGTTACTGTAAGATAGGCCCATTAGGCCATTCTGCAAAATCGTCATCATCCTATTTATTTATTTTCCAATCGAAAAACAATAATAACAAACAAATCAGACAGTACAGTGGAAGGCTGTCAGAGAAGCTATAATACTCACTGACTGGCCAGGTGTGTTAATAAGCTTAAACTGTGAACAAATTTCAATGAAAACAAAAGAAACAAAACTGAATTGTAGCAGTACATTTTGCAGACTGGATGCCCTTCTCTTCGCCCAACTAACAAGCGTTGGAGAACTGAAGGATGTGGCAGTATATTATTTCCACATGGTGTTAGTGTTTTTCTTAAAATTAGGTTTAATTTATTGGCATTTTTGTGCCAGTTTGTTGTTGCTGAAATGTGATCAATTTAATTCATTGTTTATCTGGTGAAGTATATCACTGTGAAGTTACTGTATGTTTGCTACAGGAGCGTGATGAGTGGGTAACCGCCATAGAACAACAAATCTTGTCAAGTCTACAGTTAAATCTTAGTGATAAGTCAAAGGTCTGTGTAGCAACGTAGCTAATTTCAGCTGTTTTTTCAGCTATGAAAATAAACCGGTTTCATCGAAGTTGTTCTTTTTAAGGTAAAAGATGTAGGCATGATAGGTATTTAGTTAAACGTAAACAGTTCAAATAATGCAGTGTGGTTATGTAACACAGTACAACTAGTGAACTAGTACAGTTATAACAGTCAAAGGCAAAAGGTAAAGGCCAATACAGCTCGTCCTGGGGGAACTCCACCACAGAGCTGTGGGACGTCACTTGCCATATGGGATCACTTAGTGTTACCTGCCACCTGACACAAGTGAATGCGCCCTGCCTAACCCCAGCCATGTAGGCTGGTACTCGATTTAGCTAACCTGGAGGGATTGAAGGCTGAGTTGACCTAGTTGACCTAATAGTGTCCCGGCCGGGAGTCGAACTAGCGACCTTTCAATCACGAGTCCGAGGCTCAACCACTGCACCACCAAGACGAGTTACTCTTAAACAAAGATGAACATGAAAATTATTATTAAGAACTATACAACTTCTTGTATGTAGAGCATGGCAGCTGACAGTGTAATAAATGCCAGTAAATCGGAACGTGGTTATTATGTAGTGATGTCTTAAATGGTAACTGATGCAGGACAAGAATGCTCCGGTGTCAGATCGTAACATTATACAGACGATTCGATCAGTCCGTGGCAACTCTACATGTGCTGACTGTGATTCTCCAAGTATGATTCCTTGATATCTTTGTCTTTTTCTTGCACATTATGTGAACATTTTTAGTAAACTACGTGCTTTTTGTTAACGCTGTCAATTAATTATTGCTTTTTTGCCGCTCATACTGCTGCATGAAGTTGTGATCTGCTATTGTCATCATGCTGTCTCTCTGTCTGTCTGTCTGTCTGTATTGCTGTGCATTGTGGTGCTCAGGGTTGGTGTAGGGCATTAAAAGTTGTACCGTCATGTTCCCAGCAGGGCACTTGTTTACTTCTTCAGACACTTTTGTGTCATTTTGCCACAAAGCAGCGATTGGCTAAAATGCTGTGACAGAAAAAAAGCAGACTTTTGTTTGAAACTGTAAATAAGTAAACACTCATGCTGACCACAGCTATTCCAGACATCAGTCTGTAGCTGTATGTGCAGTATGATCGGCTATCACAGCAGCAGCTGGGCTGCTTGTTATCCATTAGTCAATATTTGTCACTAGATAGTCATCTGTAGGCAGAGTCTACAGTTGATTTGTATTTGTGTTTACTTGTCGACAGATCCTGATTGGGCAAGCCTCAATCTTGGTGTTCTTGTCTGTATTGAGTGTTCTGGGGTCCATCGGAATCTCGGCACTCACCTGTCCCGCATTCGCTCACTCGACCTCGACGAATGGCCGTAAGTCTGCTAATATGTTGCATCTCTCTTAGTGCTTTCAAAATATTGGTTAGCACTCACTTCAAAGAAAGAAATTGTTTAGGTCAAAAAGCTCACCAAATCTCAAGTCCCAGGCACAAAATGTGCCATAACAGTTGAAAAAAATGGTCATTCTGTCTTTATAATCAGTAGTAATGTTGCGTACACAATGTACCTCATATCAAGAACTTGCATAGTTAAAACAGTATTTAAATTGTTAAGAGTGATGCATATGCTATTGGGCTCACATCTCTTCTACTTCTAGTTCTGACCTTTTCTTTTTGAATAATTCATTTTCTTATTGCTATTACTTAGCTTCACAGTGTACATGTTTAGGCTGTGTTATATGTGTTAGGTGTGGTGTGGGTGTTGCGTTGCAGGTCAGAACTGGTGGTTGCAATGACCGCTGTAGGAAATCATTTAGCAAACAGCGTATGGGAAGCCAACTTGAAGGGACGAGTAAGACCATCACCATCCACTCACAGGTTGGGCTGTCCATACAAGCCATGCCACCTTCTTTGTTTACAAATAGTTAATGAAGTAATTGCAGAGAGATGCATTTAAACTGTCCAATATTATTATTATTATTATTATTATTATTATTATTACAGCGCGTCAGCATAGCTTGCTATGCAGAG
>Ga0056132_1000293_pt1 | contig 11854 bp, 10 predicted proteins | sample WorMetLIZISLAND2_3_FD_71119 | JGI IMG/M metagenome (GOLD analysis project Ga0056132, IMG submission 71119) | Marine gutless worms symbiont microbial communities from Max Planck institute for Marine Microbiology, Germany - Olavius clavatus LIZARD... ...
AATCGGCAAGATCGACAGATGACAACCAGCTACGACAAAGAAGAAGAAAGTCGTCATCGAGTTCAACAGAAGACGGAGAAGTTCGGGCAGAAGACAATGGTCGTCGGGAAAGAAGAAAGAAGTCATCGACATCGATGGAGACTGCGCTGCCGAAGTCAACCAACACGCATGCTGGCGTCAGTGCTTGCACTGCCGATCAGTATGCAGAAGATGAGAAGTCAACCTACACGTGTGATGGCGCCAGCGCTCGACCTGCTATAGGTCGCGCTGCCGATCACCATGCAGAAGAAAGGACAGCGATGGAGGAAGGACTTTCATTTCTATAGCTGATACTGACAAGGGATATTCAATCCCCGACCGACACGACTCATCTGGAAGCGTCTATAGAGGAACAACGAAGGAAAGAAAGTTCGGCAATGGGTCAGAGCGCCCAAGAGTCAGCTAAACAGCACCAGCGACCGGAAACAACGTAGGAACAGCCAAGACGAATGTCGACAGAAGAAATCAACCGAGAACTCGTCGAAATAAGAAGACTGGGAAGACTGGCTGAAGACTTAAGTCGACACATGGAGCAGCAGAGACCGACAGTTCATGGAAACGACCCAGGAAGTGGATTCTACCCAGCCCGACATGTCGAGCAGGGCGGACCACTGACGATGGGCACGACCATTGAACGAGAAGCTTAACATCCGGAAGTTCGGCTCTACAGTCAGCAAGGTAACGCACATGGCGCTTACCCCAACGAAGCTGGTTTCTACGGTCATATGGGGAACACTAGCGGCGTGTACCCCAATGGCATGCAAGACGTGTCGCCACAAGAGGCTTACCTCTACGGTCGCCCGGATAACGTATATGGCGCTTATCCCAAAGGTGTGCAACAACGTCTCACCGACGCCCAGATGATGGAAGTCTATGAAGTTCTGCTAGAACAACAACAGGCTGGGGTGATCCGACCAGCTGAAGAAAGAAGACCAGCGATTGGAAAGTCTGTAGTACAGTTCTGTGATGCGACTTTGGGAGACACGGTCACCCAACCGGATACTGGAAGTCCGCAGAACACTGCAGTAAAACACCCAGCAGAACAAATTCCTGAAAGAGAAACGAATGAACTCGAGCCTGCCGGTACTGCGTACCATACGGCGCAGACGAAACACGACGATTCAAGCTACAGAGAGAAATCTGCGACTGAGTCGGAACTACGGGCTATACTTCAACATACACCTTTACCTGTTGGTCGTGAAGAAAGAAAAGTTCTGCAATACGACAGTAAAGACCCAGAAGACGACAAAAACGACGATGTATCTGAAGCGCGACACTGGAAAGAGAGGACGAAAACGGATGCAAAAACGGGCACGACCCGACATCCGTCACGTCAGATCAACGGTGCGCCGAAACGGGCAAGTGACCCGGCAAATGCAAAAGTGGGCTCGACTCAACATTTGCCGCCTAAGAGATCAACTAGCTCTTCACAGAGCGTCGGGAGCAGAATAGCTGACCATACAAATCATCACAAGAAACAACTATCGACAAGTACACCCAGAAATACTTCAGCAGAGGAACTTGAAGAAACAACGAAGCGTCGAAAAAGTTGGGATTCCTCGAACTCTTTGGCCGCCTTCATTCTTTGTGCTTCTTTCTGCAGCGCTTCGACAGTTGATGGAGTTTGAGCACGGAGCACCAAAGAATCCAAACGGTGATGCACATGCGAGCAATTATCGACAGCCAGAAGCGACCAGGCATACCGCACCGAGCGCTTACAGTGGGGTATCATCCACTCCACTCAACTCCCGTGGGCCGCATCCTGCAAGCTATGGCAAAAGATCGAGTTTCGCTCAACCACCCAATGGATACGGAATGAACAGAAACAGTAATTTCTATCAGGCCGTAGGCCCGGACTCCGGAAGCTTCAACTATGAAAATCCGACGCATCGAGCTCGAGAATGTCCAGTATCATCCGCCGGGCATCGACGGCCCAAGCAACAGTCGGCACCACCACTTCAACTACCGACACAACAGCAACCCGACGTCAGACCGATGAAAAACCGTTTCAACAAGCAGGACAAGACTTGCATGTGGGTGAAATATCGTCAGCACAAGCTCAGTGCACTGATCGACACGGGAAGTGACGTTAGTATCGCCGGCGAAGACATCGCCCGCCACTTGGGTTGGACGATTCGCGCACACCATACTAACGGGGTGAGCATCGCCAACAACAAGACAATGTCAATCCTCGGAGCCACACGTGTGGTCCTGGTTGTCGCAGGACACGGCATAGAGTTGGAGATTCTGATCGCTCCAGATCTCGACGGACTAATTTTAGGTATCGCCCGGCTCCGCGGTCAAGGTCGCATCAGGTGGGACTTTGACAGAGGAAAAATCAAATTCCACAAACAGAATTGGATTGAACTCCAGCAAGAAACCGAGCGGCCTTGTTGGACCGGCATTACCCGGAAGAACTTTCCTATAACTGATCTTGGTACCGAATCTGGTAGGTCAGACTTCCATGCCGCCCCGACCAGTTCAGCTCGACGATTCTGCTGTTCAACATTCAACCGAAAGTTTCTTCGAGAGGTCGCATTGTTCTGCCGTACAATGCACCAGGTTGAAAGCAGATGAGAGCGAGGCAAGTCTTGCAATCCAGGGCTCAAACAGTGCATTTTGGACGTCAGACGACGGATGCGTGATGACGTACTCGCCACCTTATCGCAGCGTCCGTCTTGCCCACTTGATTTATGGGCAAGTTACATGATTGTTCGAAGTGCTAGGAGGGTCCTGTGGACTTTGCTCCATTTCTGTCTGAGTTCGAGTGAAGCGCTGTCGACAGGAGAAGACACCAAAACGAGGAAAGACCCGGTTGAATTTGGAAATTCAAAGGAGCTGCAGAATAACGAGGGTAGGACACCGGGGATGAGCTCTGCCATCAGAATCGTTTCTCCTCGGCGAGACGGCATCTTCGAGGGGGAGTTGGGCCCGTATATTCCAGCCTCTCCGGTAAAGGTCCTCTCGACACGACTGATCGCCGACGAGGCCAGGCCCTTTGAGGTCGTAAATTCTGCACAGAACGGAGATTCTGGGCAGCTAAGAGATAGTGTGGCAGAGAGTGCCAGGGCTATGGGAGAAGCCCATTTTGGAGATACGGAGTCTGTTGACGAATGGATGAACCCGACGAATGGATGAACCCGTCTCCCGTCTTAGGAGTCGTAGCGGAGTCGGTCGACGGGTCAACGACCCCTCCTCCTCTTCTTCAGCTGGAACACAATCGACTAGACGTGTCGCTGGAATCGACCGACGGGAAGATGACCCCGGCTCGTGCTGAGTCGATGGAGACTGCTGAATTAAGTGAAAGCTCAAGAGGAGCTAGTCCCCTGGTTGACGGTGCCTTGGACACAGTGGAAGGACATCTGCAGCTAACTACAGATAGTTCTGAAACTGCGACTGCTGTTGTACCGGCCGAGTGCACATCGGCCCGGGCAGTGGTATACTCAAATTTCAAGTCCGTCGATCCAACTATTATTATCGAAAATAATAATCGACACTTTCCCGTGATGAGCTCGGACACGGCAGAAGAACCTGGAGACTTGAAGCGAGGCCTTCAGAGCACGACTGTCGCGACTGGTGTTGCTGGGGCTGAGCAGAAGACTCGGACAGGACATCGGTATAACCAAATTTCGAGTTCACGCGTGGAACCAGAATTTACGACGTTAGGAGAGACCTCTCGGGGAGAATGTAGTCATTTTGGCGAAGCTGTCATATCCAGTGCGACAGTGAAACACGGTCTTGCAACTGAGACTCACACCTGCGAAGGGGGCGGGATGCCTCTGGAGGGGGTGACTACGGCGCACGAGGCGCAACCTTTTGGCTCGAGTGAAGAAAGTTCTGCTCGGCAGACATCGTTCACGAAATTATCAGCGGACATAGTATTGGAAAATGGAGATGGATTGACCGAAGAGTCGGCAATCAGCGACCGAGATGAGGCGCTTATGGGGACCGTGATTCCCCACTCTCTCTCTCTCGCAGAAGACTTCAACCGAATCCGGGAGGACGTGGATGTTGAAGATCTGAAGGAGCTTTGTGATGAAGTTGAAGTGGAAGAAATTCTGCAAGATGTGAGGCCTGATTAACCGACATCGACACCAGGCGTCTGGTACGACGACGAGGACGACAACTATTTCCGGTATACGACCGGATGCGGCTTGGTAGAGCCCGACGAGGACTTTGAGAAGTCCGACAGCTACGTCCAGCATACGGCAGGACCAAGCTCAGTAGAGCCCGACGGGGACTATGGAGCGTCTAACGTCGATAATACAGACCAAGGAGAGTCTGTAGATTTTGAAGGTGAAGAAGTTCTGTACAGCAATACTCAAACTCATTTTGCGATGAGGGAGTTTGAGAATGTATCAAATGGGACATTTGATACTGAGGAGTGGAGCAGCAAAAGGCGAAGACCCACTCGAGCGACAAGAAGGCCGACACGTTTCCGGGATAGTGAGTTTGAGACGCAGTTTCGGCCTGGAAAAAAGAAGGGGTGCAACAAGCTTGGTAGGGGAGACGAGGCCGGAAGTCATGTTGATAATTTCTGCAACTTCCACAACACGCAAGAAAGAAGGTGTGCGGCAGTCTTGGTAGGGGAGAACAACAGAGAGTCATCGGAAGAATCCACCTACCGATAAGAAATCAAGCGATATCTCCCCATCGTCGAGAAAGTACGACACAGAGGTTGTCACCATGCGAAGATTGTCAATTCCCATTCAGCATGCAATCGACAAAGAGGAAACGGAAGCCCTTGCCAAAGCTCGGCTGGCCGATTTGGCATAAGACTGGTTTCCGCCAGCGAAAGTTGAATCAGCGACCGCTTGGATTCAGAGATCGTATGTGTAAGTTGAATCGGCAACTGCTTGGATTCAGAACTCACACGCGTAAGTTGAATCGGCGACAGCTTGGATTCAGAGCTCGCAAATATCTGGTTACTTATAACCAGCGCGACATGTGTCAGTGGGTAGGACCTGAGCGCCAACCGTCTGAACTCAGTTCGCACGTCAAATTCAGCAAGTTGATTCGGTCTGTAAGACTTGGATTCAGAATGTCTGAATTACAAACGATGGCAGAAAGCGACAACGTAAAGGTACATCGAATTGCAACTCAATATCATCGTTCAGCAGGAAGTACCAGCGCCTGTTTGCTTCCAGTTCAAAGTAAAAGAAATTCTGCAAGTAATGTACCACACATCAAACGGTCGTTGAGCACCGAAAGCTCAACTGGCGCCCAGTATCAAAGTCAGCAATTACAACGATCAACAAGTAATAATACATCGCTAAGCGGTTGGCAGGAAGACGCGACAAGCAATAAGACAGCCACTGACGACGACGCTAAAGATCGCCAACGGGAGTGACGTGATGACGACCAATGTGAGTTGTCCATTGATGCGTGCAAACCACTAATTAGCAAGCATGCCGACGTTCGTGAGCAAAACCAAGCAGTGACACCGCCTGCACGGCCTGAGACAGACAAGAGGGAACGTCGTTACGGCAGTAAACGCTACGACATTGGTGAACAAAGTCGCGTAATAGTTCCATCTACCTGGCTTAACGAGGCATTTCAGCAAGAATGCCGCCAAGCCAAATATAGTCGTCATATTGATCAACGCCACGTCGATGAGAGGAAAAGTTCCTGCATCACTACGCGACCCGACATGGTTGTTTGGGGCCAGAAGAGCGCTAACCAAGACAGTCCTCAGCACTCTGTGCGTCAGTCTACAAGCTACATCGACGAATGAAAACAATGATCGACGCTTCAGTTGGCAAGCATCTTCTTGCAATGATCCATCAGTGCGTTCCATTTCTCTTATTGCCTATGCCAGAGCAACACTCTTTGACGAGTCTTCATCACCGTTCTTGTTACTTCCGTCTTCCAGTGTTACGACAGAAAGTTCTGACGACATGCGCTCAAGTAGCGAAGCGACTAGTCTGTCAAATAACATGCACTCCAGCAGAGAAACGACTAGTCCGCCAAGTAACGTTGTGACAACAGCAGGATGTTCTGAAACCACAGCGACAATCGGTATTACGTTAACGACGATACTCGACGCCTGTGCAGAAGAAACATACGGAAATATGCATGCAGAACACAGCGTAACTGCGTCAATAAAAGAAGAGATACAGCCCTGCAATGCCGACAGTAGATTGTCGCTCGTTCCTAGTCAACACTGTATGAGTCATCAAGCGGCAGATAACGGCGAAGCATCGACCAGAAATCATTCAACTATTGGAAAGCCCCATGTTGCAAATATTCTGTCACCGCCAGCTGTCGACAGAAAGGTGTCTGTGGAAGCGGATGGAGAAAACGAGATTTCTACTTACACATCTCCGTCCTTGGTGACCGTTGCAAGATGCGGCAAGAATAAAGGCAACAGAGCTCGGTTTATAAGTAAGAAGATATAGACGACATTGTAGCTGCCAGCCAACAAAGACACTGTTGAGAAAGCGACAGTCGGAGCAACACAGATATCAGCAGTACAGCATTATACTACAACAAACATACGAATAGATGCAAGAAATATCGGCGAGCTGCAAAAGTTCTGCAGAAGAATGCAGAAAAGCGCTAGCAATGATGAAAAGGCTCCTGTGCCAAAACCTGATTGAAAAGTTCTGGCAGCAGTGGATCCTGCAGCAAATGGGGATCCAAATCAGCCAATCAGAAAACAACGCAACAGTCCAATCAGAAAGCGTGGGAAAGCAGAACAACAAAGCGACAAATACAGCATATATACACGCACCACGTGTATGTGCATCAAGGCCAGGAAATGAAAAGTCAACAAAGCTGTCAACCGAGTCCGCGCGTTCCCAGAGTTCGTCTCTCGCGTCCGTGCGTGGCCTGACAGGCTGCTATAAAAAGCCAGATTGTCAGTTGTTCAATCCCATTCAGTTAGAACAAGTTAAAGGGAGTGTATCTACAACGAGAGTATCTACAAAGACTACAGCTATGTCTACAACAAGTTCGGCAAAAAGGTCTTTTCAGAGCTCAGCAGTGACAACCAGTTCTTTTCAGAACTACAGGCATCGACTACCAGCTGTCCGTATGGCTAGAACCAAGCAAACGGCAAGGAAGGTTCGAGATGCATGACATCGCGGCAATGAACGCCGACAGGAAGGAGATCGACGCCGCGACCGAAGCGACACACCACCAAGGAGTGGTCGGGATAGATCGCCGTTACCTCTACGATATGAATGTGTTTTTTGTCGAAAGGTCAGTTATCAGCGAACCAATCATCGACGCCATCTCATCATGAAACACAAATGTTGCATCGACGGTACGCCAGCTACAGCCGCCGATATACAACAGGCGTGGAGCTCCAGCCAACCAACAGGCCGCAGCACCAGATACAAGTCACGTGAATTTGTGGAGAGCGACTCAGATGACGACGTCACACCAGTTGGTTCAGGCGCATTTACACCATCGAGGAAGGGGTCTCCATTGCCTTCTAGAAGTTGTCACCAGAAAAGAACGAGGAGCGAGTCGTCTGGATCATCATCGTCGCGACGTGGTACGCCGCCACAACGTCTCGGTTCTCAGCGACCAGCGACACCCTCGCCGGCAGCATCAAGACCTGCGACACCGCCGCGATCGGCACCACCTGTGCAGAAACAAGCACGCAGAGTTCGGTTTGAACCAGAGAAAGCGACAGAACCCCAAGAAGGAACCAGTACAGCGACTGAGAAGACTCAAGAACAACCCTCTGAAACAGCTAAAGTAACAACTACAACGATCAAGAAGGGCAAGAAGGCGAAAGCTAATGAATGCCCGACAGCAGAAAAGACGGAAACGGAAGTTCAACCGACACCAGTAGCGGCTACTTCCGCTTGGGAATTGCTCGTGGCAACTCGAAAGCTTGACGCTTTGGTAGAGGTAGCCAAGCAAGCGGTACAGAATTTAAAAAGGCGTGAGACCGGCATCAAGATTAAAGAACCGCCTGCAAAACCGGAAAAAGTCAAAGAACCGCCACCAAAACGTCATCAGCATCCGCTTCCGACAAAGGGCAAGTCAGCGTATGTTGGAAAGGGGAAAGCGACAGCACCCGGCAAAAAGCCACCAGAAGTCATCACCGTGTCTGCAAAAGATGTTCTTGAATCTCTACTTCCGGTCCAGGAGCCGAGAGTGACGTCATCACCTCGCCCGACTGCTACAATCGTGCCAAAGCCGATCTCTACTACTGCAGAAGCGACCACCACAGAGACAAAGCGGGTAGAGGAGAAACAGAACAAGGACAAAGAGGCACGCGAGTTGCCGCCAGTTATTGACGTAGAACAAGACTTAGAGCTGTCTCCAGACACCGACGAGGAGGATATACACGGCGTTTACGTTATCGACTTAGATGCAGAACAACCAGTCATTGAGTTTCCTGACGTTGAATCGGACGACACAGCTGCAGAACTCGCAGCACGAGAACAACAATTGGCGACGCCAGTATCGACTACTACACAGCTCATCCCAGAAATACTAGCTGACTTCCAGGAGGCAATGGTCATTTCTGATGACGCGTCGGAAACAGCACCGACAACGACACCATCTAGAAAGAACGCAACATTGACGTCATCAACTGACGCCGCCGCATCTGAAGCATCAACAGACATCGCTACACTTGCAACATCGACGGTTATCGCCAGAACTACAAAGTCTATACTCGTCACTGAACCATATCGACCTGCAGTCACGACAAGTATAACAAGTTCTGCAACGGTCAGAACTCGAACAGTGAAATCTACAGTTGTCGTCGTATCAACAGCGGCAACATAGGCAGCTACAACAACTACAGAGACATCGATCACGTCAACAGCAACGCCGCCAAAACCGTCCACAAGTGGCCAAAGACCGTCAAGTTCTGCAGTATCTGACGACATACCAACAAGGAAGCTGTGTCAACCAGCGATGCCGTACAACGCTGTGCGAAAAATCAAGACCTTGGTGCCAGAACCAGAACCTGTACCCAGGCCACCGGAAGCAACTCAACAAACCCGACGTTATCCGAAGCTTATTGACCACATGAAGCTAGCAAACGTGACATTGAACTACAACATCTCTACCGACAAAATCAGCAGAGGTTTTGCTATGCACTACGCGCTGAACGAGGGAGAACGGTATGCTTTGCGTAAGGATTGGCGCAAAATGAGACTGGCACAGAAGGCGATGATGCTAAAGATCAGAGCGAAGTTTCCTGTGAATTGCGCATCGGAACAACGACGCCAAGACTATCTGGACTACTTTGAGCAAGAAAGTCTGAAGGTCGCCAGCCGCCATTCAGATAGTGACGACGACTTCTACATCGGCAAGGCGATCTGACCGCCAACACTGACCGCTCAATGATGGAATCGCAGGCACGACCAACGCAACGACAACGACGCAACGTTCTAATACTGACATTACCGAGATTGTTTTGTCGTGTGAATTGACATTTTGTGCGACTAGTTTAGTTTAAGTACGGAGAGTTCTGCTGTGAGAAGATGGTCGCTAACATTAATTTTACCGTGTTTTAAGTTTCGTTTTTATCATGTGATTATGACTGCTGTGTAGGTCAGCGATCGTGAACTTGATAGTTGTCGCGTTTCGAACTGACAGTTTCTGATAATTTAAACGTGTTCTTAGGCACTAGCATTGAATTGTGACTGTTTCCAAACTGTTGTAGCTTGGTCTGTACACGGACCAAGACTGTGTAAGTAATATAAACCGTGGCACAATTAAAAGATGCCAGAGAGCCATTTAAGGAACGTAAGCCGCGGTAGTGTGAAAAACATTACATAGGACCTATAACCAAAATTCATTGGTATGGTTTTACATAAGTGCGGGTTTCTAATTATACAAACTAATCAGCCAGGACGATCTTTTCCAGATCAAGGAATTGATCAGCCAGTGTCTGGTAGGGGAGGATGTAGTAATTGCGCTACAATCACTACTCTATAAGTCACCTAAATTCTTAAATATACCTAAATTCTAGGCAAACTAAAATAACACTACTGAGCGAAAATATCACTCCTACAATCTAACTGCATACACCCACACAATTCTCTAACTTCCCACGGTTCTGGAAACCTCTAGCGCCGCCCATCTACGCCAGGAAAACCGGTTGGAACCAGTTTCCCACGGTGCGGAAACCGGTAAGCTCCGCCCATCTCTCTATCGGCGCATACCACGGTTCTGGGCTGGGAAACCAAGACCACGCCCCTCAGAAATCGTATAAATAGAGGCCAGGAACCTCAGTCGGCACAGCAGTTTCCATACTGTGCAGTGCACTTCGTGTAGGACTAAGTCCTGGAAGTTCTGGGTAATATAGCAGAACAACTACGACTCAGCAGAACAACGACAACTCAACTGAACAGCGACAACAGATCAACGACAACAGATCTACAGAACAACTGAACATCGACTACAACTAACTTCCGGTCCGGGTAGGTAACCGAACCGAACCAAACCGAACCGAACATCAATTAAAGTCCGTGGATTCCATCAGTCGTACATTCATCTCTTGTGCAGCAGGACCTACGCTCCCACCATGGGTAATAATGTTTCTACCCACCAGGGAAACCTCCCATCTCATGGTATAAGAGATGTGATTGACGCGGCCAACAAGGAACAGCATGACTGGTCAGAGCTAGCCGAGGCACGCATCACTAAGCAACCAAGTACAACGCTGTTGTCACCGCGAAAACGTCACACATACAATATGCTCCGTGTTCAGAAAAAAGATAATATAAATTTTGTACAAAAGTAATAATTATACAGTACATTTGAGATGCTGTGTCATCAACTATAAGTTTAGGCTTACAATAGCACAAGTCAATTGAACTCAGAGACGCAATAGAAATACTGCATGAAATTTTTTAACGTTAACTATAACAACAAACTCACACACATTATACTGGTCCTAGATTTGAAAAATCTGTTAAAGAGTGCATCTTGTGTGTGACGCGGTGAATCTTGCTATTGTGCAATTAGCCTAGGTACAGAACAACGGCTGGATAATAAATTCAGACAATTTGACGAAGTAAGTATAAGTAAGTATAACGCCGGGTATATGCACTCTTACTTGTAAGTAAGTAAGAGTGCATATACCCGGCGCCATTAAAACCAAAGAAATCACAATGCGCCGAGTCTCAGCGAACAAAAATGTCTTAAGTAGCCGCCTAAACTCGGTGAGGCGAATGTGTAGCGAAAGTTTCAAGACGTTTTTTTCACAGCAATCACAATTCCCCCCAAAGTTAATAACATTATGTTTTCTGTGCATATGCCGCAAAATAGCAAAAAATCACCCTAAGTGTAGGCAAATTGTCATCATTTCCGCCTTTGTCGAATATCGTTATAGCATCAGATTTCGTTGGACATGAAGGCTCATGGTAGATACCGTATCGCGTATATGTTAAATCTATAGTGGGACGTCTGCCTCGACCTCGGCCTCAGAAGAGGTACTCACCAAGTGGTGAATCTGCATAAGACTGAAGGTCAGTGCGACGTTAAGAGGATCAGACAAATTGCGAACTGGTCGAATGCGATTGTTGTAGTGCCGGAACAGATGGTGAAACAGCCGTTCTTCATCATTGAACAACGCCGACGGTCTGCCCTGCGGCTTCTCATCTTCCAGCTCATCTGTCTCAATATAGGAAGTATCTGCAGCACATCCGTCATGCAGATGTCACAGAGGCTTTGTGGAATATCCCATACGCTATAGTACATGTAGCTAAGCTATCAAACTCAAACTGGTGATTTAGAATACTGTAACACATTTTCTCGGAGTGTGATGCATCTCGCAGGGGCGTACCCAGGAATTTGTATTGGAGGGGGCCAGAAGCGAGGCGCCGAAGGCGCCGAG
>Ga0056132_1000295_pt1 | contig 11846 bp, 11 predicted proteins | sample WorMetLIZISLAND2_3_FD_71119 | JGI IMG/M metagenome (GOLD analysis project Ga0056132, IMG submission 71119) | Marine gutless worms symbiont microbial communities from Max Planck institute for Marine Microbiology, Germany - Olavius clavatus LIZARD... ...
GCACAGCGATCTTGTAGTCTATCCGCTCCGACACACGCAGCCAGTGAAGACTCACCAGCGCATCAGTGATATGATATGTGATATAATTAAATATAATAAAAATAGCGCTGTGGAGAGTTGTACGTCAAAACCGACAGTTTTATCAGTTTCATCAATCCACGTTTTGTATTACAAATATCAAGCAAATGCACCAAACATGCAGAATATTTACCGGCGCCCTGTAGCACAGAGGTAAGGATTTGTGTCCTGTGAACACAGTACGTTTACCGGTATTGTAGCCAGTCTACCTGTACGTTTAGGTGTATTCTATAGCGAGTCTACGGTGTCTACCTGCAGTGGACGACAAGTCGACCAGCATCAGGAGCCGTCATGAACTTGACTCGACGCATGAAGAGCAGTAAAGGCGTTGGATGATCGGGCACGCCGTGGTCGGGCCACGCCGTAAACTGGAACTGTTTTACTTCTCGCCGTTCATTGACACCATCCTACACGTCACCGCATCACTAGTGAACTTAACTAATCTTAACCGGTAATTAAAGTGATCCAAGAAAGAAGCCGGGTGGGTCTCTCCACGACAATCCGAGGGAGCGAGGCGCCGTACATGCCGAGGGGGTGGATGGGGTGTCCCCTCCTAATATGGAAGTGATCTGGGATATTTTGAACATATTTTTTGATCTGAAAATGGTGAGCTTTGGTGCATTCTGGGTGGTATTTTGTGAGATTTACCCCCGCTGACGCTGTAAACAAGAGACCCAGTACACACCAGGCAAATCAAAGAGTGCTGGGTCTTCGATAGGTTGCGACCCGGCCCTGATCTTAACTAGTTAAATAAGCACTAGCAGAATGTGGAAGCGTACAGGAACAACTCACCCTGGCGAGCTGGAATGTGCGTACAGTGTACGTGGCAAGTTCAACGATGTCGACTAGAGTGACTTGTATTAGTCCATATGTCTCACTGCCACGTGCCGGCCAGTACTGATCACACTTCATCTAGAAACATACGCAAAGGTTCGCTCGAACAATGCCACGTTTTTGACTGTTACAGAATAAACCATGCTCAATCATTTTTTTATCTTGACCTACAAACATTGAACAACTAGAAAGCTGAAGTTCTTAAGACCATGGTCAAAACCAACACGACCAAAAGGCGACTCAAGTGAACTCAAGAGACAGACTTAGAATAAACTTGAGAAAGTTGAGACAGATAAACTGAGATTTCAAAACAGAATTAAACATTGGGAATAGCTTGCCATTGCACGCTGTTAATTCAAGTTAATTAAATTGGTTTAGTTTTTGGAGTAATCAAGAGGTTTCTTATAACTAGATGTGACATCACCGGAACCGAAAACAGAAGTGTGAGTCAGAAGAAATGAAGTATGCTGTAAAGAGGTGGACATAGAGGCTTACTCTATTTCGTTCTTCAAGCTTCGTCATCATCACGATACCACAACTTCGTTGTTCCCATATCATTCGCCAGAAGTCGCCAAACGTCTCAGGCAGTGGACCCTGCAAAATGAAACAGTAATGTGATGAATAAAGACTTATTTTCGTTAAAAACTGTACAAAGTAGACATAACCGAGGAGATATAACTGAAATAAAGGGCACGTGCCTGCGTGGCGATGTAGGCGTTAGCACGGCAGTACCCGTCCAGATAGTTAGCGTTGACGTAATCACTGCCAGGTGCGTGACCGTCCAGCAGCTGCAGCCGGACTCGCGAGTGGTCGTAAGCGATCACATTGGCGTAGCGATTCTTGGGCTTGTTGACTTCGAGGTTGGATGCCTCCCAGGTGAACTGGCCACCGGGGTCAATCGACTCGTACTCGGCAGCAAACAGCGCTGCGTCGTTGGATTTTAGTCGCGCTACGTGCGCCGCGAAGTCGCTGATCTGCACCGCTGGGTGACTCAGCATCGCTGTCACAAATAATAATAATCAACAATAATCTCCATTTCATTTGTTAAAACACGACAATGATACCGATACCGATTCTACTGCATCACTATAACGTCCAGACTAGTAGTGTATACAAGTATTCTTTTTTTCTAAGAACAATACGTGACTGGAACTCCTTAGACAGACTGTCTCGGTCCAAGCTTATTCCTCAGCCTCCATTGACATCTCCTGCTGCTAACGCCATGCAGCCCAGCGGTAACGGGCTGAGCCCATTGTTAGGTATTTACCGAAGTACCGAAGTAGAAACTAAAACGTGGCCAGATTTAAATGCAATTGTAGTCAACTATAATAGGTCTGACGCAAGGAACTCGCGCAAACTTGTACAAGTTTCTTGCGCGTGTGTCAGGGACATAAATAAGATCGATGCATGTACGTATGATACATGCAGCTATCTGATACCAATGACACACGCGCAAGAAATGATATATGTACCCGGAGTCTGGTACTGCTGTCGTCGTACTTCGACAGGGTCGACGGGATGCGACGCCGATACTCCATTACCAGAAGACAAAGCGATCTTCGCCGGTTCCATGGCTGGAGCGTGCTTCCACGGCGATCTTCGCTTTCTGCATACCACAGCGGACCTTTATTATTTCATCGATTATGTCGTGTTTTCTTCATACCATCAACTCGACGTTTCATACCAGCAAACGAGCGGGCGACGAGTAACGGCGTGAAGATTTCGGAAATTGAATGGTTTGCACAACGACAGCCGAAAGGCCTCAACGATAATTATCGCATGATATAAAACAATGAACATACATTGCTCATGCATTTATAAATTTAGCAGGCCTGTAGTAGGCCTATAATTATTATAAGATTGCACTACGTTTTTATCATTCACCTATTCAGCTTACAAAAGCTGCAATAGCGTGGCACTGACGAAGCATTCCGGACGAGAATTCACGTTCAGTAACCGCTGTCATACACCACACACCACTCATACATATACACAGCGGAGATCACCACCACTAACCAATAGCAACAGCACATAGTTCTTTGCGCTCCACGTGATATATATATATATATATTTATAATTAACACTTAACAGATAACCGGAGAAGAGACAGAGAGAAGAGATCACACTGATTGGTCAAGTTTTGCCAAAATTGTCGTATTTTAACTGCATATTTTCAGTAGCAATGTGTGCAGTTCTCGTATTTTAGATTTTATTGCGTTTTAATTTAGATTCTCTTGCGCTGCGTCTTGGCGTAATAAAGATTGATTGGATATTTTTTTGCTAACTTGAATTGAAACAAAAGCGATTCCGAGCATGTACTTGACTGTCTAGGATTCTGCTTTTGGCCCAAAATTACGTCATGGTCAAGACCGTACAACACACCTGTGTTTAACTGGCAATCAAGTCACGTGACTCTCACCTGATGACGACGACTATAAGCGCCAGCAGGAGGATGAAGACAATAATGGCGCAGATCGGAGCGACAATCCACAGCAGGTTAATGCCGACACGGTCACGATCAGACTCGACCACCTCGCTAGCGCTCAACGTGGCTACTGTTGGTAGTGGGGCCGGCAGTCGCTGTACCGGGTCCACCGAGTACGGCGACGATATGTGACGCTAAGCAGCACAAACACACCTCAACATAATTTACAATACACAACCGTTTCAGTATATAGTACTCAACTATCTAGTTATATAGAGTAAATATAGTATATAAATATAGTTATATATAGTAAACTGGAACCGAACCGGTTGCCAACCGTGTTCAGTTCCAGTTAACAACAGCCTGTCGTAATAAACTCTAACATGCGTAATTGCGTATGTTCTGTTTATGCGCATTTGAGGCTTTACCTGAGGGTACGTTTGTTGCAAAAGCCTATTATTTCAACAAAGTTCCTGACATGTTTTAGCCTTTACAAGGCCGCGATATTTTACAACACAGTGTGCTGAGTATAGTGCGTCCAGCTTGAAGATATGGTGAGAAATATTTCTTACTTTCAATGTGGCAATTAAGTGTGACGCAAAAACGCAACTGTAGCCAACGTTTCGTTAATTCTTCCACAATAATAACTAAAGGGGTCTACTAATTACGAATCACCGTGTATACATGTGTAACTATCAGTTTATCCGGTTAAATAAAACGGGTTAAATCTGAAAAGTTTCATTTCTGACTTATTTCGTTTTGTTAGGCTATCACCGGCCGACTTACGTTGGTGACGGTGACGGCTCGCAGGAAGACACGATACGGTAGGAAGTTAGGCAGCGGGCGATTGAAGTGGTCGCCGCTGCCCGGCCACGAGCCGTCACCGAGTAGCATCTCATCGGGGAGAGATGCTGCCTCGTAGCGGGCGGCAATCCACGCGTTCGGCTCCAGATCTGTACCCGGGTTTCGGTGAGCTTCTAGCGCCAACTGCAAACACAAAATGACCATTTTCTATCACACAACTATTTAGTCTACACTCTACGCCACGGAGTTTCTTTCATTTCATCTGTTAATGTTCCCAGGGGGATGTTTTCTAGGATTTGAGAGCAAGTGGTGTCGAGCTCAAGGCGAGGGTCAGGCCTGGGTAGATATCGAGTTACTAATATTCATACTTCACGAAAGCACTGTAAAAGCAACATTCAACACACCTATGAGCTATCAGGGGGGTATCAGGAGAAGAAGCCGGGGTGTTGTACAAAAGTTTTGGCATTAAACCCCAGGGAGTATAAAAAGTCCATGAATGTCTTGAAGTCCAGAAACTCACACAGTCTTGCATCACTGATTACCAGTCTTTGTTTGTTGTTGCTTCTGTAAAGTTCTTATCTTTAACTTTCGATGTATTACTTACGGGTAACTAACTCTAAGAACACGATTTTACAATTTTCAAACCCCTATACACTGACCGGTCTGACCCTATCCCATCACACTCTCCACCTCTTCACCCATAGACGTTGTTGACATCTGGCGAATAAATTAAAACCACAATGCATACAAGCAGGTGACGTAGTAGTCAGGGCGTCAGACTCGTGATCAACAGGTTGCAAGTTCCACTCTCGGCCGTGCACTGCTGGGTTAGTACTTGGATGGGTGATCGTCTGTGGGCGGGTAAACCATCTCGGTATGTAACCAGTCACCTAGGTCAACTCAGCCTTCCATCCCTCCGGGGTAGGTAAGCCGAGTACCAGGCCGGCCTGGCTGGGGTTAAGACGGGTGTGTTCACTTGTGTCGCTAGGCCTACTGGTAAGCAGACAGTCACCTCGTCAAGACGGAAGTCGGACGGACGACGAAGACGTGACAGGACGTCTGGAACAACAATGATGAAGTACTTGGTGATTGACAGGTGACGGCCACGCCTCAGCCGCAGTAGCGCAGTGCCATCATCAAACATCTTCATCAACCGCGGAGCTTGGACGCCTAAACCCTCTGATAATAACACAACAATAGCATACAGCATCACTCGTCGACCTATGAAAAAATAAAGGAAACTGGTATTCTGTTAGTGAAGCAAAGTCAATATTGTGTAAAGTTAATAGGCGAATTCTTACCGAATACAGTGACTGGCGATTTTGTTGATACTCACAGTGCCGCCTACTATCTTAGTATGTTATTGTTTAAAGTATGACAGGCTGACAGAGTGAAAAAAAACTCTTGTGAAATCATGTGAAAACCCACAGCTGGTGGTTTACAAGTGCACTCACACATATACAGTTAACCCAAAAATGCAACCACCCAACGCCTTGCCAAATATTAGGACAATTCGTAGCCTACATAATTGTTTCTTAAAAATACTCCTGCTTAGACAGGCTCAGGCAGACCAACCATCTACGGCAGAAATATCATCATCATCATCATCATCATCATTCACGTGCCAGGAAAAATATAACCCCGTTGGCGAAAACGCGGCATCTAGATGGGAACTGCGAGATTTGCGAGTGATAGACGGCTGTCGGCAACCTTCAGCGCTGGTTTCGACGTGAATACTTGTCACTGGTCCCGTTGACCCGTCGAGGAAGCTGGCAGTGATGTTAAACACGTAGACGCTCTGAGGTACTAATCGCTCGAGGTAGATGCTGCTCTCTTCTTTCGGCACGGACTTTGGTTTGCGTCGATCGATCAGCGTCTCGTCAATGCCGCTGTCTACGTTTCTGTATCGCTGTAAACCTTCGTACGTCACCTTGCACATACATACGTAATACATACCATATTTATTTCGACGACCACATTATTTCTCGGCAACTTCCGAACTCACGTATGATGATAACAAAATAATAACAATACAAATAACTAATACATGTAGCCCTCTTATGGGTCAGTGGACAGATTGCTGGATTTTCTGGATTGCTTAGTGGATCGGCTTTCCTTTCTAGCTCTTTTGCTTGTTAATTTTATGTTTGGTATGGTTAACTCCATTTTCCACGCGAAATGAAGTTAGCTGGCGTCCTCTTAATTTTTTTACTTTCTTTCTCCATTTTTCCTAAACAGTGCCTCCCCTCCTGCAGCCAAAAAGTTTTACCATCACACGCTTGACAGCATCCTGCCGAGTGTTCAGCCTAAACGACAACATCGGAAATCACATTACGAGTCTCACATTGTCAAAATTACGCTGTTGGTACAATTAGCTAGAATTGTATCTGCACCTGGTAGCCAGAGACGCCTGGTTTCAGCGGCGGCCTCCACTCCAACATCACCGACGTCGGATTCTGCGTCACCGCATGAAAGTTGCGCACAGCATCAGGCCGATCTGTTCACAATATCGGACAAATTAAACTGCACAAACAAACTGGGAAAACTGTTCAGGGCCGCATTTAGACACGTGGAGGCCCTGGACATGGTAAATTTGTGGAGTTTAAATACGTTTAAAACAACGAAAATAATACTGGAAGATTTTTCATGAAATAGGGGCCTATAGTTCACATCAAAAGTCACAGCAATCGGCGTATCCCAGGCACGTGACGGGTCACTGTTTTGGAGGGAAGGGGATTTTTGGGGAGCAGTCGACAACCGTGGCAACGTATTCAGACTTGTCATCACTTCCAGGTTTTACGTGACACATAAACAGGGCGGAATTGCTCGAGTTTAGACGTATTACTGGTAGCTTTTTATGTTGTGTTCACATTGTCTAGGCTTAGTGTTTTACTCACTGTTGTCTCACTATCCCTCCCAACTGTCTTTCGACAGTGTTACTCATTGTTACTGTTATACTTTGGGCAAATAAATGACGATGAAGATGATGATCCTTCGTTCCATACGTACCAGTGTCGCGATGTCGAAACATGGCGACACGCGAGAAGTTTCCGTAGCGACCGTCAGCAGCCTTGGCTCGAACTCTGAAGGCGTAGAGTGCGTTCGGCGCCAGTCCACCAACCTCGGTCACCGTGAACGGCCCGATCTCGACGCTCTGCCAGTCGGCGACGTCGGCCGACACCGACGTGTGGTAGTAGATGCGGTACCCGACCACGTTCTGGTGCAACGGCGCATCCCAAGACACTTCGATCGCAGTCGACGACGTCCGTCGAAGCTGAACGTTTATCGGCGCAGGTAGAATATCTTCAGACATCATCATCATCATCATAGTGGCTTAGTGTCCAATTACAAAACTAACAACAGCAGACATTACTACGTCAGTCAATACAGGCAGGCAGCGTCGTATATGCTACAGCCTACAACTTCAGCCGGACAAAGTTATTGAATTACTTTGAGAATTGAGACAGGTAATCACAGTTTCTTCACCCTCTCTGTTCCTCCGTTTATGCGGCAACGGTGCCCGCTTGTTAAACGGATATTGTATTACTCCCAATTATCATCGAGTGTTATACAGTTATACTGGGCAAATGGGCATGTTAATCCCCTTTTTGGCAAAAGCTCCACTTTTCATAGAAAAGCTGTTACATTTGTTATATTTGTTAGCTGTTACAGTTAAAATAAATTTTAAAAAAAATAAATAAAAAGGGGGAAAATAATACGAACGGTTAGCGAAAGTCTTGAACGGCAATCTGCTCGTCCAAGGTCCACTGCCTTTGACGGTGTACGCTCTGAGCTGGAAGATGTAGTCAGCGTCCTCGTCCAGTCCATCGACGATGACCGACGTATCGGTGGTATTGACGGCAAAGTCCTCGAGGGCGTTGTCGACGCGGTGGTAGACGACCTCGTACAGTATGATCTCGCCGTGACGCAGCTTCTTCGCCGGAGCATCCCACCTCAGTTGGACGCTCGTCGACGTCTGACCGATAGCCGTGAAATCTTCCGGTGAACCTCCCGGCACTGTTCACAGTAACACAGGTACGTACCTACGGGGAAGCTGCCCCCAAATTGGTTACTTCCCCCCGAAAAAATCTAACAAATACCATTTTAACAGCTATCATTTTACGATATGCACAACAACGTAAGCAGCTGCCCAAAAAGTTTTTTTGCCGCTCAAAATTCCTTTGCCCCTCCCCTCAAAAAATGTGACCGGCTACATGCCTGCAATGAGGTCACAACAGTGTTCTAACGATTTTAGTTGCGTGAGAACTACACTCACAATCTTTAGTGAATAGCGACAACATGTCAACATTTGTTCAGCGACAAATACTTGACTAATTTCCTGAAACGTTTTTGTGTCTTATAACCGACAATTTGTTACAGTGTGTATAGGGACTGGATATGGGGGTGAGTGTGACACCGCATCAAATGAAACAGCAGACCTACCAAGGGCCAGTGTATTATAACTTATATCACTGCTGCAAAATGCTTCGTTGTTCGCCAGCGTTTATATGATATGATATGATAATACGGTCACTTTTATAGTGGAAGATCGTAAAAAGTTACAGCGGCGTATTATAAAGCCTAATAATTAATTAGAAAATACACGTATAAAAGTAAGATTTGGCTTGTTGTCGTAGAGTCCGAAGTTCGGCTGCCGAAGCGTCGCTGATTTGTCTGAGATGACGTATTAGCTGCTAAACGGGGTTGTCAATAATAATTTAGAAACTGAAAATGACGGTCACAAATTTAACACGTTGCGGACATTTCAAACTTAAATATCAGTCGTGCTTTTGTCTTTTCCCTCTTGTTATACGGATGCTGAATCAATGGCGATTCTCAGTGCTGACGGCTGGCTAACTAACTGTACGATTTTATATAAAATAAATAAATTGTACGTGCCACTAAACATAATCACTTAAGTCTGTTGTTTGCATGTGGTCGTCCGGGTCGCGAACGCCTGGGCAAAGTTGACCAAAGAGTCCTTTATAGCATATACTGGGCGCCAGTATATAGAACTTCTTGACTCTTGAGTTGACTAACCTCCATCTGGAGTTCGAATCATCCGAAGAGCCGCTTCACCGAAGTCGACCGCGTTTGCCGCCGATACACGAAACTCGTATTGTACTCCACGCTCTGCAACCAAGAAGTGCCGTGATATCGCATTTGAGCCAAATATCAGTTTTTTATGCACACAGTACACCACACGGCTGGACGTAGACATAAGCGTCTTTAAGTTTATAATTAAGAAGTGACATAACTATGGACAAATGTTCGCGAAATTTTGGGAATAGGTACGCAGGCCTGGGGATAAGAAATAACGGGAATTTTTCACTTTCTGAGCAATGCGAAATGTGCGGCTTTTCGTTATTTTTTTCAGAATTGGGTTTTATTCTCAGAGATTATCGTACGCTAACATCGTTCTCTGGATCACGGATGCTCCAAACTCTTTGCAGAAGCTCTTTGGTCACTGGTTAGCCTTGGCGGAGTATAGCACTTTTCGGCTGCTTTATAGCTTATTTGCGTACTTACTTACGTTGTACGTAGCAAGAGTATCGGTCGTTAACAGTGACGAAATGTAATGCAGACGCACCAAGAAATCCGGTGGTAAAGCGATACTTCTCGCCCTCGAAGCGACGCTCCTCAATGTAGTTGTCGCCGCGGATTCCGTAAGTAAGTTTGTATCCGACGACGTCGCCATGGCTGAGTCGTGGAGCAGACCACGTAGCTACGACCACAGGAGGCTCATCTTGCTTCACTGTCAGCTGAAGACCCCGAGGCGCGCTCGGAACTACATCATCATCATCATCGTCATAATAACAGGACAATTTATTACTCAATTTATTACATAAATAAGTAGGCCTATATGCTTGCATAATTCCACTCATGACTCATCAATGCTGTTTACTGCTGCTTCAAATATTAAGGCCTGCACGTCGAGGCACGAATAGGATTGAAAGGCAGAGGGGAGAGGGAAATGCAGAAGACGGAAGAGAGGAAGGGTAGGGAGGAATAGTGCCTTGGTTGTTGGGACATAGATGGGTGGTATTCAACCAGACCTAACACCTCGTAGTATGGCGCGCTACCGCCAGACCACTGCGAAACTGTTAAACAGAAATACAAATTACGTAGTAACGTAGTATGGAAGTTAAACTAGATATTTCTTGCTGAAATATTGTTGGACTGATCGGAAAAATAGTGCTAAAGCGAGCGCACCTGCGCCTTTGGTGCGTAGCTTCCTGGGTCGACTGCGTTCACCGTGGTCCTTGCGCGTGTACGCCTCCACCTCGAACTGGTACACGGTGTCCGGCTGCAATCCACTGATGACCACCTCGGTTCTCAGACCGTCGGCCACGTCTACCCTGGTCGGCGGCACGTTGACAAGTGGCTCGTCGAGGTGGCCTAGTGGAACGTAGTGGACGCGGTATCCACGAACGATGCCGTTCAGTTCGCGGTCAGCTGGAGGCCTCCACTCAACTTTCACTGCCGTCGAGTTCAGCACTTCCACTTTCACCTTCCGAGGCTCACCGGGCACTGCACATTCGCACAATGTTTGATTGTGTAGCCTACAGTTTCTTTTATGATCGCCAACTTATGTCTGTTATGTTACGTGGCTATATGGTATAGTGTAGTGGTTAGGGTGTCGGACTTGTGATCAACAGGTCGCGAGTTCGACTACCGGCCGTGCGCTGCCGGGTTAGTCCTTGGATGGGAAACCGGCTGCGGGCGAGTAAACCATCTCGGTACGTAACCAGTTACCTAGGTCAACTCAGCCTTCTATCCCTTGGAGTATCAGCCTTGTTTGGCTGGGGTTACGGCGGGGCGTGCTCACTTGTGTCGGGTAGCGTATGTGATCCCATATGGCAAATGACACACCCGCATAGCTCTGAGATGACTTGTTCAGGAGGAGAGCTATATCGTTTAACCTTTTAACCTCTGAAATGTTATTAAGCCGCTAAGCTAGCCCTCGGTCCCATAGACGACTGGCTATTCTGTGAGGCCACAGAAGGTAAGTTACAAGGTAAGATGCTAAGACGCTGTCGGTTGATTCCATTCTCCAGAGCGAAGACAACAGGAGTGTCAGGACTGCCAGATACTCGACTTAGCCAAACTGTTCACAGAAACTAGCCAAAACTTTTTGTTGCATACACCGTGTGCAGAAAAAAAGAGTCTACACTATTGTAGGCATAAAAAATTGGTACATAAATTCGTAGTTTGAGACGTGAAACATCGTGATACTTCAGCGTGCTGAAAATTTAGTCAAATATTGCAAAATCGCTATGACGTAATATCAGCGCATTATCATCGTGACGATCACACGAAATTCGTGAAGTGTTCTTATTACACAACCATACGACACTGCGTTTGGGGGCGACCACAGGGGGCCAGACTTTTAAATGGCGAAGGGGGGCGGCCCTGCATTCCTCCACTTATAACCGCCCCGCAATTCGCCGCGTTTAACGAAACAAAGAGTTAGATTATTTCAGTGTGAAGATAATCTCCTTTAACAATGCCTTTAACTAGAACCTATACATTTTTACCGCGCGATGCACTAGTGCATAGCGCGGTTATGAGATTGCTTTCGTCTGTCCGTCTGTCCGTCCGTCTGTCCGTCTGTAACGTTCAGGTACCGTGATGACATAGGTTGGAAATCTTGGAAACTAATTGGACGGTCAATTAGACCAACACCTTCGCTCTTCGTAGCCCA
>Ga0056132_1000297_pt1 | contig 11810 bp, 5 predicted proteins | sample WorMetLIZISLAND2_3_FD_71119 | JGI IMG/M metagenome (GOLD analysis project Ga0056132, IMG submission 71119) | Marine gutless worms symbiont microbial communities from Max Planck institute for Marine Microbiology, Germany - Olavius clavatus LIZARD... ...
ACACACACACACATCCAGGTCGACTCACACTAGGGAATGCTTAAATCTGGCAGAACACACATTAACATAATACTTCTACACACTTATACATTTAATTCACATTTAACTGCAAAATGCCATTTTTGACAAAAAGACTCGAAATGCTGCTTCAATTTTATAGGCCTGTTGAACAATGAAAGCTGAGATTCTCAAGACTAAGAACAAGACTGCGAGCTTCAAAACCAAGAGTTTGAAAATAGGCTCTCGAGATATCTTGAAGCCAAGATCCAAGCCCCAAGAACTGTCTTGAGAACTCCAAGCCTGGTTTAAAGCACAACCAAAGGCTCCCGAATCTGGTATTGAAGCCACTTCCAGCCAGATAAATAAAATAGCTGCACTTGCACCAGCAGGTTAACAACAAAATGCAGCAGCAGGATAAAAAAAATGCAATAGTTGATGTTACATTTATTTACACTGCAGCACACAAGATGAAAGACTGTCACATTTGGTTCTAGCTCTGTCAGTGTCATAACCACTGTAGTTTGTTAGTAACTAAACTATACAATTACTACTACAACAGTTACTACATCTGTAACATAGTTTGAGTTACTGATACTATTCAACTACAGTTTCAGGTAGAGTTATTGTTTTCAGTAAATTACAAATGTTGTCAAATTTTTTACAAAGACGTGCAATAAAACAGTGCCAAAGTTCAGTTTTGAATGATAGTACTGCACAGCATGCATTCATCGACTGTTTGCATTCAATTAACACTGCTCGAGACTCAAGTTGTCCAGAGACAACTCTGCTTGTGACACTGATATTTTCTGCAAAAAAATATTAACTGGAAGGGCACACATATCTCAGACAATAGCCTCAGTGTCATTATATGTGTAAGTAAGTAAGTAAGTAAATTTAATTTATAAAGCGCACAATGTCGGCGAGAACTCGCCGAATCTGAGGTGCTGCAGATGCTATATACACAACCGCAGGGTATCTGGATATTGACTACTGATGAACACAAACGTCCTTCTAGGTTTAGATCACTCTAGACAGGTTCAAACTCAAAGTAAGTTTTATGTTGCAAGGCATGCAGTTTTTGCCATTTTTCTCTCATATACTGTGTGTGTCATGACAATACACTGTGTGCTGCATGACGGACATCATGCACTGCTGGTTTAGACAACAGAATACTGCAGGATGTCAACAAAAACAATAAACTAAAGCAACAATCAGTCACTGAATTGCCAAACACATATTTTAATGTACACTCACAAACATCTGAGGGCAGGATGCCACACACAATACAATAACTTGCAGCAGCGCAATGCATTGTCATTCACAATGCACATACCATTTTTAACATACAAAAAGTGCAACTGAAGATCATTCAAACTTTTATTTACTCAGTAAATAAGCACTTAATGTTCACACACGGTACAATTATCCTTGAAGACAATTAACAATATTTCACAAGATTTTTTTTTACAATTTTTACACTTTTGCTTTCCTTATACCCATAAAAACATGCACAGAACATTAAAGATACATGCAGAAAACCTCCTGAATCACCTAAACACCTATACAGTATACAGTAATAACAACAGCCACACACTGGGTCACTGAGGTCCTCAGCACTGCTGTGGTATCTAAATCACAATTAGGCAAAAGCAGGTCACAGAGTAAGCTGAATAAAATCAACACTTTCAGAAAATGGGATGTATCATTTTAAAACGTTTCAGGCAAACAAGCAATACTGTTGTAGCTGTAGAAAAACTGCTAGACAAAAACTGACAAAGTTGTCAACTCAATGAATTACTGACGCCATATGGCACAAATAAAATACATTTGAATAGATCGGCATTTCTTCATATTCATCAATAACAGAAACTTTGTTCATCTAATCACACATGTATCTTAAAATCGGACATTAAAATCAGTGATTACTGTCTACTTGGATCATTGGTTCAAAAGTTACATGGCATGGGCATCAACACTGCGTGAAACCTCTGGGTGTCAACTGTGCATGTTTTCTACCTCTGCAAAATCGTAGAAGAAAAAGTGCACTCAGTCAACCAACCACCCAGCTACCAACCATTTAGTGCATTTGAACAGAGTGTGAACTCAGCTGCACTGAGGAATGTTGCAAACACTTCAAGCAAACACACAACCGGGTCCACACAAAACGGTCGTGTCTAACGGAAATGACTAGTTCTCTACGGAATGTAAAAAAGAAACAAGTGGAGATTTCAAAAACAAAACATTTTACATTGCATCCCAGTTACACATGTATACATGGGCGCCGGCAGGCAAGGGCTATGGAGGCACTTACTCCCCAGGACAAGGTAAAATGACTAGGTATGATATACTTTATTCAAACAAGCTACCATACAAACACGTAAAACAAAGCTTGAGTTTAAATATGAGAACTGTTGCATGGAAACGGAAAATAGTAGAGCAAAAAGAATTGACAGCAAGTGAATGGGTTCCCCTGGAAAACCCTCTGCAGGCGCTCACGTATGTATCACAAATGAGCGCGCAATGCACAACGCCCCACACACTAAATATGCAATAGCCGAACGCCAGCACAATTCAAGTTGTTTGATTTGTGCTGGCTGATATGAAATGAAAACATGCTGTATAAATTAACAGCAATACAAATAAATGGCTATATAAATAACTACAACAGACACAGTATGTAAAGAAAAATTTACATGAGGACAAGAAGTACAAAAAACAACAGTAACAACACACTATACATGACAGAGTCTTCAGAACGACAAACTGACACAATTGATGGAATTGTTAATCCCATCATGCATGAGCGCCGTGTGCAATAAATAACTGCAGAATGTGCACCATACAGCTATACATATATATGTCATAAACCCACATCAACACAAAGCACAGGACTGAAGAAATCACAGCAAATACAGAATGCACAGCAAATGAAAATGTTACACCATAAACCATAAGTGGTTGTTTACATGACTCCCGACCTGCTACTGTCAAGTAACAATGTTGGGCAAGTCATTCATACACTTATGTCCATCTACACATAATGTAATTTGCTACTGGCCAAAATGCCAGATACTCTGTAGCTGGAAAGGTAATCGCAGTCCTGGCAGAAAATAACGGCAGCCTACCCTACCCAGACGTACTTCGAATTGACGCGCTTGACCAGTGGTGCCTGTGAAGAATCCTTGGCTTCAAATGGTCAGATTTCGTGAGGAATCAAGATGTCCGTCATGCCACTCAGCAGCCTCCACTTTCCTCTATTGTCAAGACCCGTCGCCTCTCTCTGTTTGGCCATATAGCCCGAATGAATGAGTCGGCGGATGCTAGCGGTATCCTCTTCGAACCACCGTCAGAGGTCTGGACGAAACCTCGCGGACAGCCACGCAATTCCTGGATCCGGACTGTTACTAACGACCTGGCAAACTCCTACACTGGGCTTCCGGAAGCAAGAGAGAATGCTCAGGACCAGGTCTACTGGAGGATGTTTACGAAGCATAGCGCAACGCACTCGTAGTGGTGCATGCTCATATTGGATTGGATTGGATACCCTACTTGCCGGGTTTATCACTAAGCCACCTGGAGGTCTAGAGACAGGGATAAGCTCACACTAAGTATGCGGAAATCTCAACATTTAAGGACACAGCTGCAATGAGATGTTCATACATAGAATACTGTTAAACAATATCCAGTGCCAATCCTCTATTTAGTAACGGAAATCTTTGGAATAATCTGTATTCAATGTCAAACAGTAACGTATACACAACAATATAGTCAACTATATGCACACAACTATATGCACACATAATATTCAATTCTGACTAGCCACTGAAGTTGCAGCAATACTCAAAACCACAAATCTAACAAATGCCTACATACACGATTCATCTATTTGTACAATTCTGTCCAGGTAACAAATCTATATGCAAAACACAAACTGGCATAGAAAAGTGTAAAACCACCACCGATATGCTTTTGATGTCACTATGATCACTTATGTACATACACGCAGAAATTACACACACCTGTCACACAAACACATGAGTGACTGCACAGCACATAATTGCTAGACAAACCGTCCATTTTATTCCGTGTACACACAATATGTAAAATGTGCATACAATACACACATTTAGTTTCCTTGTGATGTGGAAAATGACAATTTTCTATTACATCATCACATTCTGTTGCAGACTTTCCATTTATTTTGCAACATTCTTGACTCTCCGACAATAGTTGCATTCATGGGCTGATAAAAACATTTTGTCGTCACTATCATCAAAACACACACACTAGCCATATACAACTGTGACAAGAGTAGTAACTGTATGATTTTAGTTTCTTTTCAGGCTCAAGCTGGTATTTTCTTCAGTACAAAACCTTGAACATTAAGGTCTATAAACTTTCTTCCATAAAAAACACAAAATAACAATTGAGCAATTTCAACGTTGGTTAGTACACATATCTGCCTGGTGTAAAACTGATCACTAAAGCTTAAAGATCAATGAGTTTAATAATTTTATAGATGCCCGGATAGGCAACACTGCACAGTATGTGACACAACTCAGACCAGAGACCAATCATGTTCACATATTACAGTTCATGGCATGAAAAACATACACATTCTGAAAAGCAGACATTTCCAAGCTTCTGGATCCCGGCATCAGTAAAAGATCAAAAGAACAAAGTCAAGACAGAGGATTCAGAAAAAGATAATTACACCTGATGCACATTCGGAAGGTTTCTGGAGTACTGTGCACAACAATGCTATGGAGACAAAATAACAACTGTTAGTGACAGTTATAGCAACAACAACAACCGCAACAACAACAACAACACTAACAACAATAACAACAGAAGTGAAGGAACAAATCCAACTGTCAATGATGTCAGCAGTCATACATGCTATGCCACAAAATGCACAATGTAGTACAAACTACATATCACTTATATCGGGTCTATCCTATTAGGGTGCAGACACGATGACGATGGCATGCCCTTAGGACATTAGGGTGCAGCCAATTAAGTTGTCAGTAAATTTGGGCTTAAGGCAACAATGGTGCAGTAATTTAACTGCTGACAAATTAGGTGTGGAATATCATGAAGCATATATGAAGAGTGAGAATAAGACAAAATCAGGTCATGTAGTTTAATGGTCAGTAAGCTAAGCTAAAAAGTTCCCGTAAGTGCTGTACAATGGACTACATGTTGAAATTTGGCTACGTTCAGTGTTAATTACAAGGATACCGGAATACAAAAGGCACAAGATGACTTGTCAACAAAACTGCTCCACAAACGTGGAACATTTTTATAAGTTCGCTGAATTCATTCAACAACTAAGAACATTTTATGTGACTACACAAAGAGCAATTTCTGATGGACATGTAAAATATTCTTTAATAACGTAATGACAATATGATAATCTGTCGTTGACTACTAGTATTCTATGTAACAGCCAACCAGTTTGAGACTTACAACTGAGTTATGGAAGAACAGAAGAATTTATTGGAAGACTTCTCACGATTAACACTTTCATCCAGATGGAACAAAACAGTCATTTATTTCAGATAATGAAAGATAGCGAGGGTAAGTGGAATAAAGGAACAACTGGACTGATTCTGATGAAAGCTCACTTTCTGAACTGTTAGCAAGTGCGTGAACATGAGTACGTTCTTACAAAAGATAACAATGTCTTATGAATTCATGCCCTTATAGGTCATCAGCTAATCAAAACATTCAGGCGAGTGAATATGGTGGCACATAAGTGTACTGCACTATAGTTGCCTTGCACCCAAATGTACTGTAAAAATAAGCCATGTACTAAAGGGTGCCAGTATTATCTGCACCCTACAAGAGGTGATCCCACTGATCACACAGCGGCAGCAACTGATCTGCAATGAAACTGCATATTAAAATGTTGCCAGAAGATCATATGACATCGACAACCATTCAATCCAATGCTGGTAACTCATTCCTTGTTCATTGCAAGCTTCCTCATCTGTCGAATGACGGCTGTTGCGTTGTATGCTTGCTGCAAACACAAATTCAGCGTTAGTCATACGTTAATGATTTAACTTTACTAAAGTCTGCATTTGCGATGGCACAGTCATCACATGAACCAGTTCAAAAACATAATTTGGCCATTCAAAATCATTCAAATTCAGCTTTTTTAGATTTTTAGGGTCAGTGAAAAGTCAGTGATAAACTCCATATGGTACTCTGGCCTATTCTCTAAAGGTTCCCAAGGTATATAGTGACCAAAAGAACTGAAAGTCATCGTTTTCGACCACCCCTCTGTCGTTTGATGCCCGGTCTCCAGGGAACCTCTGTGAAGTGAATAATGCACAAACCTTATCAGAAACCAGATTCCCTGGGCTGCATTTTGCCACTGAGTCCAGCTTCATTGTAATTGCATGGTGGGCTTGCTAAAATGAGTCACTCCATATTGGCATTCTAGACAATTCAAGATAATTGATTTTGGTAGTAATCAAAAGCTTGTATGCGACATCCAATTAGCTATCAACAGGAACGTTGGTCCTATCATGCATGATTTCAGAAATAATATAATACTAATCCCAAAATTGCCACTTGGCTATTAAAAAGTAGTCAGCATGAAATATTAAACAAATATTGATCTATAACTTCTTAGTCAATTATAATTTTACCAATGTACTGCTTAGAACAAAGAATTCATGTTAACAGTTTAAGAATATTAGATTCACTATTTTTTTGAATGCATCAATTAATCATCGACGTCCAATGACTAATAGATAAGAATCTACATTTTAGATAATAAGATTACTGCAGACCGAACAGAACAGGAAGAGCAACACAAGAAATAGTCATTTAAGTGACACTGCTGCAGCCAGAGCACAGACGGTGAATTATTAATGTGTCAGCAGCCAAGAAATAGTCATTTAAGTGACACTGCTGCAGCCAGAGCAGAGACAGTGAATTATTAATGTGTCAGCAGAAGCTGCTGTCTGCACTGCATCTTAAATGAAGCACAGCACTTGCAGCAGTCCCACATGTACAGACTACACACTAAGCTACCCAGTTACTCATGTCTAGTTACACAGACTAGCCATGTCAGCACCATGCTCTTATAGCATCACTTGCACCCTGACATATGCTGTTATTGTTACTTACTATTTCACATATTAATACTTAGTTAAGAGCATAAAATCACTTCAAAGGTGTCAACATGTAACATACATGTGTGAAATCAGTCAACAAATGTAGCACACTTACCTTCCACCGTGATTTGGCAAAATTCTTTTTCATCTGAGCAGAAACTGAGGCATGAATATCCTTGCTGAGTGCAGCATTGCCACTAATCCTGCAGTTAACACCGACATATAGTACTGCTTTATTTCAGAACAAAAAATATGACACTCAAAACAACCACTGGCACTGATTTGAGGTTGGACTATAAACTCTATGGACTTTGGCATTAAATTCAGCATCATAAAAGTTCTTCAAACATGAATGGTCATAAAAAAACTTACCAGCTGTGAGCCAGAGCTTGTTTGCAAGTGAAACGCTTTTTGACATCTTTGCACATCAAGTTGCGAATAAAATCTTTGGCTACGAAGCAAACACAGGACTCTTATAAAAGCAAAAACAAGTCTGGCTTCACAAATAATCACTCAATCCATGTACAGTATGCCAACATGCAGCAAATCGGTCATATTCAGACTACAGAGTTCTATTTTTGACAAAACTGCATATCTCCAAATTAAAACTCAGAAATTGCCCCAACTGCACCCAGGAGTTCCGTGGCAGAAAAAAAACTGGTAAACTGCAAAATACTGGCACGTTTTATGCTCAGCATTCCTGCTGTTGTTGGCAAACAACAGGCTTACAAAGATTAGTGTTTTACTTGGTTGCCCGACAGTCAGAGTCTAACATATGGTAGGAGACTTTGAAATCTTCACGTTCAGCTTTTTCTATCGGGAGGCCAGTGTTTTGACACCTCATTTGTACACTATGTGTTTTATGCACTCTGCATAAACTTTTATTGATAATACTGCATACATCTGTCCATGAAACGTGCTGTAGCTCATGACTTCGGCTTCTGACCCTCTGACTTCAAACACGTACGGTGTATGAAAACAACAATTCCACCAAGGATGAACATTTCATATCGACCCTTTTTCAGTCATAGTGAATGTATCACCGAGGCTTTATGTAAGATGGTGAACTTGAACCATCATGATCTCTTACGTACTTCAAAACCTGAAAGCTAACTTCAGGTGACACAGTCAACTTTTGTGCCAAATTAAGGCTCTATGTATCAGTTACGATGCTCACATTGACAAAATTTATCTTACCATATCATCCCAATAACTAGAAATGACCTTCTGGATCCACTAGAAGCTTCAGCTACTGATAAATTCTGATAGGCCTGTTATTGTGTGGATCAAGCTGAAGAGACATTCAGTACTTTCTGACTATGTAAAACAGTTCTTGGATGACATTCACTGAGTCAATGCTGACAAAAAACCAAAGACATCTCGCAAAATGAGTACGACGTGGGAGTGAAAATCAAAAAGAAAGTGCAGAACTACAAATTTAGGAGACCCTGAGTGTGACCATGGCCCAGACTAACTGCACGCTAAGTGTCATCTCGATCCATCCCACATTTTGAATCACCCAACTACTCAAATACACCTGTTGCTATGTGGGCATGACAAACTATAACAGTCATTCCGCAGTGACTAGCTGGAGTGCAATGCAATTAACCAGCCATTTAAATACAGGAAAACAATACACACACAAACCACAGTACTAGTCCATTTTCCAGGTAAATCTGGGTTACCCGATTCCCCCTTGATTCTCAGTCTCCAATCATTTTTGTCCTGAATATCCTCACGGTACATTGGACAAAAACTCTTCAAATTGTCTCTGACAAATCACACCAAGTTTTTTGGGGCATCCCTTCCCTCGAGTTCCCTTATTCTCTATCGACATACATGGCTTAGCTCAATTACCATCAACTTTACAGTATAACTAGGCTACCCCATTTAATCACTCAGCTAATAGGTTTCAATCCAAGTAATTCTCTAGGCTCAACACATTACACAGCAAAACGACATACCATACAAGAAAACATCACTTGAATATTAGCAGTGAGAGAAATGGCAGTTTTAGCAGTACAATGCAGCATATTTGAAATAGCGCACAAAAAGCAATAGAATGCTTACCAGACTGTGAGATATCATCCCAGTATGGAGAGTCAAACTCATATTCGGCTTTCAAGATTTGCCGGAACAATTCTGAATCATTCTCATCGTAAAAAGGTGGATATCCACACAAACTACGACACATCAATACATGACCATTTATTTCAAATGCGAGTGAAATGACTAAAATTCACACAAAGATACATGCAAATCAGTGTTAAGAATTCACAACAACAAGCATCAACACAGCAAAATGCAATAAACAACATGCACACAAAGACATGTCCCAGAACTAACTGCATTGCTACATTTAATGATTTTATTTTCATTTATCTTGCTTGTAAAACTCGTGCGATTGTCACTTGTTTTTATTAAAGGCAACTTGACTTGACTTAAATCTAGGCTAAAAATTGCTCCGCACAGTCATGCATTCCTTCAGTGACCTGTGACCTGTCCACACTTGTGATACACTACTGCGAATGACTTAATGTGTGGTACAAACAAAATAATAATAATATAATAATAATCAACATTTTAAGACATAACAATACATACAGAATATATGCAATGACACCAATTGACCAAACATCGACTTCTTTGTCATATGGCTGTTGAGCAAGTACTTCTGGTGCTGCTCACATACACAATACACATAATCACACAAGCACTTTAGCAGTCATTCTCCCTGCGGCTTCAAAGGTCTCTAAAAATAACCACGGATTGCAAAAGAGGAATTTGCATAGACCACATACCATATCAAAGAACAGTGACTGTGTTTTAGTCAATAACTATTCCAACAATCCACAATGTTTACTGACCATAAGTGTAACAAAGACAATAACTGAAATTAGTATCAAAGTGAACTGAAATAATTCACTTGCTATGTCATCCAATAACCAGTTAAAGAGCTCAATGAAAGAATTTTATCAACACACTTTGTCACAGTAAAGAATAGTGCAAACTCTCTATGCTATCTATTACACTTTAGTGCTAAGTGCTTTATGATGCCAAAGTGTGCCATTTGAACACTTTAGTCAGCTTGTATTAGTCAGTTTTCTTACTTGTTAAATAAGACTTTTTGAAAATTAATTCTTAAAATTATTTTAATTACTGAAATTTTAAATAATTAATGGCAAGATTAACTGTGAAGATCTGCACCCCCTAAATTAATCACAAACATAGCTGCAAATGATACACAAAGACTGTTTACCGACATATCCAGGAGTACCACACGCAGTCGCCATAGCGCCGGATTCTTCGGTTTTTGACAAGCCAAAGTCACTAATCATAATCTTTGAGTCATCTGCTGTGCTGTAATATAGAAGATTCTCCGGCTGGTTTAGAAACACAAGCAACAACAACAAATGATGCAAACCTAGAAGAGAGTTGAAAACGTAGAATTCACACATTGCACAAATGGCAGAAATTTAAGAACAGTATCTACTCACACCACAGCATTTCTAAGCTGTCCAGTTTAGGCAATTTTACTATCACTGTGTTCCTTTACATGACATTTCTACTTTCCACATTTCTATTTATCAGATTTCAACCATGACAACATAAACATTTTATCAATGTTCTATATAGTTCATGCTTACTTTCAGGTCACGATGCACGATGCCTTTATCATGCATGTAATCAACAGCTTCTAGGACTTGTCGTATCAAGTGTGAGGCATCACGTTCTGTGTAACTGCCTTTCTCGACAATGCGATCAAACAGCTCACCACCAGTGACTCTATCATGAATAAAAAAAATCCAGTCATGCTCAACATATATAATATAACAACCATCTATTAGCCATAAGACTTTTGTGTCCTCACATTATCAACAGTCACATTAAATTTATCAGTTACTAAACACTGAATCATAGACACTCAGTAGCACAGCACTGTATTAATGGTAACAGTATAAGTCAATAAAGCAAAAGTCAATGCAGCAACGCAAAATTTGTCAAAGACCACAACTTGCATGCACACATAACCTCAACAATACAACAATGAAGCAATAACCTGTCTTACTATATAGCACAGTATTGCACAAATGAATATTTTTTATGCAAATTTACTGATAAATGTCTCATTTATATGTTGTATTAGTAATCCAAAGTTGATACCCCATAAACCAAATTGTTTGCAGTATGTCACGTATTACTCTTAGCATGTTTCACGTCCACAGTTTTATAAACAGCTATTATGCCACGTAACACGTTTAGTTGTATTATAACCATCTGTTCACACTATATGAGCAACTAACAAATGCTCCTCAAACTGGAAACAGACACAGTGTGGCATTAATACCAATGTCATTTATCAACCTAACTATTCAAAAGGTGATGTGTTATGGTTAACAAGGAAGCCTTGCTATCGCAAACATGACCGCGCGATGCGCCCTATATATAAGCTATTCACCCTAATTTTGTTCACGCTTACGGCCACTAAACTTTGCGTGGATTTTGATTCTGAACGAATTTAAGCTCCGGAAATTTTTATTTCTGCAAGAGTGACGTTTTGGCCGTTCAAGGTCATCCGAGGTCATTGATTTGGGTGCCAATCGAAAGCGCGTATGCGACTTCCTATTAGTCCGAAAAAGTAACCTCGCTCCTATCATGCACCATTTCGGAGATATGACA
>Ga0056132_1000298_pt1 | contig 11792 bp, 2 predicted proteins | sample WorMetLIZISLAND2_3_FD_71119 | JGI IMG/M metagenome (GOLD analysis project Ga0056132, IMG submission 71119) | Marine gutless worms symbiont microbial communities from Max Planck institute for Marine Microbiology, Germany - Olavius clavatus LIZARD... ...
TTTCATTGCAATGACTTGCTTCAAGGCTTGGTGTGCAGGTAAGCTGCTATCCAGTCTGACTACGTGCCCGAACAGTGCATGATGTGGTGATGAACTGTACACAGACCTGGACTACGCTGATGATGTCGTGCTTTTGTCACATGTGACCAATTTTGAACTCAGTGGCTACACGCGACGTTGCCGATCAAGGACGGTGGCCTGGCAGTGAGAGAGGCATTCTCTCACATTTCCCGCTTTTTTGGCTTTCACGCTGAGTTGCATCTCCTTCCAGGAAAGCATAATGTCACAACGTGACTGTTAGCAAGATACAGTCTTGGTTACATACAAGGCAGAATGGCAGCTTCATATGGAGCTGAGCCCATTGTAAGTAAGTAAGTAAGTAAGTAATTTATATAGCGCGTTTCTGTAATAAGCTCGAACGCGCTGAAACGCTAGACTAGTAATAGCACTTTACATTCCATTGGTTTGCTGTCTTACAGGACATCTGTTTTGGGAAAGCCTTTCAGAAAACCACTTTCCTGGCTGTGACTGCACTTCACAGTGGTGATTGGCAAGACACCCTTTCAATTGCTGCATGTGGCCTGTGACTGGATGAGTAGCAGCGGCACTATGCCTGGACCGAAAGGTCTATGCCACAGGCCTGCCCTTGTGGACAAGATGCCGATGCACGGGCTTTCCACACCCTACTGTGCAAGCAATCCAGTGAACCATGCACTCAATATCATCATCCAAGCTTTCACTTTGGCTAGAGTTACCGTTTCAAAGGAATCACCTGGTTTCTTTCCTGATGATATCATGATAATAACAAGAAGAATTAAGACCAATTTGCTTACATAATTTTTGAAACTCCCGGGACTTTGTCATAGGTGAAAAACAAAATAATTAATAATAATAATAATAATAATGTAATATTGGTATTTGTGTAGCAGCTAATAAATGGGCTGACAACAATAACACAATACAACAGTCAGTGACCTGAGTTTTTCAAGTTGAGTGAATGCATTCGCTGGCAAGAGTAGCATCCATTCAGCTGCTTTCTCTGACAGCTGCTTCTGCATAAACTGGCATATGCCATCAATAACCTCTGCACATCACACATCATTGCCATTAACCTCATTAGTCATCGATCTAGTGCACTTAACAAATGTTCATGTACATGTTACACAGCATTAGCATCAGCGCCTCAGATTTGGTGGTTTTCCTCAGACATTGTGTGCTCCATAAATTTACTTACTTACTTACTTACTAGCATTATTACTTCCTTCAGTGCCCTGATGTTGTTGGATGAGCAACAGGAATTGTATCCAGCATGTAACAACCTGCTAGAGAAGTTCCCAACTGTTTTCCCTCTGCAACCCAGTCTAATCTGCAGTAACTGCAGAAGAATAGGCCAAACAAACATAGAATAAAAGCAGCAATAACAAGCATTATTACATTATTACATACATATTACATACATCAAGTTAATTTTTTAAAAATAATATACATAAGATACATAATAAATGTTAATTTCTTCACAAATTTTGCATTGCAGATAGGTATCTACAGTTTGTATCCAGTTCAACAGTTCCAAAGTTAACCAGACAGAGCAGAACTAACTGCAAGTTTGCAACACAGTAAAACTGCCCAGTTGAACAATACTAGACACTAACACATAATTGTAAAATTTTGTTTTTACATTTCAAAACGACAGAATAGCAGTTGCATCATATGCAGATCCATATGCAAGTGGCAAAGCTGATGAGACTGGACAGCACATACCTGATTTACACGACACCAGACTTAGCATATCCATCATGACAATCCCAGCACGAGGAAATACAAGTACTGGCTTGTTTGCCTGTATCTGCTGCAGACTGTCAAACATCAAGAACATAACGACTAAGTGCCGCTTGAGTCGAAGAAGGTTCGGAATGCGATGTAGCAGTCCCAAATCCTGTGCATGTACCACAATACGACATTCTGCCTTTGGCATCGACGAGAGAGCAGAAATGTTGAACGGATCAAAAAGTTTGGCTCCCATCTTGAGTAGATATTGCTGAACAAACCACATATCATCTTATTAAAATTCTGTTGTTGACTTATCAGCATTATACTCCGACAACTACCGTAGCAAATATGACACTCGACACAATGAACACAAGACGCACTTTTTACATTCGATTACAAAATATTGCCAACAAACCTTCAATAATATAAACAGCAATATACAGCACACAAAATGACATCCAGTACACAAAAAACAAGCAAACATTCAAAAATGGCATTAAAAGTGATATTTTAGACAACTGCTGGGTCAAAATGACAATGGCGTTACAACTAGGCAGCTTAGGCAAAAAAAGCTTTTATTCAAACAGAGGGAAATAAAATTCATTAAAGTCACAGTAGCATAAGTACGATTAGCATACTCACTTTAACATCTTTACAGACTGGTGACGAGCCACTGTTCAAGATGTACACGCGACTGTTCGGAGTCAACAACGGTCCCTTTCCTGATTGCACAGCACTAACTCCACCTGCTGCAGTCAATGGACGAGAAGGACGCTCGATGACAGCAACACCCGGCTGTACAGAAGTACTGGGCAACTGGGATTTGGCTGGCAACCTTTTTGGTGCACCAGATACCACGGTATGGCTCGTTTGATTACCTAATGTTGATGGAGCCATGGTTTTTGGCCTAAAGGAAGTATGAGGACTTTGGCCTATGAGAGGTACAGCTGCTGCTGGTTGACTGTCTGGGTGGATTGGTCGTACCGACATCGGTCTAACAGGACCACGGGACTGACTGCCCGGTACAGCAACTCTTGGTTGAACAGCATGATTAATGGGTGGACCAGCTCGAACAGTAACATGAGGACTTTGGCCTATCAGAGGACTAGTAACTCTTGGTTGGCTGCCTGGAGCTGTAGGTTGAGACGACTGGCTAACTGATGGCCTCGGTCGAACACCAGCACGAGGAGTGTTGCCTAGAAGAGGACTACTGATACTCGGGCGATAAGGCTGACTGGCTGTAACTGGTCTCAAAGGAACACGGTTACTCTGACTCACAGTAGGAAAGCCTGCTGCTGTAACAGTGGGCTTGGTCCCCAAAACAGTGCCACGAGGCTGGATATTCGAGTTCTGTTGAGATGAGACTGGTCTGATTTCTGTAGAAGCCGTTGAAGAAACTGGTCTAACCTGACGAACAACTGGTCCAGGCAGTCTTGAAGGAGCTGACTGAGTTACAGGAATAATTGGCTTCAGAGGTCCACGAGGGCGGTTTCCCTGAAGTAGCGAAGATGCGACTGGTTTGAGACTAGCTTGTGAAACTAAGCTCTGTTGTGGCACACCTGGTCCTCTGCTCCGTACTGCACGTGGCTGGAACTCTGGAGCAAGACTGGCTGTAGCAGCAGTAGAATGAGATTCTTGGCTAAGCTTGTCTACAGTAGTTGGTGGTCTCTGGTTATTCAAGACATCTGATCTCTGAGGCACTGGGGAAGAATATGAGACAGAACTCACATTCTTCTGCTCAGTATTAGCTGGAGTCTGAATGCTGGTCACTGCTGTCTGCAAATTACACGGTACACTAGCATCTGAAACAGGAGCTTTTGGTACCTCCTGGCAGCCCACGACTGGCACCGCTGTATAAGTTCCTCCATAGGCAGGATAACCTTCAGCTGCTGAAGATGGAGGATACCAGGATGGTGGCGGATAAGACAGAATCGGCGGAGGAGGCACAGAAGTATCCACAAAACCCGGAGGAGGTACATTAAACGGAATGCCAACTGCAGGAGGCATGGAATACAAGTGTGGCTGTATGAGTGGTGGTGGCCTATGTATAAGGTGTTCCAATGGCAGCGGGGGGTTTGAGAATGCTTCTGGCACTGTAGGCTGGTAAGCAGCAGTACAAGTAGGTGTACTTGTGGACAGTTGGCTAACTGACGTTGAATTTGCTGGCAATGAAGAAGACTGTGACGCAAGCCCAACTCCAACATGAGACAGTGACAATGGAGGCAATGGTGGCGGCCGCATATCTGCAACTGCAGAAGCTACGACTGTCACCATCACTGACACGGCAGCTGAGACCGAAGCAGAGACTGAAGCACTTCCAGATATCACTGCACCAGAAGTTGCTGTTACAATCACATCCGTAGATGGGACAGACTGAGCCACAACTGACTGTGAAATGGAAGACTGACAAACCTGGGTAGCAGCTGAAGCAGTCTTTACATCAGCTGACACTGGCACATTTACAGCTGTTATTTCTGCTGTAGACGTTTTGCTGGCATTAACTGAAGGCAGTGATGTTGATGACGAAATGGTGCCAATAGCAGAACTGGAGACTGATATAAGTGTTTGACTGGTAGCAGTCGCAACTGTGGTAATTGCAACAGCAGCTGCTTTTGACACTACAGCCGACTCATTATCCTTCACAGATTTCTTAATGCTCTCCATCATGACAGCATCTTTAGCAGCAAATACCTTCTCTAGTTTGTGCTCAGCTACATCATACACATCCACAGCCAAATCTGACAACATGCTCAGGTGTTTAGATGTAACAGGTACAGTGCTCTGGTATTCTGTGGTTTGAGAACCTTTGACCAAACACTGTTCACCGCACATCTGAGATATCACGTCGGAAATATCCGAGTTCATGTTACTGACGGAAGACATCACCATATTGCGGAACATGTTTGAACCTGATTCTCTCTTTGATGCATGATCTGCAGCAACAACCAAGGACAACGACCCACCACTCTTCACAGCACTGCCAAATACAATAGACATTTTACCGGAAGATCGTTTGGCAGACCACACCTGTGATCCAGCATCGTCTGAATGCTGTTTCAGCACGGTTAATTTTGACCTTGTTGCCACTTTCTTCTTGGCTTCAACAGCTTGGCGAAAGGCCTGCATTAATGGATTGGTGGATTTAGCACTCTTCGTTTTACCGGCAGCACTCAAATCTGACTCGGTGTACAAATTACTTTCTGCAATATTTGGCTTGATTACAGCTGGGTCAAACAGTGACAAACAAACACCCCAAAGAAATCCGTTCTCTCTCATTACTCTGCGAATGCTGAATGATTTTGCATCAGGAAAGCTACAGACTTTCAACAGCAAATCAGTCTTGCCATCAATGACATGCTGCAAAACTGGCCATGTCTTTCTAAACGGATTATACATGTGACCCCCAGGTACGTTAGTTGGGTCAAATGCTACGTCAAAGTTTGATGATGGCCACACGCCATAAGCATCAGCCATCTCTGACAGATAGGCATCTTTGTAATAACTAGAGGCACGAGCAGCAGCTGCAACTGCAGCAGCAGATAGCACTGATTCACAAGCAGATTTATCAGCTTCAATGGAAACTTCATCATTCACAACTTTGTTGTCTCTATCAACAAATATACTATGTGCTTCAGAAACAGCACCTACATCATCAGGAGCCTTTGCAGGTTCACTAAGTTTGGCAGGAACTTCAGCTATGTCACTGGATACGTTTTGAGTGTTCTCCAGTGAAACACAAATCTTGCTGGCACCAGTGGACATTTTGCTTGTTTCTGATGATGTGGAAAAAGGTCTCTTATCATTATAACTTGAAACCTCTTTAGATGCACTGACCAAGGCAGAGTCCATGTTAAGCGAAACTTTTGCAGAATCGCTTGTCTCACTTAAAGTCGCACTCTTGTGACATTTGGAGTATTCATTCTCACCAACATCACGGCTTTTCTGTGTATCCATTCCACCTTCTTTTTCAGCTGTCTTCTGTGGTCTTACAAGCTTCTTACGACCGACAGGCTTCTTAGTTACAGGTTGTTCTGGTGACTTTATCAATGCCTCAGCATTTGCTGTTGGTGCGCTAACTACAGACAATGGATGGATTTTCGTAGCAGCAGTCTTTGTGTTAACCTCAGACCCTGCAGCTATGCTAGCTCCAGACAAAGGAGGTAACAGATGGATTTTCTTAACAGTACTCTTAGCATCCACGTCAGACACTGCAGCTGTACCAACGACAGGCAATGTTGACGACGGATGGATTTTTGTAACAGTACTCTCAACAGAATGGTCCAATAACAACTGGGACGTTCTGTCATCAGCCAATGTGACATCTTTTAAAGGAATGTTTGCATCATTGTCTTCCTCAGCATCAGATAACTTTACTGATGTGACAGACAGTGCAGAATTATCGTTATCACAGGTCTTGACGTCAACAGCAGGACGATGATGTTCCTTATCCAGATCAGTAACTACAGGACCCTCAGACTGAACCAAATGTTCCGGTGCAACTGTATAGCAGTGATCATGTACAACACTATACCACTGGTGGTTTGAGTCATAGCATTCATCAACGACAGTCAAACCGGATGGCACTGTAGCTACAGCAGACTGCAACTCCTCATCTTTCGTGGATTCAACGTCAACAGTATGGCCAGTGTCAGAACAACGTACAACAATATTGCCATCTTCGTCATAAAGCACAAAGTCAAGGCTGTCTTCAAAGAGTGATGATGATGACAAGTTGTGGCTGCTTGATACAGCAGCAACTGCATCTTTCTGTCCAGCTCTCTGCCTATCATGTTTCTTCCTATGAACATCACTGTCACTTTGTCTGTCTCTTGCCAGCAACCTGGTGTGATCTCGACCAATTCTTCTAGCTTTTGGCTGTACATCACCATTCTTCTCATGATCAACATCATCAAAGTACGCTTTAGGCAACTTACGCTTTCTGCGTGCAGTCGATGCATCATCTTTTTTGTGGCCATAACCAGTAGCTTTCTCAGCATGGTGATCATTGAACCTTTCCATCTCATGCAAAGGTATTGCCGGTTCCAGATCAGCAACTTCCAGCAATTCAGACTTATCCAGTTCATAGTCATATTCAACACTGGTTTGCCAGCTAGATGATATCTTAGTCGTTAGGTTGCTTGGATATTTCTTCTTGGAAGAATATAAAGACCGCTTCAACCGTTTACCACGTTTTTCATCAGGTGTGGCAGATGTCAACACACTATTTGCATAAGTTTCGGTCTCTCCTGCTCCGTCGCCATGCTTTCCAGCATGGACTGATGCCATGTAATAATCCACTTCTTGGAAGTATTTATCCGATTTCTCACATAAATAGTCAACATAATGGCAGAACATCCGATACAGACAGTTAGTAATGAGATCCGGCTGAAGCGAAGATCCGATAAAAATGTCAGGTGGGTCAATGCACTTGATGCCCATGTGGAACATCAGGTAATGAAGTTGACATGACAGCCAAGAACAGACATCAGACATGCAGCACACAGAAGGATAAGGTAAGCTCACAGCTACGTTTTGACCGTCCCTCCACATATTACGAACAACCTTCTCAAGTGGTTCTCTTAAGGCCCACTGATTCAAGCACACCATGTGCTCACGACTAACTGAGCCACATTCAATGAAGTGACCGTCGCAGTAGGTTTGCAAGGACAACTGTCCAAGACGACTAACGGTTCTATCACAAGGCGAGGAATGTACAGGTGTGAAATGAAGTTTTCTGCCGATTAAAGCAGTGTTGAGATCTCGGATGAAGCCTTGGTGGTGAAATGCCATGATATCATCAATCTCATACAGACTGATTAGCATCATTGGGTCATCAGGATTTTCATCTAGTTCGGCATAATATGAAAGCCCTGACAGATGATGTGAGAATTCTCGTTCGTCATTCATCAAATACTTCATGTACGGAAACCTGTCTTCAGAGCCTGCCAAGTCCTCATAGACTTTCCGCTTTCTTTTCCGGGGAAGATGCACTTTTGCGACAGACTTCTTCAATCCATGTTCTCTGCCATCAGTGCTAGTTTTCAGCTCTTCTTTTAATGCTGCAGCAGCCACTACCAGATTTTCATTGACTGCCTCTGCAGCACACAAAGCACCCGTATCTCTAGCTAATGATCTGTATCCTCTGCCACCTAACGCTGTCCGCTTCGAAGATGAAATGTTGGACTGCGTCTTCTGCCTACTGCTGCTTTTCTCGCAAACTCCTGTTTCAGCTGGAGCCTCCTGACTACCAGGTACACTACTATTGATTGCCATGTCTTCAAGAACAACAGTCTCAAGAGAGTGCTTCTGCAGCTGACATACAGAAGTCTGCAACGGCATCCGTGCTGCATTTTCTATAGCGATTTTCACGGCTTCATTTACTCCAAAGTAAACTGACGTTGATGGTAGGGCTGCGGACAGTCGTGGGTCACATGATGGCAGGATTTCCACATCAATAAGCCTTTCCAGTGCAGCTGCAGACGTCAGCTTCAGGACTGCATCAAACAACAAAAACTTGTTAATAGCAATAGACACATGCACATGCACAACTGTCTTGGTCTTAACGCTCATTTTTTCAGGGTAACCTGCATTAGTTGGTGATCCGATCAAAAAATCTCAAATGACCCCCACTACTGATGCCCTTTCTCATACCACAACGATAGTGTTGTAACACTCAAAGCAAAAACTTTTATCAGCAACTACACTAAACAAACAAAATTTGTCAATCTATGGCTGTGAGTGAGTAGACATGTGCCCTCTACTACAAACGTGACATAAGATGCATAAAAAGCTAGCAGGTTGTCCATATTAACATTAACAGATTTTTAAACCGTTTCAACTGTCATGCTCGGCAGTAAATTTGCAAGAAAGTGATCACTACAGCTCTCATAACATTATATAAGAGCGGCTACAATACACTGTATTCAAAAACTGCACCAACTGAAGGCACGGCAACAGACCAAGCTGAAACTCTTTCTACCTATCTACAGGGTACCTTGGGTTGTATCTCGCCCATTTATTAACAGCAATGTCGATATCCCTAATGGTTTTACAGCAGGTTTTTACGGGCCTGTTACACAACCAAACCACTCACTGCACTGAAGGCACTGAAATCCACAGACTGTGGAAGCACTGGGTCATGGGGTCAACCCCCACTTTCTTGAATGTGGGGTCAATCAATGTTGTCTGAACACAAATTTTTCATGCATAAATCGAGGCCCAGACCCCACTGGGGAGCTTTACAGCGCTCCCCAGACCACTAGCTGGATTTAAGCAGCCCACTTCTAAGGGGAGGGGAGGCAGGAAACGGAAGACGAAGAGGGGGAAGGAAAGGGGATGGGACCCCCACTTTCCAACACCTTCCACGGTCACTGCTAAAATCTCATTTCGTTTCTAGGTAACAACTTGTGCCTGGAGCCACAATGCTGTTCACTGCTCACACTGACCTCTGTCTATCAACATCAATCCACCAAGTTCACCATGGATAAACTGCTGCAGTGCAGACTTGCAGTACATTTTGTCTACAATTTTTTTGCAAAGTACCAGGTAATGTTAGTTCTGTCACGTGCAGCATGAAAACCTTGGACTGGCAGTCTTCAACAATGTGTGGTGACTTGACACACTCGGATTTAGTCTAGTCTCTAGAGACAGCTTCTTGAACCTCCAAGAAATTATACTAAACTAGTAGATCGTGCTGTACTCCAAAATTAAATGTGTTGTATTTATTGATAGATAGTACCGATGCATCTATTTGAACTTAGCATTCAAAAACATAATTTACCCACTAGTGCTGCAGATAACCAACTGGATGGTTGTTAACATAATGGACTGTTTGATCACGCTATAACCAAAATATGCACATTTATTCGTTAAACTGAACACACTTTCAGTTTTCTGCACAACGTTAGTCAATGCAAATGGTATGTACAACACTGTGTCTCAAAAAACGTGCAAACTTTGAAACGGTATAGCTCAAAATTATAAGGATCGATTTTGACAACATTTCGCAGAAATATTCAAGACTCTAGAATAGACTTTGCATGTTTCAGTTTTCATGTAGGTTTGCTTCTTTTTTATCAACTTTTCGTCTTTCAAACTGGACACCGAAAATAACGCGAATTTTGGCGCTGCATCAAGCAAATGTGCCAACTTTGACGAGGTGCAATTTGTTTATAAAACATATACCATTATACCTAAGCTCATAATATTTGGCACACATAACCTGCAGACATTTAAACATAATACACTCATCAATGAATAATTACTACTGATGTAGTTTTACTTATTTAATATTTGACCTTAACTGCATCGCCGGAAGTTACAAAAATTACGCGTCACACTATTCCGAACTTTCTCAACTTCACCAGCAGCCTGTTGATGCTGTTGTTCGACGTTCGTCCAACCTTTATCTGGAAACTCTGTTATAAACTGCCGAGCATTGTAACCTTTACATTCATACAGACTTTTGATCAAAATTGTGTCTTCTTCACTGAATGGCACCATGTTGACAGGCAGTGTGCGGCATAATTCTCAAATTTTACGTTATTTTCAGTATCCCTTTTGGAAGACGAAAAGTTGATGAAAAAAGCAAACATACACAAAAACTGAAGCATGCAAACTCTCTCCTAGAGTATTTTGAATATTTCTGCAAAATGTCATCAAAATCATCCTTATAATTTTGAGCTACCAGTATACTGTTTCAAAGTTTGCGCTATACCTCTATGTACTGCAGGTTTGTCCACTAAGATTAGCTGCCAACTGGGAACTGATGATCGAGCCATGCTCCTTCATCTGCAACGTAAACAAGAAAACCCAATTCCAATAACTGTGTACAACAATAAAGTCATTTTAAAGACTTACTCCAGGACAGGGACAATCAAAGGGAATCTAACCAGTTTAATCCAAGTAATCAACGGTCTTAATGTGAGTTTATTCCCAGGTCAACTTTTAATAGCACTATATAGCATCATACATGTTCACGTGCCATTAAGAAACACGACCAATCTTTGCTATTATTATACCACAACATGTGACTTGAAAAAATATTTAAAATAAGCCGCAGAACACACACCCAAATTCTCATATGAGACCATAACTTATGACACTTGATGAAGAACAGTCTGAAGTACCTCAAATCAACTAATTACAGATTCTTGAAGCTTGGATGCATCACTCTAACATTTCAATGGTACACAGATTAATGCTATTTAACACTATGGAGCCAAGTAAATAACAACTGTTACAGAGATAGGGATACTGTGTGGCAGAAAAAAAACAGTAAATTAAACAATGATCTTTTTAAATACACACTTAAGTTTTTTTCCTAACCAGCTCATTTCCTGGACTTACTAACTTACTCCAGGTTAGGACAGTTCCCAAACACAAACTTCTGGTAATTTCTGTGGTAGTACTTGTTAGACCAGATGCTCTTCTAATCACCTGACCAACAGCATCAAAGCACTGAAGAATGCTAAAATAATGACAGCCAAAAGTACATTCTTCAGTACTCCTGGCTGTAAAAATTATACATAAATCGTCTCGTTATATTTACTTTACCGTGTAATTATTTCTAGGGAATGAACAACATGTTGTAAACATCAATGCTTAGTAAAGACGATGCGATTCTAATTAAAAGTATCCATCTGTTGAAAGGCTATAATGCAACAAAGGTAATACAGGAATTTCCAGACAAAGGCTTTCAATGCATGGAGATTTTTTAGTCAGAAATGCATCATCTATATAACACGCCATATCTACAACACACTGCAATGACAATGACCTAAGGGTGTCAAATAAACTGCAGACTAAACAAAGTCAGATGACTTTTTTTCACACGTTTAACAGCCAAAAGTCTACTTTTGCTGTATGCCAAATTTTGTCAAAACTCATTATAATTTGGCTAAGTTATGGATAAGATGAAGTGGGTCATTTTTCACACACAACATCATCGTATATAAATCAACATGCAATAAAAAAGTGAGAAAATTATATTACTAAACTTATATGTACTGCTGACAACATTA
>Ga0056132_1000302_pt1 | contig 11755 bp, 6 predicted proteins | sample WorMetLIZISLAND2_3_FD_71119 | JGI IMG/M metagenome (GOLD analysis project Ga0056132, IMG submission 71119) | Marine gutless worms symbiont microbial communities from Max Planck institute for Marine Microbiology, Germany - Olavius clavatus LIZARD... ...
TACATTTTTGTCGCTGCATGTATGAGTCTATCTTCATTCAAATTTGTGCAGTGGGCTCCAAAAGACGCATCTTTTCTGCACCAGAGAGCAACAGAGTGCGTTTTGGCCGTTCAAGGTCATTCAAGGTCGATGATTTTGGTACCAATCAAAAGCACGTATGCGACTTCCTATTAATCGGCCATTGTGACTATGGTCCTATCTTGCACTGTTTCTGAGATCTGACAGGTTTTATGTGCTCCTGAGTGACCCCACCCCTATTCAACCCTAATTTTTGGGGTGTTCCCGTTGCGCCAGATCGCCCATGTTAGGCGTCAGCCAGAGCAGAGGCCTTAAGCTATTCGGCCGTGAAATTATTTTCCAAGAATTCCAACCTATGTGTTGCTGATACCTGAACGTCACGGACGGACAGACAGACGGACGACATGCAATCTCATAACCGCGCTCTGCGCTAGCATCGCGCGGTAATAAAAAAAACACACCAAAAAGCATGCCACACTGCAACTTACATTTTACTTTATGATTCAAATTTCCCTGAAATATCATGACTGAGTCAGGACAATATTGTCATAACACTGTTTAATACTTATTATATTCTCATAACATCATTTTACCACAAAAGGCAACAGTGACATTTCACCCAATCATTTAAAGTCATCACCAAACAGTTTGGCTACATGTTTTAATAATTTCAGTCGTGGAGCGTTTGCTCTTTATGGTGCAGAAACACGGTCGAAGACGATGACCCAGGCTGATACAAAAAGGTCAGCAGTCTCCCGATCCACATTTTAAAAGCTAGTAGTGCTGACTCAGCCCTACTAGCTTTTAAAATGTGGATCGGGAGTAGAATAGAAAACAAGTTAGCTTCAAAGTAATTATTTATGAATAAACGTTCTAAGACCTCATGGTTCTCTCTTCCTGGTCTGAAGTAACTTCTTGTGTATGTACTGAAGAAGCTATAACATGAAACATGAGTCACAGCACAATTAGTAATCATGCTTCTATAGTCACATTATACGTTCAGTATCAGCATCAGTGTTTTATTATCCTGAAGACAGGAAACTATTAAACCATGCTTTATTGGAATTTACGAGCACTAACGTACCATACATACCATACTATACCATACAATGCCGGGTTCATTTAATGGAAAACTTGATTGTATCCCATTAATACATGTGTGCAAAGTCATATAATAATCTAGCAAGAAAACAAGACCTACCCGTTAGCAGATACCAAAATGTCGCCAGTAGAAAACACAATAGAGCAATATGGCAACTAGTGAACTTAGCATGTCGCCCAGTCTCCTCTCACTGTTCCAGTGAAATACGAGCAAGTATTATTGCTGTTCATTAAAGGGCAGTAACTACAATAACTGTCAATGCACTGGAAATGGTTAAGTCGGTAAGAGATTCATGTATTTCATGTCATCCCTTTATCATCAGCTTTGAGTACAAGTAAAAGATAAAACCAACGTTAATGACATAGCACTTTATAACATACAGGCGTTTTAAGCATTTTAATGGTGTCTTATGATGCAGAAAATACATTCAAACAGTCTCATACATATTTTTAGAAGCAGCTGCCAGCAGCAGCTGAGTCCGTAAAATGCGCTGATATTATCTATGTCACAGTGATGCAAATACTGTAAATTAATAACTGTGCAATAAGACAATTGTTTATTTTCAAACAACAAAATCACAGTAAAAATACAAGCGTTATCTGCATTTGATAGAGAACAATGAGCGTAAAATAATGCATCTCAACAATATTGACCAAACACAAAATAACTGAAGCCCACACACATAATATAAAGATCAACAATGATTTTAAAAATAAATGGAATAATGTTGACATTTCTACATTGGACACACTTTACATATATATATATACAATTCCGACAAAAATGAAGAAAATGTACCACTTTAACAGAATAAAACAATATAATAAAACAACAAAATAACACAGATCAATGCGTGATCTAAATACTTTCATAACAAATGATAAGTAACACAAATTATACAAATAAAAACCAATAAGAACCATTCGTTAGACAGAGGCCTATTTGTACCGGCTGCCATTTTGGCGTAATAAAGGATGATAACTCGAGATGGACTGATACTGATTTTGTCAGCGACTGGATTCGAATATCCAGCAATTACAATAAATAACCCCGTATCCGGCTTTTGTCTAACCTGTAATTTTTTCCGCACGCCACTAAAGCCTTAGCACGATAACACCTACAGCAGATCTGCCGGCGTGTCTGTCACACGCTGGTAGTGTTTGGAGAACTACGTTTAGCAGGATAAAGAAAGACTACAGTGAGTAGTCCGTGGTCAATCGACCACATCTCTTCGAATGTATTGGTAGACCGTCTGACACCGACACAGCAGTTCACTTACTGCAGAACGCCGAACAGCGAAATTATCACATATGCTAGGACTTATATAATCTGGAAAAAAACAAATTTTCCAGACAGAAGACACCCGCCGGATCCGGATAACCGGGTGGGATATCCGTCCATCTGTAACAAAAAATATTGGACATAAAATAAGCAAAATATGGATACACTATAAGAAAGACATAGCATTTCTTATATGGGTGCTGCTGCAGCTGAAAATAACACACTAAGAAATTTACAACTTCAAAATTATTACGAACTTATTAACTGTAATAGTTATACAGAGCACTCACATGCACTAATGCAGGTAACATGCACATGTCAACATGCAAACTGCTATAGACGTAACGATGCTATAGCGTAAAGTACGTCACAACATCCAGACTGTTGTTAGTTACCAGACTCGTGTTCAGCATGATTTTCTTTGTGTAACAGAAACCCAGAGCTGCTGGCACTGGCGGGGGAATAACAGTAGCTACTGCCCTGCAGTTCCACCTCGTCACATCGACTGCTGCCGCTCGACTTCAACGTTTCGGTATTCGACAGAAGCGAGTCGGACTGGCTCCAAGCACCTGACTCGACGGATGCCATCAGCAGTCCTGTTGACTGTCGGCAGTCGTCGCTGACTTCAAGTGCCGACGACTCGTGAAGCGAGTCCGCGTCAAAGCTATCCCCACGTCGGCCGGGAGGATCCTCTCCACTCAGAGAGTCCACTGACTGCTGCATCAGCGCCTCAGCATCAGGTGCTACTGCCGACCGCAGTTCTAGCGAATCAGACGACCTCTCTAATGTTGCCGCTTCACGAATGCCCTCAATTGAGTCAGCAGATGTTTCCATGACGTCTTCGTCGGCTCTTGCTACTCCCTCCGTCGGAAACGTCCCGTCTGGACGTTCATAGAATGGTACGACTTGATCTGCATACATCTGTGAATCAACGTCATCCTGTAGTGAGTCGTTGTCCATGTCTTTCGCGTGTCCCGCATCTCGCGCTTCAGCAGTCATCACGACCTCCTCATCGCTAAGCTCATCATCATCTCGTTCATTTAGTGAGTCCACGTCGGGCTCATGCACAGCCGGCCGATAATGAGACGGTTTGCTGTCGGCTTCTACATTTTCATGTGCAGTCTCCGAAGCTTTTCTGATGATCTGCACAATGTCTTGGTATTCTGGGTAAATCGGTGAGCCGACAATCACATCGTCTGTCGCCGTTGGTATTACTTCTGTATCAGCACTGCATGATTCAACCGCGATGGGCTTGTTTACTGACACGTGGTCATCCATAACTGGCAACGCACCTGCTTCAAGCATTGATACAACTGCCCATGCCTCAGACTCGAACTGCTCATGAAAAGCAAATGACTCATCAGGCAACTGTGACACATGTGTAGCTGGTTCCGCTCGATTGGCCAAGTCATCCATCAAGAACGCATTCAGTGAAGTGGTGCTTCCAATCATTCCGTACGTTGTGTGTAAGGAAATGCTTTCGGCTGACTTGTGCACATCTATTTCCGTTTCTAGTCTCTCAAACTCAGCAAGCGATGACGATATGGACACGTTGTCTTTCTCAGCTACGGACTGTAGAGATCCTAGTTTTGTTAAAGAGTCGTGACTTGTCCGGTCTTGTAATTCTTTTTCTATTCGTTCAAACTCAAGTAAAGACGACGAAGCCTCGGAACTCTTCTCTGCTACAGACTGTTGGGATCCCATTTTTGTAAGAGAGTCAAGACTTGTCCGATCTTGCATTTCCTTTTCTAAACTTTCAAACTCTAATAAAGACGACGAAACAGAAACATCATCCTTATCAGCTGACTTTCCAACCATACGCCTGCAGGGATATTCCGCATGTAGGTCTCCTGAACTGGTATGTTTGTCAGAATCTGACGTACCATCTACTTTTTCAGAAGAACTCTTTCCAGACTTTCCAGATATTGAACTCCTCTCATCTTCTTCCTTTATGGTAGCTAACATCATCATCGGATGATCAAAATCATCATCAAGAATTCCATACTTATCGTCATCAAGTGATTCATAGCAAGGAACCATTTCAACCACGCTAGAGTCAAGATCATCTCTCATACCTTCAAAGTGTTCACTGCCAGAAGAATCTTCCGTTTCTCCATCATGCACAAACTCTTCATCTCGTGCATCCACACAAAGCATTGGTTCTGGCTGGTCTTCTAGATAAGAAGAATGTAAGTCTGAATGGAATGAAGACGACACTGATGCAAGATCTTCCATTCGGTCTTCAGCAATTTCCTGCTGACATGGAACAACTGTTGCAAAGCTATCTACACTTGAAGAATCACCATAATCTTCAAAATTTGTCTGTTCCACCCCATTCCATTCAAATGACGCACCATTAAAGCCTGCTTCTAATTTACAGGGCTCAGTCTGATCATCAGACAACAAGATGGTATCCTCACCTAACACCACGTCACTCGATACAACACCAAAGAGATTTTCATGATCCAAGCTACTTTCGGCACCAAACTCTTCAACTGCCTCTTCAACTCTGCATAAGTCAGTCACAGTGTAATTAGTCAGTGATTTGCCTGTTCCTTGGGATCTGTTGGCAAGGATTTCTGTCTCAGCATGCGCTTCTCTTACAAGGTAGTTCACAAACTCAGAAGCCTTCTGACGAACATAATCATTGTCAGATTCCAGCAAGTCATCAGTATCAGGTATTTTTAACACTGTCTCACTTCTATCAAGGGTAGGTTCTTCTGAATGGTGCTGCATGTCTTCATAAATTTCACATGACTGATGATAATCTTCTTGAACATCTTCTACAACATCATCAACTTCTTCATTAAATGTACCTGACTGCCAGTCTTTAGGTACCAAGTCGGGAATACCCTCCACCTGGAAAAAGCCTTCGTCAACTTCTAAATCTTGTAAATGTTTGTTTTCGACTTCAACACCTTCTGCTGCAGCATATGCGTTAGCCATCACTTGTGATACTATTACAGCTGCCTGCTGGTTATGTTGGCTATCCTCTGTAAGCATTAACTGCTTAAATGATGTGTCCGCTTCTGTTTCAGAATCGAGAGTACTCCTATGCAACACACCACTTGCAACATATGCATCATCAGTGTCATCTACAATTTGGTAAGCACTGTCAGGTAGTGGAGACAGAGGTCGGTCAAGACACTGTGGATCAAGAACTAGCAAACTGTCACCGCTGTCAGTTGCTGCAGCTGGACAATCCTTGCTGTAGTCCAGTAAATTCATCTGCATGTTGCACTCTTCCTCTTCATCTTCTTTCTCGTCACTCAATACCATCAGTTCTGGCTCAGCAGATTCTGCCAAAAAATCGTCATCACGATCTTCATCCTCACCCACTTCCAATTTAAGTTTAAGTTCATATTCATTTGCTGCATCGTCTGTTTGTTTTTCTTGTAATCCGAAGAAGTCATCTTCAGAGGAAGCCAGCATGTCGTCATCTCCGGGACTGTTGGATGTGACCTGCTGAAATACCTGATACATGTTATCTGACTCCAGTGCACCTTTTCCAAACGAAGCAGGCATGTGCTTTGTGTTTCCACAAACAGAATCCTCACACTCCAGCTGGTTGAATGTGTCCCATGGTAAACCACACTCTTCAGGATTTTCAATATGCTGTGACACTTGAATAATTTCGGAATCAACGTTGTCCCCGTTGTCAGGTTCGTTACCATAAAAGGTAACAAGTTCACTGTTTACCATGCTCTGATCTTCCTTCACCTCAGAAAAGCTGTGAACACTTCTGTTGGACAGAACGTCAACATCAATGCTCAGTGGCATCCCTTGTATTAAGTCTGGTTGGACAAAAGTTGTGGATGACGCTGATACATTTTGTTGTACACTGTCTGATGTGTACAATGCAGACTTTACTGTCATGTCACATGTCATTTCACCAACTGCATGTGCTTCACCAACATGGAGATCAAGAAGTGCTCCAAGTTCCTGATCATCAACAGCTCTATTCTGCTGCATTACTTCCAGGTAGGCTTCATATCCATCAACATCGTCAGCTTTCACGAGTTCATATGGCATTTCATTTGTATCAAAGTCCAAATTCTCCCCAGCCTGAGTAGACTCGGCAATATCTGAACTGCCTTCGGTTTTTGAAGCACCTTTTACCCCGCCCTCAGTCTCAAAAACCTCATCATCAGGACTTGACTGAATTACCTTTGACCGTTTCTCAATGACAAAGACCTTATCAACGCTATCTGGAGACATGTCGTAGGTTGCAACCACTCGTGACACCGCACCAAGATCAAGGTCATAGGTTGCAGCAAGAATCATAGGTTCAGCTGATGCGTCAGATGATGTTGATGTTTTCATGACGTCATCCGGTGCCGCCGATACTAACAGCGTATCAGTTACATTGGCAGTCTCCGTGTCACCTACCATCAAAGTACTTTCGGGTGAAGAACCAAACAAGTTGAGCGGGCTGACGCCAGAGGCAAAATTATTGCTTCGTCGTTTCTCAATTGAGTTAAGTACCTCAGCATCATGAGTTCCTTGTATGGACTCGTGAGGCTCAACCGGCACTAAATCGAACTTGTATTCTTCTTCTTCTTCTTCACTTGTAAGTGTTACGAGCTGCATTTTATCCAACTGATCAACTTCCAATGATCCAGCCAGTTTAGACGCTGGAGTATTCTCAAACTGTGTCTGTAGCGTCGACTGAATATCGATCATTTCGGCATCAATCAATTTTTCCGAGTCCGAATCGGAAGAGATGCTAACTTTATGGTGCCTGTGGTGTTTATGAGCACTTTCTTCGTCAGAGACAGTCAAAAGAACCTGCTTACTTGTTTCATCTGCAGCTTGTACATTACTATCCACTACTGGATCCTCATATGCTATATTGTCGAAAGACAATAACGTCATTCGGTCAAGACCACTACCATCATCCACAAAATCCCGTTCTTCGTCGGAGCTGTCTCCAGCATCATGTGGTCCATGCAGCACTCCTGTATGCTTCACATCAAGCCCAGTTGACTGCAGTGACTGACCTAGAGTTTCACATGCAACGGCAATTGTTGGTTTTGTTCTCTCTACTACAGTTTCCTGTTCATCACTTTCACCAGACTCGCTTATTGGCTTAAAAAACTCTTGAGAATCCTTCATCAAGGAAGAGCGCTGCACATCCTCGCACTCATTTTCCTCCAGTATGAAGTCGCTCGGTGATGCTCCTATGTTAAATTTCAGTTTCCTTATATCACTTGGCACCTCAGTAACTGGGGACAGTTCGTCTTTCAAAGCTTCTTCTTTGGAAGGCGACAGACATTCTGGAGGAGACTGTGCGAGCGCAGATAATGACGAAGATGTATTCTTGCTAAAACTAAATCCAACTTCTCTAGCTGATGGAGAAAGAGGTTCATCAATATCGGTTCCTTCCGACCGCGTATCAGCATCAGCACCATGCGCGTTTCCTAAGAAAGCATTAACGCAAAAATGCAACACACTGGTTAGTATTCAATACATTAGATGTAAATTTCGCTGCAAATTAAACAAGCAGCTCACCTGTTTTTAAGATAATCAAATACTATCTTCCGTTATGTTACGTTAATCACACAAGCTTTAGCTAATGAGGTTTTGTTTTTACAGTGCAATGTAAAAAAAGTCTGTCCAACAAAGCAACAACAGCAACAAAACACTTGTATAATTATATAAAGGTAAAGGTAAAGGTAAAGTGGACCATGCCCAGCATGGAGCGTAGGTGGGGTGCTCATCTCCCTTTCCGTGGCCGTTGAGCCCGTAGGTGGATAAACCACTAAAGTCTGTGCCACATGTCTACGGTTACCTTCCCGGCCGCAGAGCATCACCGCCCTTTGGCCAGTACCAAATTGTACTGCTTGGTGACAGAGGCACATGGGTGTTAACAACTTGCCCAGAGTTGTTGCCTGACGGCGCACCGTCATAATTATATACCCAACATTTAACCACAATTCTTGGCCTAGTGTTTTCCGACACAAGAATCTGTGAAATTACAGTTGCAAGTATTGTCTTTGAACAGATCTGCTGCCACTGTAGACAACATGTGATCTTCAAAGTTCCGCAAAATCACCTATCATATAAGAATAATTATGCACAGGAATACTTGGCAATATATATTATGTCAGAAATGCAACTGAATGTTTGTACAGTAAACACAACCAGTCGCTGAAGTTTTGGTAAAGCCAAAATACAACTCACAACTACTGCACATTATTTACACAGGTGACACGTCAGTGGAACTTCAAAGTGAAATGTCATCTGCACCTTCAGCAACGCGGGTTGACAGATGACCCGTGATATCCTCGAGCTGTGCTACCTCAGAATGGCTAGATACGCTTAGAGGCTCTGCTTCATCGTTATCCTCATCTAGTTGGCCCTCATTCCATATGTCTAGCAATAAAACAACCACGACATGCCTTCACACGTTGACAAAACATACGCTAACACATACACTATGTCACTGCTAAACAAATGTCTAACATATCAACGGATATTCTCACAGATCACAGGAGAAAAACCAACAGCAAACAAAACACAAGTAGGCAAACAGATTATCAACTGCATAAACGTAATAATGTAAAAAAATGAAAATAACTTATGCTTGACAGCACACATGGTTCGCACAGCATAAAATGAGGTAAACCACTTTATTCTGTTTTGTAAACCGCAACTTGATAAAACATCCAATATCTAATATCTACAGCCGCAAAGTGCTTACTGCTTTGGTGACTAAATTTCAGTTTGAAGAAATAATTAGTACAAAACTGCAATTGTTACGAATAAAGTGGTTTACACTGTGTGGCAAATGTCGCATTCAATTTGTAGTTCACTCATAACACAACACCAAAAGCAGCAACTGAGACATTACAACATGTGCAACAACAACCATTCCTAATACCTGATGTCGTATTCCTTCCTCTCAGAAAGTCGTCCTCAGCATCATCATCGCCATCCAGGGAAGATCCACTACCCAGCTTGTGATGCGTCCTGCCTGGCTCCACGTCGTATGACATTGAGTGCTGAAGCACACGGGACGATGACCTTTTTGTTGTGTTTCTGCTACTGTATTCTGTAGTCTGGCCCACACGATCCAGACCAGACTCGACAGTTATGTCAATTGGAGAATTTCTCCGTGCATGTGCGATCAGAGAAGGGAATGGCGCTAACATCGAGTCTTTCTCACTTACATCTTCACTGCTGTCTTTCATCTGCCACTGATTCGTGCAGAAATTTTCACTGTCCATCTCGTTCATCTCTTCTGCAAATACAGCCTCTTTTTTCTGGATCTCATACAAATTTTCAAAACTAGAGCTTTTTCTTCGTGTCTGCCTGAGAAATACTGCGGTAGCTGGCCGTGAATCAAATCTATCGCCGATCTCTGAGACGTCGAGGATGCCATTTTCATCATCTGTGTGTTCATCACCAGGCAGTTTAGTTCCAACATAGATATCTTCATAGCTAGAAGATCGTAACACGCCATCATTCGTCCGTGTCACTGCATCAGATGTTGCAACAGATTCCCTGGCTATAGTTTGACTGTACAGTTCAGAGGGAGGAAAACTGGTGCAGGAAATAATAGCTGACTGATCTTCCGAAGATGTAGTTGCAGCACAACAGATATCCTTCGTGGCGCCTTCAGTGCAGATGTTTCCATCCAATAATTCCACAGCTGACCACGCAGAAAAATTAGTTGCGTTAGTACAACAAAACAGAAGCAGTCAAGCATCAAGCAGTGCAAATATATAATACACAGTATAATGGCGGAAATCCAAACTCAGCAGCTTTCATTATGTTTATCAGCCGAAATAAACAACATAAAGTTACACTGCTGAGTTGCGGTAATGTGCTTTACTTTTAGGCAATTAAATACTAAAATCAGTAACCATCAGCATTTAATAAATATCCCTAGCAAATACGATGTTATATTTCCACAAAAATCTTACTAAGAAATACTGTTAAAGCATCTGACTACACTTATATTTTAAGGCGCCTGTGAGTGCTGTAAGCCTTGACGTCTTTCAGAGTACTCATTGTATCCTTTATTGGTACTGCTTTTTTATCATGTTTTGAGTAATGAGTACCAGTTAAACTTCTTATTAATAACGATTAAACTATAATGTATTTTGTACTTTTCCCTACTTGATGTGATTTCAAAGATTAAAGAAGCAAATTTTCTATGGAATAAAACTGTTGTAACATCAACATAAGCATGCAGTCATGCGTTAAGTGTTAGTACCTGACATCCCAGCCGAGTCGTTAGTACTGTCTGGATGGTGACTGCATGCAAATTGATCATACTGCATTGCTAGATAAATATTCATTTCAGTAGACGACGGAGATGGGTCTGGAATGGCGAAAACATCGTCAGGTATGGCGGTGTGAGTCAGACGGTTCAGTTCATTTTCTTCAGCACTTTCTGTAAGCAGCGAGAATTCGGACGGCGACGGCACTCGGCAGTCAAGCAGTATTGGATGAAAGGCATCTTCAGCGTCCGCTTGGATCACGTCAGATTCGTCCTCCAGGGTGTAATCTGTCGGTGATAGTGGTCGATTGTCGTCGTCACCCATGTTGGCACTGTCCACATCCGGACGTTCCTGCTGACAGATCCCATCAGACTTCCTACCGTCATTAACTTCTGTCTCACTCTCGGTCTGCTCCTCAATGTCGAAGTTCCCAGTCCACGCATGTGCATACTTCTCCATGGCTGAGCACAGAGTGCCTTCCTTCTCACTGGGACTCATCACCACTGGACTGGCTATCTGCACTGATATCACGGGCAGATCTAGGTCCAACTGAGACACTCGCGCAGAGATGAACGACACTTCTTCATCTACATCCACACCGCCTTCAGTTGCATCTGGAACTATTTCAATAAGCGGGTGACGTTCGAATGCTGCATCTTTCGTACTCTGTCGTTGGTCTTTATTAGTGTTGTTGATGCTCCGTGCCTCTTGAACGCTGTCACACGTTTCTGCACCGTTTCCTGTAATTACATCACAATTATTTGTGACCAGCCATAAATTAAAGTAAATCAAACGGTTGAGAAAAAACAAGAACTCGTCCAAATAACTTAGGAAGTCTGCTTCCATGTGCTGGGAGTTTCCCGTCAGTTTTTAAGTGCACGTTAAATTATTGCATCCGTGCATCGCGCTGTAGGCCTAAGTGTGGAGGCATAATGTGATAAAATTTTATAACACATAGACATAATGTTGATGCTATTTTCTGCAGTTTGAGGTCACATGTGATCATAGTCAGACAATAATTGTAAGGAAAATAGGAGGTCATTGAGGTCATATAGGACCCCCCACAAATTCTACCCCCTCTTTTTCATTCTCCTCATTCTTCCCCCTAAATTCTACACTTTACCGC
>Ga0056132_1000303_pt1 | contig 11751 bp, 4 predicted proteins | sample WorMetLIZISLAND2_3_FD_71119 | JGI IMG/M metagenome (GOLD analysis project Ga0056132, IMG submission 71119) | Marine gutless worms symbiont microbial communities from Max Planck institute for Marine Microbiology, Germany - Olavius clavatus LIZARD... ...
ATATCCGGACCTGATTCTCTGACTTTCCTCCTACCTCATCGTGGACCTTGCGATAACTTTGTTATTTAGGCCACATTAAAAATTTAGTTGATGATGATGATGATGATTTTGCCGCCGCCGTACCAACCCCACAGATTTCGCTGCCTTCTTGTCAAACTGAGGACCGGACACCAGACATGGGCATCAATCAATCAATCAATCAATCAATCAATCAATCAATCAATCAATCAATCAATCAATCAATCAATAAAATTTAGCATTTGTAAAGCGCCGCAGATTCTGATGACTCCGCTTCACTTATCTTTTCTTACTTTTTATAGACATGTATGTCACTGTTTTAGTGACACAAAAACAGCTGAATTAGTACCGTATTAAGATCGCTTATTCGACAGCATGAACGGATGCTGTCTCATGCTGCTCAAAATTGATAAATCCGGTGCATATGCAATGCTATTGCACCATGGTTAATCGGTTACTGCATAAAACAGAAACAATTACGACTATTTGAGTTCACGAATTAACGTAACTTATACGTGCGTCGTGCGTAAGGTATCGTAAAAAGGTGCCATTAACAAAGGTGACGCATTTGTCATTAGCTTATTTGTATCACGTTACTGCACACTGCACGCTAAATAATGACCAAAGTTCTGTTTATGATATTTTGCTCTGTTCTGAAGTACAGATAAAGATAGTTATTTTTAATTTGTTTATCTGTACTTCTAGGACCATTTTGTAACAAATATAAATGTATTTTGAACACCGCAGGCGGGCTATCTCATTACCGGTATTATACTAAATAACGCAGATGTCCACGGAGTATCCTGCGGTTCCAAAACGACCACACTTCGATGGTACGATGGCCACGTTTCTTCCGTTTACCCGAGATATTTCGTGTAAAGTTGCAGTGCGCATATACAAATGAGTATGCTGGTCTTGTACATTTTGTTCAATTAACGAAGGATTCGGAAGGATCGCAGTTCGCAGGTCAGTGTTCTGTGAAATTGCTGGGAAATTGCTACAACGTTTTCTAGTCACCAGCTAGAATGCAGCTTAAATGTACCCCGGCAGTAACTGCGTTCTAACGGGTGACTGCAAATAAAGTTGGGTGTTCGTCAAAAATGAAGCCAACATTAAGGGTTGAGTGGGTACTAGTGTCGAGAGACAATTACTGTGCACCTTGGTGAGTTGAAAAGTGTCTGATAGTGAAAAGTTGTAACAGCGTGAGTGTACTCGTTAAGCCCTCACCCTCTGCAGAGACAGAGCAGTCCGTAATCAGTCGTGTCCTGATTAATCTCCGGTTTCGGCATCTGATCGCGTATAAAATTGCAGCATGGGCTGTCTTTCCAGTTAATGTTTAAGTTACGCCATAATATAAAATTTTACAGACGACGTATAGATCTAAGAATCGCCTAGGCCTATACTGGTACTACAGTGTGTGACCAACGCTGATTAACTCTGCTTGTTTCAACTAATGTGGTGTCACCATGCATGCAAAATTACAAACCTCTCAGGCTCTCACCATGCCCGTTACATCCTATCACTAGAGCATGCTATGAGGAAATCACTACCGGGATGATCCGGACGATTCAGGATAGGTGGGTAGACCATCAGCAACCTCAGATATGCAACCTCGAAGCTAGGACATTCACCCCCGAACATTAACCCCCACCGCCCGGTGGGGATGAATGTCCGGTTACCGCAACCTCAGACATCATACCTCGTGGCATGTCTCTAGAGGAACTACTGTAGGAATTGGTGAGCCGTGTCCAGAAGACTGTAAATAAGTAGAATTGATTAACAAAAACGAAAGTAACACGAGTACTGAGGTCACCAATGTAAGTGGCGAAATGCTGGAAGAGGTAGACTGCCATGTTCATGTACTCGTATTTGGAGAGTATAGTGTAAGGAACGATGCCCACTTTGCGGGAAAGGTAAAGTCAAAATAGGTCATGGGTGATGATCCGTAATTTATTAAGTTAGTGTCCGTCCGCAACTATCAGACGAAAATCTTCCAAGTTCCAAGTCTCTGCGCAGAGATAAGCGTATCTGCGGTAATGGCGTGTGTGACTGGCATATGTCATATACGGTGTTCAACTAATCTAATCTAATCTAATCTAATCTTTATTGTGAAAAACAACTGACAGAACGCAACTGAGCAATACAAGTTAGGAAAAAGAAAAGAAAACACGATAAAAAAGTAACTTATGGGAAAGCAGTGATGCAAGTTAGTAAGTGTTCAACGACAGTAACAGCTTATCGGCTCACTTGAAAATATGTTTGTTTCTAATAATCGTCGTCGTTTTGTCGACTTTTACTTTGATCAGTATTTTCGCTGCACAGTAGAGACACCCACGACGTCATCCTCGAGGAAAACGTGGAATAGCAATGCCGCGGAATTCGCAATAGTGTAGCGATCACTGAGGAATCTACTAGGCCCAGCTTGTTAAATAAGTTAACGAATTTAATGCGGTTTAAACAAGAATTTGCGTCAACTGCACTTTGGTTACTGGGTTTTATCGTCTGGTTGACTGCCAAATGCAGCAATCTGGTGTTGTCCGTTTCGGTCGATATTCGATTGTTACTGAGACTCTGTTGTTTGGCAAAAATTAGTCCGCAGTATACTTTACTGTAACATGGATGTCGGGTTGTAGGCGACAAATATCGTAATGGATTACGCCAGGCGAAATGCGACGCGACAGTAACAAGTTTCGCTCCACGGCGTTGCCACTCGCACTTAACGGAAAGATCTAAGGCGCCAGCTATAGACGGCAGAAAGCCAGACAACAGTCAAGGGACTGCTAATAACGTCATCATTGCGGCAAGTGAGTGAGAGACCCAGTGCAAGCACCGTCGAATTACGCTGCTGCTGCTGCCTTGCTGCAGCAGGCAGCTGCTGCAGGAGAGCGCTGGCTGAGCGCGATGACGTATATGGCGTGACTGCAGACAACCGGACACTTATCTGCATTTCTCGCCGCCGTACGCCGCCGGTAACACGTGTAATCGTAGCGGCTCCAGCAGCTGACTATAACTGCTGATTTAGTGTCCATCAGACGCTTCAAATGGAACAGCTCAAATCCGTCAGCGGAAATACAGCTTTTATGTATAGCTGCGGTATCGTAAGGGGAGATAAATTTATGCTAAGGCAATTATATCTGTCTATGCCGTTGATCTATTGTACTGAAACGGTCAAACATACCGTGAAACTTTGTATTGCTCTACTGTTTTTGTTCTCTTATGCCAAATGTTATTAAAATTCCGACATGGTTAACTTTATCTAGAACATTAACATTGGATAGTGTGTAAAATCACAATTTCCCGCAAATATGTGGGTATATCTTGGAAATGATGCAAAGTCAAGGAAATCAATCAAATCTTTGAAGAAGTGCTTCACAGTCACTGACCACTTGATCGCGTCGCTGACCAGCCTCGCTGTCGATCTCTTAGTTCTGGTAGTGCCGCTCGTCAACTCAACTGTCGCCAACCGTGCCTGGTGCCTTTTCGGTTATTGCCGCACGTACCCGGAACGACCTGCCGGCCGATGTGACATCTGCTGAGTTGTTGTCCACATTCCGCCAGCGAAACATCTGTTTTCGAAATCATAGGCGGAATATTTCCTGGATTTTTAACTGACTTTCCTAGACATTGGCTGACTTTCTCCAGTGGATCTGGCAGCAGTTTTTACTTCTTAGGCTACTTTAAAAAATCAAGACTGGTTGATTGATTGATAGGAAGCGGTTTCGTGACTTGGTCCACGCGATACTCTCATACAGCTAATTCGTACGGATTCCGTTCCGTCTTCTTCCCACTTTGTTGCAGGATGTATTCCGCAACACTCGTCGCGAAAACCTGGGCTGGCATCTGTTCAGCGGTGGACTGGCTGCGTCTAGACCGGTTTCTCAACGGCTGTAAAAGAATAGGCTTCTATGCTACAGATCTCCCATCAGTCACTGTCACAGAGCTCTGCATAGCGACGCTGACGATGCACAGTTTGAGACAATAATGACTAATTCTGCGCACAGACTGCAGCCATGTCTACCAGAGCGACATGAACTCACAATCTCGGGGAACGTTCCACAATAGGACTCATAACTAAGACCATGGACCTGACAGATCGAAACTTTTTAATAAGAATGCTGTAGGCTACAAGTTCTCGTACTAGACCAACGTTTACATGCTGCTTTATTTTAACATTAATTTTATTTTATTTTTCTAATTTTTAATTAATATTTCCACTATCATTGTACAATTAATTTACATTGTACAACCTGGCGTCTTTCAGGTTTTTCATTAAACGAACATGTGTGTGCGTGTGACTGAGTGAGTGAAATGAGTGAAACTCAGACACCTCCAGAGAACTAGTAAGTAACCGTATAGGCCTATACGCATAAATCATATTCTCTGCTTCGACGATTCAACACCATTATTACGCTTTATCTGTATAGAAATAGTGTGTCTCGTAATGTTTTACAATGCTCTTTTTGTAACTGTTCGTACAAGTTCTGCCATATTTAGTGATGAATAAAGTTCTGTGTGTTTCGTTTTCGAGATATCGAAAATTTTGTCATGTTAGCCAAATGACCTTGAGTGACCTTTTATGGCAGTCGTATAGTCAGCCCATCGGTCAGAATTTCTGATAGTAATCAACAGTGACTATGACTGTAAATAAATAATTGCTTTATCGTTGAGATAACTGCCTCGACCGAGAAGCGCAGATATATTTTAGGAACATATAATTTTCCGGGCTGAGTGGATTGCATAAAGGCTGTTTGTTTATATACGCCAGCATAAAGTAATATTAGTGCTGCGCTGTAGTTATTTGCTGGAAATACCGAAACCAGTGTATTTACTATTTACTGGTCTAACTTTTGGTGTAGTTGTATTTTATGTTTTTAAGATTTTGTAGTGTAATGTTGTAGTCTCAGGGCAGCTGTGAGTGCTTGTGGTACGAGCCTTGTTGTCCGGCTCACACTGTGTACTTTGTGTTCTTTTGATCTACTGTCTATGTTCGTTGAGCAAAATAAATAAATAAATAAATAACTTTATCGCTTTGTGTCCTGGGCATTCTTGTTTAGAATGCATACAAATGGTGCGTTTACCTGGGCATTACATGTACGTGTCACCTGGACGACAAGACGTATGTGGACTGTTCATCATCGGCAGTATGAATCATATCGTCGCCTTGGAGTTCACAGGTTTCAACATTGACTGCGACGATGAAGGTCTACTTGTGGTAGGTGTCCAGTGTTGTACGTGCGACTTGTCATTCGCTAATAACATTATTACGTGAAATCTGATCTGACACCCATTATGAATTATTAATTCTAATTCTGATCATGTTCCGTGTCGCTCCTCATAATGAAATGTTACAGCTCGTCCAGGGAATGGCCGCGAAGGCAGCTGTTTATTTCAGCGCATTTCGGTTTTGTTGCATGGCTTTAATTCAGTTTTGCTGCACAACAGTTTTATTTCTGTTCACTGTCCAGATTGGTGGTACTCGATTCTATATTTTATATATAATTTTTGGCACACCTTTGGTATTTTCCTAGGGTTAAAATAATAATAATTCCGTGGTCTACGCAATAGCCTAGGCTATTTTAGCCACGTTAAACATCTTACGATTGACATTGACATTGACAATAATAATACTAACCAGGACAATGTTTGTGCATCAGAAACTATACAGACATAACTTCAGCAGCTTTTTTCATCCCCGAATTAAAGGTAACGCCTGCAGTTTTGTTACCAAACGATTTAAATTAAGTCTGGAGTGGATTTTTTTAAATTTTTCGCAGAAAACAATGTAGTTAAAAATGTTGTTATATTCAGTGATTCAATGTCCTCTCTATCTGCTATAAAAACAGGTAACTCACACAGTAGACCAAATACAATAAATGAAATATTTGACTTGGTGCGTAGACTAGACGTAATCGTTAAATTAGTGTGGATCCCTAAATGAAATTGTTGATCAGGCAGGCGCTTTGCTGCAGAAAATGGCGCTATTTGCTTGAACGTACCGCTGGCTCGAAATGAGTTAAATTTAATAAAAGGCTTATGTACTCAGGAAATGGCAGAATCCGTGGTGTCTGAACAGCACTGGCCAATTATTCTACAGAGACATAGCGCCAAACGTTTCTCTGGGAATTAAATATGAAAATAAAATACGAAAAAAGAAACTACCATAACAGGCAGATTATCGCAGTTCATCGCCAACGTTCTGAAACTTCGGATTCAGTTTCCGCGAACGTGGCTCAATAAACGACAATTAAGACTAATTGAAGATTGATTTAGTATTCTGCCAACGCGCAGGAACATAACAGACCTGCATGATTGCTGATTCGTCGTAGGTGGTGGATGGCTGGGAAATAGATGGACAGATGTTTCCCAGCGCCTCCGATCATTTTCTGACGATCGACGAACGTTATCGGGGTTTCTGCGGCACCGACGAACCGAGGGGTGCGATGATCATGTCGCAGAATGTGGCACTGATACAGTTTCGAATTCCGGAACGGTTACAGCACTTCCGTGTTCGCATCTCTTATCACTACAACCCGGCACGTACGTATGCGCGCTGTACTCACTTCTATCTATACATGTAGGCCTAACTTAACACATAACCATAATGTCACTCATGTGCCGTTCTTAGCGTATACATAATTATATTCAAGTTCATTAATTTTACACATATCATTTTTTCAGTTAGCCTATTAATTTCTTTTTACAAACTTGAAGACAACATGCTTGTTGTAAGCAGGTTATCTGCTCCGACACTCGTAGCTGCAGTCACAGTAACGTCTGTTAAACACGGTAACCGTAAAACCCACTGCTATAATACGACAGTTTCGATTACTGTAGAAAAAGTGCTAGCCTACATCTTCGCATTATATACTGACTATCGATCTCATCACACAATGTAGGCCTAAACAGCGCAAAGGCGAGGTATGGTGGACCTTGCAGACACATGGGTAGCAGGGTAAATAAAAACTCACTAAGAAAATGCACCTCATTGGCGTCTCCTCTACAATATAATATAATACAATAAAAACATTTGTACCAGGTAGAATGAATTCGGTCGCCCAATAACGCTGTAGCGTCTGTACAAAAGGATCCAATAATATCCAATATCAATATACAACATGAGTATTTAGTGCCCAGCTAGGCCTATAGCGGACAGGCCAGGCATTACAAAAGTCACGAAACATAAAAAAAAATATAAATTAAAATAAACATCACTCTTGTCAATAACAGTTGGTCCCATTTGCGTAGACTGGGCACTAGCCTAAATACGTTTTTGATATTGGATATTGTACAGAGTAAAATGAGTCGGCGGGCGGAGAATGAACAGACCTTTTCCCGGGAATATTTTCGGCGGGCGCCCCTATGAAGCATATTTGGCTATGAATGAGATGAGTCAGTGCGCTGTGTGACGTCAGCATGCAATGTCATCTCGTCGACGAGCGACGGATCGGCGACTATCAGCAACTACGGACTACGTCGTAACTGCAGTCTGCTGTTCGTCTACCCGGAACTACTCGACTTCGTGCAGCTGGACGTCGGACAGATCACTGCCCCACGCGTCAGGAGTTTGTCAGCACACCTACAGACGCAGCGTCACAGCCAGTTCCAAGCGGTAATAAATGCCTCCTCGCATGACTAGGGGCTGCAACCATAGGCGTCGATTCTGGGATAAGGGACGATCCCCGAATAAAAATACTGTGGCGGCAGTATTTTTGCCCCTTCCCCAATTTAGACTTACGACACCAAAAAACACCAAAATGTACAGGTTTGCATGTAAAATAAAAAAATACCGGGGTATGGCCCTGGGCCCCAAACTGGGGAGGACGCACCCCTTCCCCTCGGCGCTCCAGCGCCTCGCGCGTCCGCGCCTCGCTTGGGGGTCTGAACCCCTCCATCGTTTGCCCCCGCAGTTTAAAAATAAATGAGGATTGGTGCACTGGCTGCAGCGATGATGTGGACTGCGGTAACCGCCGGTTGTTACACTGTAGCTGACAGTTATTGTTTTTAACTGTTTTCTTTTGCGTTACATTTTTGAACTTGGGTGATTTTGTGCATGGTCTTCAGTGAAATTTCTGAGTTATGTCACATGTTGATGCAAAATGGCAATTTTTGCCATATTTCACCAAGCCTCTGTTATTGGGTGACTTCTCTGAATTAAGTCATGTCAGTGGTGATAATAAGTAAGAAGATGAAAAGTTTGATGATACTTTTGCCATTTCAACTGTGACAGACATATATAGACGAACGTAGATAGGGGTAAAATACTTCCCTTTCAATCGACAGCGATACTGATCTACGTTTATTCAGCCAAGACGCCAACCGCAGCGGCAAGACCAGGGACACGGCTCCATTCTGTCGCGTGGTGTGTCTGTCTGTTTACCTTCTAGTATTTGCCTGTAACAAATTATATTGTATGCTTATTGACAGAGGCAACGGGTACAAGAAGTTCGCTTGAGGTTTTTTATACAGTAGCAAGTCTCCAGTCGAGAAACGAGAGTCGAACGTGCGCCATCGCTGACACTAATCTGACGAACCCGAATGTTCCCAGTTCTCACCACGTGACGCGCTTACAGACACAGATATAATTGCTTTGGCGTATATATTCTCGCTTGCGCAATTAACGCCTCGCGATAAAAATCCGTGTCCACTGCTATCTATACATGGAAACAGCGCAGTTATTATGTAGGCGCTAGTTGGCGTTTACCAGTTGAAAGTAAGGAAGTAGCTATTTGCTGATACACCATAACCCTTTCAATATCGTTAACTTTTGATTGCTTTACTGAAGTATTAGTAAAGCTGATATTTTTTGATTATATGATTTTTGTTTCATTTAAAACAATACACCATAAGATGCTTATGTTTCTGACAAATGCTTGATAAAATAATGTTGATACAACAAGGCGTATTTTTGTAGTTTCAAATGCCAACTATATTACGATTGGATACTACTTATATATTTACGCAACTTTATTCGTCAAATGACAGCATGAGCATGCGTATTGGTCGTTTTCATCATCGTCTTCTTCGTCGTCAGTGCACTCGATGAAACGTTATGGCAGTTGCTGCGGCAATTGCTGTACAAATTTTTGTTTTAAAAATATGAAAAAGGACTGTATAGGCGCTCTGTTCTATTTTTCACCGTCTGTTCATTTTACTTTTTTCTTCCTTTGCTTATCTCTATTCCTATTCTAGTTAAACAATTATTTGGAAATGTTCTTATTTTAAGCTGGCCTGGCTGTGCTCATACATGCAGCGTGACTCTTCTATCACTGGGCTAATTGGCACCTGTTCTGTATATCTGCTTTGTATTGCATTGAATTTTGCCTCAATATTGCTAATACTCCATTGGTTGATTGATTGATTGATTGATTGATTGATTGCACCAAAACGTCATGCTTTTTCTGTTAAAACTATCTAAAAATGTTAAAAGATGTTATAATAATTAGTACTACTGCGTGTGGTCTGCTCCATGTACAGTGTCTTCCGGGTGGTCGTGACTACGTGGAAGTGCTCGGTGGATCTGGTCTGGATACCAGCATCATGACTCGTTTCATAGCTATGTGTGGCCTTCAAACCGAGCAAGGTACGTAAGCCGTTTATATGGGTTGATGGAATTCGCGGGAGTGGACAATGCGGCACCATGTGGCACTGGCAGGGGTGGACAATGCAGGAGTGAATTGAAGTAACTAAAGCAGTATACAAAATAACTAGCCTCACGAATGATTCATTATACATTATAGTCTGACTTAACACGTGCATAGACTAATTAAATATCACAGTACTGACGTAACTACCAGTGGAAGTAATCATTGTTAATTACAGCATTATTTCAACTAATGCACAAAAATAAGTAATGTTTATAGAGCCGTTTAGCAGACGAAAATTCGTTACTAACTATAAAGTGTAACTAGATTGTTGTGGTTCATTCCAAATACCGGTATTCAGTTTATTCGGTCACAGCTTTAATACAGACGAAGGATCATAGTAATGTCAGCCCTGCAGAGTGGACATCTGTCCCCACGCTGATGCACCGTCTCCGCGCACGACTCGCAGAAACGCTGATGTCCACAGGGGACCAGAGCTATACGAGGATCTTTACGGCTGATCAGACACACTTCGCAGCAGTCGTCGGATGTCCTTGTTGCGGGTTCAGACTTTACTGCAGCATTTTGTGGCGGTGTCTGATCGGTCGTTTGTGCCTCATCCTCGTCTGCGCCGTCGTCGTCGTCATCAGAGTCTCCTCGAAGATGGTTATTCAACGCTGTGCTATGGGCGCCCATGCTGTGACTCATGGCGTCCAAGAACCGCATCGGTGTATACGCGCTGTCTTGAGCACATTTTTCACAGGCATTTGACCACTCCTGCATTGTCCACTCCCGCATTGTCCACCCCTGCCACATGGTGCCGCATTGTCCACTCCTGCAATGTCCACCTTGCCACATCGTGATGATTTTTCCACTCCTACAAATTCCATCCCTGCAACATGGTGCCGATTTGTCAACTCCCGCATTGTCCACTCCCTCAAATTCAGCGTTCCCGTTTATATTTCTGTCGATATTTGTTTGTTTTCTTCCTTAATGCATTAGACGCTCAATTTTTTATGGGTAGCTGAAAGCTGTGATAATATACACTGTGTCTCAGAAAAAAACGTCACCTTTTTATTTTTTACATTTGTGATAACTTAGTTAGATGTCATCCGATTCTGCCAATTCTTGGCAGAAATATACGTGAAGGAATTTGAAACGAAGACACAAACCATCACATCTCATTTTATATGTATACATAATTCGTATTGTACCTTGTAAAAAATGGCAACGATTTTTACATCAAATATGAAGTTACCACCTAAATGTCCAATTTTCACGACAGATGACTAGCCTATCAATTAACGTTAACGTAAAAGACTGCTCATATTATCAAAGCAAACGTTCGAAGTGTTGCCCATCAGTTCTGACGCAGGCGCGCAGCGGTCCACGCCGCTGGTCAATTGCCTCGTCGACTACATGCTGCTGCAGACCAGACCACGTAGCAGACAGGAGCCGCTTCAGATCAGCAACGTTGAGTATGGGCGTGCGGTAGGCATGTATAACGCTCCAGACTCTATAGACCATTTCGCGTCGAGACTATTCAGTGGCCACAGGTCTCGGGCATTGGAATGCGATGTCGCAGGTGCCAGAAGTGCGAGGGTGTCACGAGCGCGGTGTGTTGGGGGTTGTCATTTTGTAAAGCTGGAAGTGTTTACAAGGTACAATACAAACATATAAAAGGAGATGTGGTGGGCGGTATACACATGTTTGTTTCAACTTTCCTGTGGTATTTTTCTGCCACGAATTGGCAAAATTGGGTGATATCTGACAGCTTATGCACATGCACAGTATATTACAGTTTTTACAGTCAACCACACCACATGTATTGCGAGTAAACGTAAACCGAGATCATTATCACTGTATCTGCCCGACTGCCATTCTCACCCCGGAGCTCTTCTCGTTCCAGGAAACAGACACACTTAGGGCCTATTTCCATTACGGCTACTCGTTGCGTTGCGTAGCGTTGCGTGGCGATCGATAGTCAGCGATAGCTAGGACTTCGTAGCGCTATGAAGTGCGTTGAAGCACTCTCACTCACTCACTCACTGCTGCGCGTAACCGGCTATGGGTCGTAGCGCCCTCCACGTTGAGCGGTCGTCAGCGATAGCCCATGCGTCAGCAGCAGTGAGTCCGGTGTCCCGCACGACCT
>Ga0056132_1000305_pt1 | contig 11734 bp, 9 predicted proteins | sample WorMetLIZISLAND2_3_FD_71119 | JGI IMG/M metagenome (GOLD analysis project Ga0056132, IMG submission 71119) | Marine gutless worms symbiont microbial communities from Max Planck institute for Marine Microbiology, Germany - Olavius clavatus LIZARD... ...
TTGTTCAAGGCCTCCTTTGCTGACTGACAGCGTGTTATGATAATTTTTGTAAAGTGCCCCTGCAACATTTTTCTTGTTAAGCGTCACTTTAATCTTTGCATTTATAATAATAATAATAATCGGAATTTCACATACCGGGACAAGTCCGCACTCCGCACGTCCAGTAGGCTAATGATTTACACCTTGGTATACTAGCAAAGTTTTCCAACGTAAAACCGGCAAACTTCTACAACTTTTAAAACACTATTACAAAAAATACTTTCGAATGTCCACACGACTGTGACGTGTAAACTCCACGTGTTGTTTCATTTGGGTGAAACCTAGAGCAACCGCATCCATATCAACCAAACCGAAGATTATTTTATATGTGTAAATAAGATAATGATGGAGTCTCCCCACCTGGAGACTTCTAAAGCCCAATATTGTTAAACTTAAAGTGTCACTGCAGCTGACATTAGACAAACCAGAAAAGTCACTTTGTAAAGCGTCTTTGTGCAAATTCGCGCTAGTAAGGTGACAATAATATATTATACAGGTATATAGACCATAATTATACAGGCCAACATAGCATGCCGGACTACCGTTACTCTAGCAGTCGTAGGCCTACATGCTTCATATGCTTTCAACTGAATGTTCTGGTCTATCTTCAAGAAACACAATGCGTTTGACGTGTGCTTCAGCAACAATTTGGCTGATATGCCTGGAAAATTTCCGGCCGGCGTCTGTGCCAATGCCAAGATCTTTGGCAGTTTCTTGTCTGGATATATTATCACCCGAATGGATAGATAGATCTTTTCTCCTATTTAGGTTGCCTGCAGTGACCGTGAAATGCTGTTGACTGTTCGATCTGTTCCCGTGTTGCAGAAGATGAGACTTTCTTACGAAGTTCGGCCATCATGCAATCCGACAGTCTTCCACCAGACGCGTCTCGCAATCGATCAACCGCCGCTTGTAATAACGGTAGATTTAACGTTTATTGGCAATTTGGGCCTGTCAGATCCACCGGCGACGCTGTGCACTATAGCTTTACCTCAAGATTTAGGGACGCGTCATCTCGGGATAAGCAAATTTAATCACCATTGATCCTTCGTATCGGAGGAAAGGCAGTACTGGACAAACGTTCAACACGTATAGCGAGTGGAGTAACCAGGTCTGGAATGGAAAATTGGTTTGAAAAAAAGTAGAAACCCCAAGTACAAATTTTCGATTTTTTAGTTTTTTAAATTTTTGTGCATAAGGGATCATATTTAATTTCATATTTCGCTCGTGTTTTCCCCAGAAACCTTGCTTTTTCCATGCAGCCCTGGGCTGAAAATGTAGGACTGGAAAACGAGGGATAGTGCGTTATTACTGCCTATAGTTAACGGCTATCCTAATGATGTGCAGATACCGATTTCGAAAAGAAATTAATGTTCTAAAATTCGCGAATCTCTGTTGAGTCCAAACCAAGGGTCAAAAATTTTTTCGATTTGTGGGTCGTTCGGTAACAAGTCGTTGAAAACAGTCTAGTCGTCTAGTCACGGTTCGTTCGAATGATTATTTTACTGTAATTACTTTCATCGTATTTCTTGTATAATTCTCAGTATTCTGGCTGTTCTTGTGGCAGCAGGTACGGCTGAAGCACCTGCTGTTTGTGCTCTGACGTCAGAACCTGGCTACGTCATCTACTCGGCGTGTGGCTCGTTCTGGGTGCCGATGATTATCATGGTGATGTTCTACGCCAGAATCTACCGCACGGCGTCACGCGCCAGTGCCGCTGTACGCCGTGGATTTATCCACGCCACTGACGTTGCCGGTCATTCGTCGTCCAGATTCTTCGGTCAAAACCAGACGCTGTCGCCGAGTAAGTCGGAGAACTTCATCGCTCTGAGAGTTCACCGCGGTGGCACCGGATGTCCACCGCGCCCACTGAACAGCAACACTGCTGATGATATTCCGACTCGTTCGCCTGTACCCTGTATAAACCGTGACGAAGATCGGTCCACGCCTTCCAGATTCACTCGTCATCGAGCACGTCATACCAGCCCAACAGCTACCAGCGACTTTAATCTCCCTTCTTCTCTCTTACTGCTCTGTGTTTCAGTTCCAACTTTTTTTTGTTATTATCGCCCTCTCTTGTCCTCTTCCCCCTCTTTATTTGTGGTTTTCTTTATTATTAAGCTTATACTTTTATTCTTGTAATTATTTCTTCTTTTGCGCCTTCCCTTGTCCTTCTTCTTCTTCTTCTTCTTTCTTTCTTTCTTTCTTTCATTTTTGGATTCTCAGTCGTCTTCTTTATTATTATACTTTTATTCGCGTAATTCTTACTGCGGCATCCAGCGACTTTAATCTACCGCGTGTGGTCGTCACTGCGGAAGAAGAACGGTCGTTGACTAGCACAAGTTCGACAACCAGACGAGATCACGTCTCGTCGCACGACATACGACGTGTCCAGTCTACGGAGGCACTGGCTGGCAGCCACGTCAACCGGCATGGCCGCTCTTCCCCGTTTTCCAGACTGCACATCGCCATCATTCCAGCCCAGCTGAGGTCGCTGAACCGTGAGACGAAAGCTGCCAAGACCGTGGGCGTAATTGTCGGGTGTTTCGTCCTCTGCTGGGCTCCATTCTTCACTGTATATCTGCTTGGAGCAGTCTGTCCCGGATGCCATACTCCGAACACACTGTTTGACGTGTTCTTCTGGCTTGGATACTGATTCTGATGATAATGCCATGTTCTCATTTTTTGCCACCTTCTTCTTTTTCTTCTTTCCTTTTTATTTCTTTGTCTCCTCTCTGTACGTCTTTCTTTCGTACTTTTGATCCATCTCTTCAAGTTCTTCTGGCTCGGATACTGCAACTCTGCGGCCAATCCACTTATCTACGGCCTTTGTTCACGTGACTTCCGTTACGCCTTTACCAAGCTGTTGCGCTGTCGCTGCGAGCGTCGAAGACCGATAACGACCATGTCAGACCGCGACGTAACGCTGCGTCGCAACAACAGTCGTCTGGGCACCATGCTGCGCAGCTTCCGACTACAGATAGCTACGACCAGCAATGGAAACGAGGACAATGACAGCGACAATTCTTAGTCTTTTTTGTTTGTTTTCTCTTCGATGTCATGCTACTTAAACTGTTCGCACAACTGAAGCGAAACTGGATCAAAACGGTTTTATTTCAGACATACACACATACGTGTTTAATGAACTGGCTAGACATGGCGAAAGGTAAAAACAGTATGAAACAATGGTATAAAAATGGGGGACACGCATGATCTTGGCCTCTAACGTGTGTCCTGAAATAGACGCCCGCACATGTGAAACGAAACTGAAACTAAACAGCTAAAACAACTGCTGAATTTTTTGAAAATGTTCTACGATTTTCTTATGTTCATTAGCATTATGTATTCGCAAGTCGAAAAATATGCAAATGGCAAAACATTTTCGGCGCAGTCAGATAGCAGAATGCGAGATGACAATCACTGCATTCACTTAGATTACGTGTAGGTACATATAAGTCCGGCCGATAGGCTATGCCTACATTGGAATTGTTTCAGCGTTTTTTGCAGGAGCTAAAACAAAACTGAAATGAAACAATTAGGTCGTCGGTCGGCTGAAATAGAACATTTTGCTCCAGTTTATTTCAGCTGTGCGGAGAGCTTTACTGTGCTATCTTTATGTCTATTTTCGTCTAGCCAGTCGGCATTTGCTAGTGTTCACAAAAGAGCCGTGCTTTCGCAAGGAGATCGCGCGATGCTGCAATAGTTAATCGCTTACCTACATTCTAAGTATACGGCAACTGGTTGACTGCAGTCCGCATGCAGCCTCGGGGAACGCCCCACACATAAATTACAAATAACCAACATGACGTATGAGAAATTTTCATAATAATTTTGCGACGGTTCCCTGCAGTATATCGCTGATGCTAGCGCGTGATATTTTAGCTGTTTCAACTCCAAGGCAAGTACGGATGCAGCCAAGTTCAGGAATATGAGAATAGCAAGGTTAATTAAGAGTGACAGTGCCGAGGTTTGATCGTCGAAAATAAGGTGTGCGTCAAAAATGAACCCTGCGTGAGCTGACTGGGTAGGTTGAGAGGTGAGTTTTGTATGTTAACAAATTGTTGATCAAGTGTAGTAAGAATAAAATTAGTTTTAGAAGAGCGGAGAGTTAACGAGTAGTCGACCTAGTGTTTACGCAGTTTTTTGGTGTTTATTATAGTAGGCGGAATGGTTCTCACACTCCCGCTGTTTACCTGTAAAGGTTGAATGCTGTAAACGCGCACCTGTGCGTCTAGTGATAGTGCATTAGCTGCAGAGCAGGAGCTACGGGGAGTTTGTTCTTGGTTTGCGAATACGAACGCTGTTACTATACGGTAGCACGCACTCGCAACGGTGCCGTAGTGGGGGATTTTGGCGCTTTCATCATCCAGGCTGAGCCTCGAAATATCCCTAGCTGTGGTGGCCGCAGAGCTTACTAGGGGTGACAAAGGAGTAAAATTCCGTAAGTACATTTTTGGATCAGTTACTCATCTGGCTGTTCTTGTTTTTGTGCTTCTTGTTCTTGTTGGGGCGACGCTTTTCAAAATCCCAAGGCTCCGCTGTTTCAAATCGGATCGTGATTAAGTTTGGCAGGATTGTTCTTCAAAAACATACGCATCGATTGATGGAGTCCTGACCTCATATAACGTCATACTTTCAAGACGGCAGTCATGACGTCCACCTGCCGCTAACAGTAATACGAGGTTTATGTTTTGATGTGCCGCAGGCACCGTAGCTGACGTTCGAATGATTGGTTTCTAGCCGAGACTACCTCGTTGTGTCGAGTACATAATACGCGGTGTAGCGTAGCTTATCGGCGCCCAGGGTGTAGGCCTACTACAATTTTGCCGCCCCAAAAAGTCGTGAAATGCCTGATGGTCCCTTATCACCCCATTCTTGACGCCCTCTCCTGATTGCCACCCGGGGCGGTTCGCCCCTTACGCCCGCGTATACGCCACTGATAAGTAATTACTAGTAAAGAGAAGGAACGCACGAAACTGCTGAGAACAAAATGAACTGTAATGAACAGCAGATTCAACGAAAGAGATAACAACTATAAAACAATACATTTAACATCGCGCAGATGAGCCAACCGTAATAAAACCGTGGTCTACGTGTGTGACAGACAGACAGACGGACGTTATTGTGATAGCAATATCGACATCATAGGATGTGCGTTAAAGTGGAACACGACTGGCACAAATTGAAGACTATTAGCTCAAAACTGTCAGAGTTTTTAGCCGATCGTACGCAGTGTGATCGACCAATGACATCGTACTGTCGTCTGTCTGTCCGTCTGTCCCTCTGACTTTCAGTGACGCTGTGCATTGGCAAGACGATACATCCTACAGCAAAAGTGCCCGAACAAATGAATAGGAAATGCCCGCAGGACCACGATTTTACAACTTTCAATTCCATATGCCGACCATATCCCCTCAGACTCGCCACCTTTTGTACCTTAGACGTCGGTGCCATCTGGGAATAAATTAAAAACATACTGTGAACAACCAAACCGCCGAAATTTGCATGTCTGGCATAGCCATGATCACCAAGCTGACCATGGCTATCACAAACAACATTCTGCAGCTACATGTATACTATATGTCATACGCAGTACGATCGGCTCTCCTAACAACAGCTGGGATTCTTGTTGGATTTTCGCAATGCATCGGCAAAACACAGTCGCAATTACTTGTCTAATGGGCGACGTGACTCATTTTTGCATGAGTCGTATCGATTTCTGCTTGATAATAATACTGATAACGATAATGCCTTTTTGTTCAGTGTCATCTCTTGCGATTTTTTTGCCTCCGTGATCGCACACAGTCACGGTCGTCGTCGTATGTTATCTAACATCTGCTTTCTTATTTATTTTGCGACATTATGAATTTTCACATTCGTAGGGAGCAATCCGGCGGAAAAGAGTTAACGTTATCAGCAAATAATTTTGTGAAATTAGTAGTCAGCTAATTTTTTAAGTCGTAATTTACAACGACGACCACCACAACCATCGCCACCATCACCACCACCTCCATCATCCATCATCCAGCAGTCATCAATCATCGTTCAACTAACTAGACAAGAAATCCGGGTATCGATTCAAACTTGGTGATATGCTCGAAACAGCATGGTCCAGATATATCACATTTCTTCAACTTCGGGCGCAATTTGGTGGCAGATTTCGCTACCGACTGTGCGTCAGACGTGGAGCTCTGGGATGCATAATACGAGGATCGAAAGTCCGCATCTCCCAGTTTACTGGCTAATTTGTCGGACGACAGATTTAACAGGGCGTTGCCTCCCGGGCCACTCATGATAGCGTCCAGCTGACGACTGAAAGTATCGGCAGCGTCTGGGTCGGCGAAGCGCAGACCGGCCAGCCTTGAATGATCGTGAGAGAAGCGTAGACAGTGAAAGGCACCGGTAACGACTCGGTAACACGTGAGATGGTCCATCGCGTCTCGCCACAGAGCAAATCCAGACCCGACTTCGGCGAGAACGAGACTCAACTTCCGGTCTCGACATCGACTTCCGCCACAGTCGAGTATGATCACGGGGACTCCCACTGCGGTGGTCGGGTACCACCTCGCGGCGTCGGCAACTTCCGACTGAGTCGCGGCAGCTACAGTTCCGGGTATCGACGAATGTCGGCGAACGGAAGCGAAGTAGAGACGCGCCGCGCATGCGCACGATATGACTTCCGTTTTATGGCTGCGGTAGAAGAGCTCGATTTGGAGGAGATCGGCGGCAGAGACGACAGCACGACAGATGCCTCGCATGTCAACAAAGTCGCCGCCGTATGAAAAGTTTGTCGCACTGAAGAAAAGAGGTCGATTAACTGTAAGATACGGTCTACAGGCCGGCTCTATTATCGGCGTACCACGATGACTTGCCGGGTCGATGTAGCCGTTGACGTCCGAACGTGCCAGATTCCACTCATCAGCAAATGTGGAAGATCGTTTCATGGCACTCGTAGTGGTGGTGGTGGTCATGGCAGGAAGCTCCGGTGACCAGGCGTAGATGGCGGTATAGTCGCGTGGACGTGAATGACCCTGGATCGTCGTGGTTGACTCCTGAGTCTCTGTGATTGGCAGACGACGTCGTCGACGCTCATCTGTCGCCGGCGTCACGGTGATCAGTGGAAGCTCTCGCCCAACGTTCCAGTGTCTCTCGAGCGTCCAGTTCTGACTCTGCAGTCGAGTCACTGGCAGGTAAGACCCGCGTCGACGTATGTAGTTAGAAGCCACGTTAGAACTCAACACAGTGTTCATTTCGTGACTCATACTCACGCCGTTTGACATAATCGCAGTCCTGCCACCTCCTCCTTCCACTGGTGTCATCGATGTACGAAGTTGCCTCGGCGTCGTCCAGGAATGTCCAGACCAGACTACCTCACCACCCGTCGCGGTTACAGAAGGAGGATATCCGGTGTCATTCGAGTTACGTTTCGACTCGATGCCAGTCGAGACGTTCACTTGGTCACTATGTCTGGTGTAGTAGGTGACGCTGTGGGTGGTAGCAGGTGGTTGTGGTCCGTCTAAGCCGTAATACCATCCGAGTCTGGCCTGTCTGGCCTGTTGGTCGGTGCTAGTAAGCGCCCTAGGCTCGACGGCGACGGCGGCAATCTCTCCAGTCGTTGATGGCGGACCGTGATCCGTCAGGTGCGTGGAATTGCGGCGTGCGTGAAAGCGGACTGCCGATTCTGGCGTTGGTGAAGAGATCGCCGTGCGTCGCCGGTCGTCGCCGACTGTGCTACGGGATCTGCGCACAGCGGCGCCACGCGACTTACGACTTTCGTGTCCGATCATCGGCGATCGTCGTAGGTCGTCAGTGGAAAGGACCCGCTGGTTCCAGTCCTGTAGAGACGATTCTCCCCAGCGTCCTTGGCCACCCAGCTGTTCTGGCTCTGACACGGACGAAGGCAGCAGTTGATAGCCCTGCACCGCCAGCGCTCTGCAAGTCTCGTCATCTCTGTACGTTGAAGTGTCCCTCATCTCTCGACGTCCACGACAACGAAACTCATCCTGTTTGTCCACAGACCTTGGCTCCGCGTGTATTAATTGAGGCACACTTCTGGGCTGATTTTCGATTTCTGGGCTAGTCTTCCCGCGATTTTTGTTCGAACGGAAGGAGAAATGGTACCACTTTCGACCTGTCTTAAACGAGTCAGTTCTTGTCGCGGAGGAGGTCGAATCTGAGACGGAGCAATAATTTCTTCCGTCGTTAAATTTATTTTCCGCAATGCGACCGATGTTCAGGCGCCTACGTTCACTGTCACCATGATCTTGTTTATGGTGACACTCAGCGTAACGTCTGAATTCATCGGACGATCTGCGCATGTGCTGTTCATTTCCGCCCATGCATGCGTCTTCAGCTTCCGGTGAAAATCGTACCGTGAGCTTCTTTCTCACGACGGCATTACTTCCGCATCCATGCGTTTCCCATGATTCTGCACTGCTTGCTTTATTTCCGGTGGTTTCTCGGAGGTCGGATGTGAATCCAATCTCGGGAGCTTCATTCTGATGATAATGCGGTTTCGTCTTAATTTCCCAGTCCGGCCAAAATATGCTGGCACCTTCGTGTATCTCTGTACCTGAGACAGGCCGACGTGGTACATTGGGAGAGGATGTCTGATAATGTACGGGCTGCTTGTTGACGTAGACGCTTTGGTGATTGTTCTTAGGGTTGCGGAGGATGCCACGCCGTACATCCGGTTTGTTGACGTCATCGACACTCTGGATAGAACAGTTTGAACAGTCGTCGTCGTCATCGTCAACGAATACGATAGTGCCGGTCATTCGTTCATCCATGTTGAACTTCAGCAGTCCCGACATGCAGTTCGGATGATTGCGTCTGCATTCAATAAAGTACAATAAGCGTGTCAGTAAGCTCTGTACCTTTGCTAAAGAATAACAAAAGCAAAGATTAACCGTACAGTTGTCCCGCCAAGGAGGTTACTTTTCCTCGATTTGTTTGTTGGCAGATTGGTTTGATCAGTTAATATGTTTTGAGTGAATCTTTAGATGAGGTAGGTCTATTTTTGGGGACTCAGAAAATCGATTACATTTTGAGGATAATCTGTATCCGGACTCATATTAGCCAATCAAACAGTTCAAACTGCTGCACGCAGTATGATCGGCTACAATTGGCATCAAAATGTCGTCTGTCTGCTTGTGCGTTGTGGCTAAACGATACATCATAGAGCAAAAGTGTCTGAACAAATGAATAGGAAGTGCCCTCCTAGAAACACGAGGGTAGAACATTCAACCCCTACACCGATCTTGAGCCCTAGACTCCCCACCCAAAAATTTCAAGCGCAGTACGAAGAATAATTATGCATACCGTACGTTACGTGAAGTACATTATGCTCATGCGACGCAGATGAAGATCAGGTGATATCGTTTATGTATTATTTTAGCCGATCGAAATTTCCAACGCAGTACGATCGGCTATCTCAGCAACAGCTGGGCTTCTTGTTGTCATTTTGTTATTAACATTACGAAATATAGCATTACCGGTAGGTTTATGCTAACTGTCATGTTTAATTACAAGACTGTGCTACTCACACATACTAACTTACTCTAACTATGACTATAGCCATGACACACGCTCCAGAAACCGGCGCCATAAATCGACTCCATGTTCTGGCGCCGGTTTTCGGCGTCGATTTTTCGACCATATACTTCTGGAATGAAAATGTCTGACGTTGAAAATAAACATGGCTGAAAGCGACGTAGACGATGAATAATTGTAAGTAAATAAATTACAGCAAAACTATTTACACCTTACTTACAGGAAATGACAAAAATAAACAATAAACGGTGATAAATCATCATTTCAGTCATGTGCACGTCAGTTTCTGGCTTGGAAATAGAACAGTGTTCTATTCGGCGCCGGTTTCTGGTACCCGACGATCCCAGTCCCAGATTTGCATGACACACGTCCAGAAACCGGCGAGTCGATTTATGGCGCCGGTTTCTGGAGCGTGTGTCATGGGTATAATGCTGATAAGTGACCAATAATTGTATGGTCAGCTTTGGCTAAGGTTTGTAGGCTACTCTTGAGTGTTTTCTAGTTCTCAGAATAGGACCATCAAGGCGTCAGTGTGATAGACTAACTGTTAGACTGCAGAGTCGTGTTAATAGTCATACCGCTTGCGAATTTTTCTACAATATACAGTCTTAATTGATATTTGCCACGTGAACAAATTCCCAGTCGCTGCTATTCAGATCTGAACTCGTACGAAGTTCATCAGCAGTGTATATGCATCTCTGTGTTATAAAAATTATAATTCCAGTTCACGCTACTTTATTGCATCAAACCATTTAGGCTATTAAGTAGTTTAAGCGAAGTGATTTCAGTAAATTTGTTCGTGTCACTTAGACCAAGTTATTTGTTCTATTTTTTTACGTGCACATACTTTACGTGAATATTAGTCATATATTAGACTGTGAAGTTATGCACCTGTATAGTGCTAGACTGATAGCCTTGGTTCCTGTTATTGTTGCTTTGTGTAACAGCCAAGAATGAGTGAATAAATCAATGAATTTATCTCTAATTAGTAAGCAATCACAATCAGACAGCTTCGGAGAGTGGTGAAATATTGTGATACATTTTGATGCAGAAAGTGTCAACATTAAATACACATAGGCCTATATTATTTTGGTACAGCGACGAGGTCTGGAAAGATGAGTCTTTTGTCCAATGGACGGACAGAAAATATCTCGCATATCTCTCTAAATAACTAATAAATCTAATTTAAATTTAAGCTAAACTTACCGCAGAAAGCAAATAGGTTCAAAACCGACAGTGTTATTCCACTTGAATGTTACCTTTCTGCTGCAGCAGCTGCTGTTGATGCTGCTGTTGATGATGATATTGATGATGACGATGAACTGGTGCGGTAGCTGGCGATAATTGATGCCGATCAATAGTGATGTTACGATATCATAAATTGCGGAAAAACGATATTTTTTCAAATAATTCAAAAAACGAATAACAGTGTAATCATAATTATTCGCCATAATATATGGCTCATGTTCATGGTGAATATAGTAGATTATGATAAATTGATACTCTGTAAACCGGATGACATTGCAACAACAGCAACTACTACTACTACTGTTGCTGCCGCTGGTACTGCAGCTGTTTGTTGTTGCTTCATAGCTGAATTGTGACACAGAAAGAATCACTTCGACTATCAGTTATCACTTTTGGCAGCAATATAGCGAACTATGCGTACATGTACGTACTAAATCTATCTGTCTATCTCGCTCAGTCGGTTGGTTGTAGGTCAACGCACGCGACCACATACAAGTTTACGCCAGACCTCTCGATTTTGTGACATCTCCACGCTTAACAGTAAGTAATAAACAAAATTGACGGTCGTAAAATTTTGAGTATTTTAATCCGATCATAGTGTCGTAACCTCACTAGTGCTGGCCTTCTGCATGCGATGAAAGGCTGCGATCGGCATCATATCCGTGCAGCACGTTTAATTATCTTGATGGTCGGCTTGGCACTGGCTAAACAACAAACACGTAATCAACACCCCGGGCGAAATTAACATCCTCCAATCACTGCAATGTAACCAGTCACAGGACCCGGCTTCTTTCTGGGTCGAATCTGTGAACTAGTGGAATTTATTCACGGATTTCTGACGCCTATCCGTTTTTTTTCTTTGCCCATTCTCTGGCTTATATCCTGCTGTATCCAT
>Ga0056132_1000306_pt1 | contig 11726 bp, 9 predicted proteins | sample WorMetLIZISLAND2_3_FD_71119 | JGI IMG/M metagenome (GOLD analysis project Ga0056132, IMG submission 71119) | Marine gutless worms symbiont microbial communities from Max Planck institute for Marine Microbiology, Germany - Olavius clavatus LIZARD... ...
CATTACAAATTTCTGGAAAAGTAGTCGGGTGCGTAGTGAGGACTCTCAAAACTTTTCAGTGCACCCATATATTGGGCGCATCGCGCGGTCTTCTTTGCGATAGCTCAGCTGTCTTGTATATAAGCGCCTTAGAAATACTCTAACTTACTTACTTACTTACTTACTTACTTACATGTTACCGTATACCTGCGTCCAAACTCCATGTGTCTGTGTGAAAATATAATTCCATGGGTGTTGCTTACTTACAGAGTTGGTGTGCATTGAGTGAGGCGTAGCGCGTGTTTGTCCCAGTGTACAACGGGCGTTGACTGCACCTGACTGTGCCCCGTAAATGCTTATCAAGGGTAGTTACACACGTGTGTGTTCTCACAGCTATGTTTACGCGTTCTGTTTATTGTTACCATCAGGCTACGTTGACGGTGAATAATAATGGCGGCAGTAATTGAGAGTGATTACGTGATTACTTGTCTGCACTAACTATGCGATCTGACTGGTTATTTCTAGTACTTGTCACTTTTTGACAGATAATAATGCAGTCTGCAGACAAAGACCAACAAGAAATGCGTGCTGTGGCAGAGAAACTGCACGACGCCGTTGTAAAATTCGATACATATCGAAATGTACAGCGGCATCGCGCGGTTCTCCCAGCGATAGCACGGCTCGTATATGAATGCTGTTGTTAGGCTGTAGCACGTCTCTCCGTGCATTGTGCAGGGCACTCATGAGTCAAAATATTTTGCAATGACTCGGCCTCTTCAATAGGCCGAGTTCTTCCTATAGAGGCTAGGTCACCGTTGTGAGTGGAAATTTTCTACGTACGACAGATCATTATAGAGGTAATTCAGACATTTCGCGAAGAATATTAGGCCTATAGCAGCACAAACTTGCAAATACAAGTACATCATAGGGGCACACATTATGCCTCACATGTTATGGTGTTCTTCATGGCGTTGTGGCATTAGTAAAAAATTCGTTTCACTTTTGCGTAAACAGACGGCGGCCATTACTCCCTGCAAATTGCACACAATGAGAGCGCGATCCATATTTCGCAAAATGTTTCAAGAAAACCAAAAATTCGAATTAACACCAAAGGAATGCGTACTCGATTGAGACAATGACCTTTGTATTGGCATTAGGCGGAAGAATTAGTCAACATTTTTTGGTAACTGCGGATCAGGTGCAGGGGCGGTTCTGAGTCAAGGCAGCAGTGACAACTGGGCCCTAGATTCACTCATTGCTCCAGATTACAAAAACTGAAAAAGATTTAAGGGAATTAAAATTCTAATAGGGGCTTATCGGCGAATTTAGTTAATCAAATTTTGTAATCCGAGCTTACATAGTCGTATAGAGTACCCTGCAGCTGCTGACCAAATTTTCAACAGCTGAGCTGCATAGAATGTGGTCAATCCAGGAAGAACACAAGAAGCATTGTCAGTGTAGTAGTTTTGTAGTACAGTAGTCATCATATATGCTGTTGAATTTATTTGTCACTACCTGTCTGTCTTGTTTTTTGTGTTTCTTAATTCTATGGGCCGCGTTGCCTGAAATAAAACTGACTGATTGATTGATTGATTGATTATTTCACATTTAATATTGTTCCACAGGTACATGAGTCATTCAGCGTTTAACGCGTACATTACAAGCACCCCCTTTCATAGTCCTATTCCCCACCCCGCTAGATAGGTTCTGGGGTCTCGTCTCGACCTCGGCCACTTCGGTCCCTTGTCCTGAGATCCCTGCAAGGAAGCCCAATTAATCAGTAGTAATTGGCTCTCCACTTTTCACACCAAAGTTACGCGCCTATTCAAACCCCTTACCCCAGTAATAAACACAAATTTGCACAGTGTTTACCTGTGTGTGTTCAAGTCAAGTCAAGTCAAGTAGCCTTTAATAAAATACAATGACAATCGCACTGCATATACACATATACGAAGATAAAAACAAAAGTAAAAATAAAAAATACCGTGTTATACCGTGATATATGTTATTTTACTTCAAAATGCATCAAGAACAGCCTGGGCCGGATAGCGAGCTTTCAGAGCACTAATTAAATCACAGGACGGTTCCAAGAAAGGAGAAATACGATATAGAAATGAGTGAATGGGATGTGGGAGGGACGAGGAAACCACCAACCATTGCTAAATCTAACATACATCGGTCGCTCTGAAGAAAGACAGCAAATAAAGACAGAAACAAAATTTACATTTTTTATGATCTTACATTGTTGACATTTGATAACGCCGTTAGCATTTAGTATTTTTTTCTCAATTACTGCTTAAAAAAGCGCAAAAAAAACACCCAGAAAAATTCACAAATGCACCAAAAACCGTTGAGCGGCTGGCCTCTGCCCGAACCCATGGGGGAGCTTACACCCCTCGCTGTATTTAGGGGAGGAGTTGGACCGAAGGGAGGTAAAAGAGAAGAGAGAAAAGTAGGGAAATTAAGGTGAGGAGAAGGGAGAAAGAAAGAGGGAAAGGGGGGAAGAAATAGCGCTGACAGACGGGAAAAGATATGAACTTTCTAACATACTATCGCTTGACCGTTTTACGGTTGTTTTGCGTTATGAAGTAAACAAAAATTTATCTTGATCGATACAGAAACAAGAACTGTATCGTGGTAGGTGCAAGTCGACGACGTCGTGATTCGTGGTTCTCTGACAAAGCTCGACATGCAGAGAGGACGCCAGTCACGTGACGAGGCTGATTTCGTCTGTGACTCGGGCGTCGCGCTGTCGGACGCCGCTTTGCTGTCACAGAGTCTTGTCTCGGACTCTAGCCATGTGGTAGGACTCCTGCCGTCTCTGCAGGCCTTCACTGATGACGGCAAAGCACTTGCTAGGGGGGATGCGGTGACGACGTCTGTCTCTTCACATCGGTCACAACTGCAGCTTCTGCAGCTGTTAAACGCAGACGACGATGGCGACACGTACGTATCAGTAGTGGCAGTAATCACAGCATCTACACGTATTTGTGCCGCGTCAGCAGATCTAGCGTTTTTCGGCAAACACAATACAAATGGAGATGGGAGGTGCCGGAAAAGGTATTCTCCCCTCTTTTCTGACCACCGAAATTTTTCAAAATTTAGATAATTACCAGTATAGGCTAAAATGCTTTAACCTGAGCTTAGAGAATGTGTGTTGCGAAATGCTTTACGTTTGCGTTTTAAACGTTTTTATTGTTCGTATTATGCGGGCACTTTCGTTGATCTTTATCCCCTCACTGTTATATGTATTTACAAAATTATGGAGGTCACATTTTGCGCATTATTGACTTGACTTACACAGAGGCGAGCATGTACCTTCAAAGCGCTTTGACTTCCCGTCCATACGTTTTAATCTACAACAGTGTATAATGGGAATATTTTTTATTCCAGTTCTACATTCGTCTTTAATAATAAATTAACAATAAGCAGTTAACACTGTTAAATACAGTTAATACTGATTGGTATGTTAAGGCTGACTTTGATCAGTATAATCAATCAATCAATCAATCAATCAATCAATCAATCAATCAATCAGAACACATTGATATTTCAGAAACCTGCAATTGGCTATCGTCAACGGCGACGACTCTGCGGTGTATTACCTGATTGCGATAGCTTACAGCTGCGGTTCATCACACCTGCTCGACATCCGGGACAAGCAACACGGTAACACGGCTCTACACCTGGCTGTCGCCGCTGACCGCCCGTACATCATCCGTCTACTCATCGTCGCTGGAGCGTCGCCCAACATCTGCAACCGGCAAGGTCAGACGCCGCTGTTGCTCGCCTGCGCCCGAGGTCTGCCTCGCTGCATCTTTGCCCTGATGCAGTCTGTCGAGGATGGCGATCGCGCGCAACTGACGAAATATTGCAGTGACGTCGAACTACCCATCAGAGACGTGCCGCCGCCGCCTGTCTGCCTGCCCGACACCAACCTACTCGACTGTGAAGGTAACTAATATTAATTTAATTCAGCAAGTAAGCACTAACTTCTGTGTCCTCTCCTCTAGGGAAGGGCATACAATAACGGTGGTACGACGGTCTGTCCAGTCTCAAAAACAAAACTGCGTGGATCCGCTACTTGGGAACCGGGCGACACGCCCCGCAACCACCGGTGATTAAAATGTAACTGGACGCAAGTGGAGCAGCTCCTCCACATCCACATGTGGCAAAACAGCGTTCCTTCGCTTCACTTGCAGTAAAGACCACCGTCTTATGTCATAGCGTCGTAGCGATGGTCGCGGTCTGACAGCCTGAAAAGATAATTCATTGAAATTCATTGAAATTCACAAAAATTCAAAGGCACCCGTATAGGTTGTCAGGGACCATGTCAGATGTTATGGGTAGCTCAATTCATATTTAACACTTTAGCCACTGCTCACCATCCATTTGTTCTCATTCATCCATGGTCATATTAAGAATATTCGCCAGAGTCCGCCACGCAGCTGAGTAAAGAGGCCGCGGCTTGTACACGAGGCTGAGCTACAGTTGCCCAGTTGTCACTTAACAAATGTACAATTCTGTTTTCCTGTTTTGATTTTTGAACATAAATAACCTACAGTGAATTTGAATGAAGTTTAAGAGACATTAATTCTGTTCGTATTGCTAATATCGTAACACGTTGTAGTGTGGACTGTAACAGGCCGCTCATGCTTGCACTACGTTCAGTCGTGGACGTCTGATGCCCAAACTGCTCCACACCGGATGTACGTTATCGACCTTCTCATCAACAGATGTGGGGCAAACGTTAATGTTCAGGTAATCGTGAAAACGTGTTTGACTACCTAGTATTAAGTGATGCGTTTCAAGCGTTTGACAGCTTTGTATGACACTTAATTCGGTTCCCTATGTAACCCATAATCAGGGATTATGCTGATGACAACGTTGTTGCAATGAAAAAAGTGCCGTGTTTTTACCTACCTTGTATAGGGTTTAGTGTAGGGTTTACCACCGACATGATTGGGTCGATGCTTACATTTTCAGTCTGATATACAATCAGATTAAAATTATGTGCCTTATGTAACAATTCCAACCTTGAATTAAGTAGCAATGCTACATAGGGATTTATGATTGATTGATTGCTTAATGCCAAGCTGTTGTTGATGTGACTGCTGCAGGAAGGTCTCGGTGGTCTTACGTTGCTACATCTGGCCATCAAACAAAGTGATGAAGAACTGTTTACTTACTTACTTGGTCAATGGTCAGTTGACGTTAACAAGCCGACGTACGGTCGTCGCACGGCGCTTGACATCGCCTGCCAGTTTACAGGTCGACAGACAATGATCCAGAGGCTGCGAACAAAGAATGCTCAACACTCACCATACTGCTACGATGAGTCCGCATCATCATCAACCAGCTCTGATGACAGCAGTCCTTAGTCAGGGTTCACCAGCTATGTCAATCCGCATCAATGTTTAGCCCAGATGATGCCCATTAATGATTATCTATAAGTGCTTTCATGTGTCGCGTACCAACCATGGACGTAAACCTGGTGTGCATTCTGGAGAACGGAAGGACATATGAGTCCAGGCGATTTTTGGATCAGGACTGATCCGATACCGCTATTCATCTTGCTGTTGTTGGGGCGATGCTCATTAAAAAAGCCCAAGGCTCCGTCGTTTCAAATCTGATCGGGATGAAATTTGGCAAGTTTGTTCTTCAAGTAAATACCCATCACCTGAGGGAGTGGGTTTTTGATTTGACGTCACACTTTCAAGATGGCGACCATGACGTCATTTCACGGACCAAAATGCTGCCATCTGGTGAGTGCACGCGTAGCGTCCGTCCCCCGGCGCATGTAGCATCGTTCGCCAACTGCTTGCTGGCATTTCTGTCTACAGTTCCTGATCCATAGTACATTCGTTCTTGTCAGATCAGGAACTGATCTCATATCGCTACTCATCTTCTTGTTGTTGCTGTTGTTGTCCTTATTGGGGGCCTCTCCTCTTCTAAAAAAGCCTAAGGTTCCATCGTTTTGGATCGGGATGTTATTTGGCGTAATTTCTTCATGTAAATACGCATCAACTGACGGAGTCGGAATTTCGATCTGACATCACACTTTCAAGATGGCGGCCATGACGTCATTTCACACAAGAAAGTGATGTGCTGCTACCAAACGGGTGAACACGAAGCGTCTGCCGCGCGCATGTGCAGCGGCGCCCGCCAGTTCCTGATCTCTATTACATTCGTCCTTGTTTGTGCATTGCACTGACCGTCGTCCCAAAAATGACGCAAAACGTCTTTCTGTTCGTCGGATTTTTGACTGAAGTAGGACTATCGCGTTTACACTCTCGCGCAACTATAAGCTACATCAAAGGCTAAGTACTGCGCACGAACGTCGTTATTTATTTTACACGGATTCGAAGTCGATTGTGCGACGGTTACGTGAGATTTCTGTCAGATATGTTAAAATCTCGAGGAGACAATTGCAGTGGGTCGATGACCAGTCTAAGCTGAACCCTTCTGCTGCAGGTGTTGAGGTGTGTGCATAATAATAATAATACTAAACAGAGATATTGAGAATGTTATTTTATAATGCATATTTACAACAATACAATCATTTGCGTTTCGTCATCTTCTGATGCAGTAATGTCGTACTCAGATGAAATGCATTTGTCATTCATCGTTCCGTTCATCAATGAAGACTGTATTCATGTTGTGTTTTCTTATTTCTACCAAAGACGGTGTTGATAAATGTAAACGTCAAAAACTGCAGTTTGTATACAAGCAACGCTCAAAAACTGCTTATAATCGAAATTACTGAAGATGCATCGAAATGCGCGGACTGACAACTATAGATACAGTTAACCACTTGAAGGTTGACTTTGTAGTCACAATAGTTGGTTTTGTCCAGTGGAACAACGGTTCTTGTTCTGTCACAAATTATTCAGAGTCAACCATTCGCACGTTTCAGCCTGGCAGTCTCTTGTAGATGTTGTTAACTGCAACAATTAGCATGTTGCAAATAGCCAACTGATTCGTTCCTTCTCTGACACTCGGCTGAGCATTGTGACTTCGTTGGTGGTCGCCAACTTCATTTATCGAGTGCTGACGATGAACTAATTTCACGCGCGCACCGACCGGAACGTTATTGCGTCACGCAGTCTGGCGACCCGCCCTCTTTGCCGTTAGACGGGCGTCGAGTCGTCACTGGCGGCGAACAAACAGCCCGGTACCACTATCGACCGACCACAGTGCTAATCCGTTAATTGATATTTGAACACGCCTGGGTGTGCAGACGGAATATTGACGTGCCAGGAATCTCGAACGACGACGACGACCGTTCCAAAGATGTACAGTTTGAAAATGCAACAACAATTTTATTAGCCAAAGAAATATAAATGTAGTAGATAATTATAATGTATATGTGACGTAGCCATGTTTTGTTTGCTTACTTTTGTTTTAATGATTGCTATCGAATTCTTCGATGAATAAAGTTAATTATTTCGATATTTTTTACAACGGTTATGGGCGTCACAGTGCGATTTTAAGAGGAGAGAACATTAGGACAAGTTCTGTTAAATTGCAGCAAAGATGTCTTGCTTCGACCAAAATGTTAACAGCAGTCAGGTCAGTTTATCTTAAAGTCCAAGTTATAAAAAATGCACGAACACTTAAAGAATTAAGGGTAACCATAATGATATGCCCCGCCTTGAGAACAAACTACGTCAATGATGGCACACGATAGCTTTCCTGGAATTATTATACTCTTTCAATTTATTCGGCAAAACTCAGCGCATAAGCGATTTTTTTTAAAACAGCGCGCTATATACATTCGTTTACTGACTGACTTACTTGCTCACGTGCTTGCTTTACACGTTCTAACGGGATACGAAATTTCATGACAGTTATCAGTTATCACTTTGTGAGAAAGTGAACTAACAAAAACGTTAATGACCTAAGAACGTAAACCCGATCTAAGAGGGATGTAACCTATCGCCATACTGAAGATTTAAGAGTCGTGGCAAACCGAGTCTGGAATGGCCGTAGACGTCGATTGGAATTAGAATTATTCTGCTCACGGTATCGTGGGCGGGCAACCGCAAGCTGTTGTCGTCAGCTTACATCCCATCGCCGTAACAGACTACATGCCAGTTCCATCTGCGTCTGCGCTGTTTACACTGCTGAAAGACGAAGTACTTAGTTGTTAAACGCCGCAGAAATGCAGTCTGCATAGAAATACAGTGCAAACCGCGCTAACACATCGCTAAATCTCCGTGTTTATTGCATCCAAAATGGTGTTGCCTAAAGAGATCAATATGACCAATAGGGCGAAAATATCAACAGCAACAGTAACCGCTTTGCCCACGAAAAGCTGTTTTTTTATCGGAGCTCGCGGTAGTGACTGCGACAGTCTCTTGCGAACTCAGATTTTCTCCAAAAGTTGTTAAGATTACACGCACATTTTTCGTTTTTTTGTGACTGACGACAGCAATATAGGCCTATTGATAAGCTGCACAAAAAGGACTGCAAAAAGTAAAAAGTGATGCTCGCAATAATATTTCATCCCAAATTTTTGCAGGCTGATAAGGTGAGTAACGTAAATATCATATGTTACTGCCTAGCAGGCTGACCCTTTTGACCTTCCAGATGTACATGCATGGTGTCTTTTGAACCATTCCGCTCTGACACTGGGCGATGTGCAGCCAGTACCAGTTGGGCTACTCTGAAAACTCACTGTGCATTGTGAAGACACTCACATCATAAACGATTGTCCAGTCAACAAGTTTGAACGTGGTCTATACACAGCTCTATACACACCGCTTTCTTCGATTCCGCCAGAGAGTGGCTACGCAGAGTTCACTGCATACGCTAAAGAAAGACTGCATGATGGTGTGCTATGACGTCAAATTGTTCAGCTGCAGTAACAGTAGCCTATAGTGACACGACGAATCATTCAATTCACTCGTTATCCGCACTCGACAGCTGAACAAATATCATTTCTCTTGAAAGTCGGTTCGGTGGCAATCGGTGATCGTATAGCATCGTCATGGACGTCTTTGTCCGGGCACGTCTGGCCTCGGGCAAGCGGCATCTGAAGACACGGCGACGCCAACGGCAGGGCTGCAGCGGCTGGCTGGTGCTCGGGTCGCTGGCTCGACGAGAGGCGATTATCAACGAGTGGCGGCACTGATAACGCAATAACGGCTATGGATGGACAAAGTCGGCGCAATGAGAGCAAGACGCGCGTGACGAGTACATGCCGTCCATGCGGCACGGCACGGCACGTAACGTGATTATGATCACACTGAACAAGATGTCGATTGAAACTCGTCGCCTCAAGTCATTGCGCTTCTCCTCACAACACTGACGCAGTTGGTAGCAGCAGCAGTAGCAGCAGTCGTGCAAAACAGACTATTGCATTAATCTATCAATAGACATCGACGGACAATAGCTTCGTGTCGTTTCTCTGCTCATACATTGGCAAGTTTCGCTAAGATCAGTCTAACCAAAATCTAAACTCAGCTGGTACTCTAATAAGACTTTCGTCTTAAACTTTTGTCTTAGATGAAAGTCTTAGAACTCTTAGCGAAACTTGTCCTCGCCCATTGTCTAGACAAATATTTCTAAAAGTTAATACTTTCAACAGATCAGAGATAAAACATGACAACTGTTGTCATTTCGTATATGTTGTTATATTCACGGGTAACGTCCTGTGCTCATAAGCCTACCGGGAGTCCGATTCACTGCTACGTGAAGACTTTGGGAAAGTTTCTCGCACGCACTGCTTCTGATACCAAAGCCTAAATTCCATCAGATCTACACGTACATGTATCTTGTCGGAGACCACAGCCTGCTGTAACCAGGTCTGCTACTGCAAGTTGTGAGCAGAAAAACCGAAGACTTGTCGGAAATTTGTTTCACAAAACGTCGCTAAATTTTAGAGTCAGGTTCACAAAAGTCTTTGCGATTGTCCATTTGCAAAATTCCATTGCTTCTGTCATGCTTAAAGACAGTGTAGGCCTACAAGGTACACAAATCGGGTTGGGTGGGCCTCCAGTTGCTAATTTCATATGGTGTGCATGTGCCAAAATATTACGAAAGTTGGCTGGCACTAGGCAAAGTTATTGTTAAAGGTTATTTTTTGGCTCACCATATATATCCAATATCCAAAAAGTGTTTTGTACCCATCCTACACAGACCGGACCGGCCAGGTATATTACAAATGTCATGAAATGTGGAAAATATATACGAATTACTTTCTTAGCTCTATGTCAGAATAGAATCCGAGCGATCTGGACAGTAGGTCGTTATGGGGTCAGCTGTGCTCCCTTTCTCAACAAACTACGACATAGACTACCGTGGTCTAGGGTTAGACCCCAAGCCGATTTTTTTACATTTATGGCTGGCTTATCAAAATTTATGGCTGCTTTTCGGTTAAGCCGGAAAACTGCGGTGAAGGTATTTTTCGGCTACAATTTTCAGTGGTTTACCAAATTTATGGCTAATTTCCAGCTAAGCCAGAGCTAAGAAAAGATTGCAACATTAAATTCCTGTAGTACGCAAAATCTATTGTTCAAACTTCTTGCAATAATACAGAACAGTCGTGTCAAAAATCATGAAAATCATGTCAATGCAAAGATCACAATTACACGACAAACTTAAACACAGAATTTGACCGAAATGATAAGATTGTTCACACTAGAAAATTTCGGCGGCTACAACAACCTGGCAGTTTTTCGGCTAGCCAAATTTTTTTCCGGCGGCTTTTCGGTTAGTGCTGAAAGTAGTCAGAGCTTGGCGGCTGAATTCGGCGGCTTGGGGTCTAAAAACTAGGGTGCTGGTTGATGCGATCGTACGCGATGTCGTCGCTGTGTGCAGCGGCCGGGCGTTCATCAGAAACTAGTGCACGAGCTGCCGTAATCTCGGTCCGAGTTGTCAGCAGAACGATCACTGACAAGACAACAATGCGGCGTAGTGATGAAGTGATGGCGAAAGAGGTCAGTCGCTGTATCTTCAATTGCTGACCCAGCGACATTGTCAAAGTACTCCTTCTCGTTTAACAGGTATTCACCGTTAACATTTTATACTGGTACACTGTAGTTTCGTGAGCTGCCAGTTCATAACTTATTTTAGCGTGCAGTATGCGGTACATGATGACCATGTCACCGCTGACGTCAAAGGTCATCATCATCATCATCATCATATTCACTTTCCAAGCAAAAAATGTGATTAATACAATAATTGAAAGGTTACTAGAAAAGCATGATGCTCACTGACTGGCCGCCTCTAAGGTCGTAAAATGTGTTTTCAGACGAATGGCGTACAGAAAGTTATGGACATGTAGTGTTTTCACTGCATACATAATGTTGTTTATCGTAGTTCAGGATTAACGTATAGGCGGGGTTCGACTCTGTCACTAAATCATTACCAGGTAACCACGCCTTTCTACAAACGCAAATGCTCTATGAAGTAGCTTTGGGGGGCTTTGCGCAGTTTAAACGAGAGTAGACGACACATTTCATTTTTTCGTCTTCTGCAGATTATACACTCATTTGTTGCTTGTGCAGATAAGTACAGCTAATACATCATACACGTATGAATGAAACGTTGTACCGTTGAACATTTAACTTTCACACGGTAGTGCGGCAACAGAATTCAGGTGCGGTGGAAGATTTTATTTTACCTTATTGCGCAGTTTATCTACGAATCCAAAAGTGAAAGAATTATTGAAATCGGTCCACATTTGCCAAAGTTATCGTAAAAATAAAAGTGGCACGTTTTTTTGTGGCCCACGGTGTATA
>Ga0056132_1000307_pt1 | contig 11700 bp, 7 predicted proteins | sample WorMetLIZISLAND2_3_FD_71119 | JGI IMG/M metagenome (GOLD analysis project Ga0056132, IMG submission 71119) | Marine gutless worms symbiont microbial communities from Max Planck institute for Marine Microbiology, Germany - Olavius clavatus LIZARD... ...
GCACTTATGTGTCGGTATGAACAGAGAATGTAATAGCAGAGTTTCGTCAAAAAATTCTGAGCAGTTGCTTAAAAATTTGAAAAATACCACAGGGGATTACTTTTTACTTTTACTTTTTTTTGCCGCACCCTGTACATTGATGTCGAGTGCTTTGTATTTAGATCTGTAGAGTGAAATTACCCTTTACTGCTTTGAATCTCTTGGTTGTCTGTGAATGTCGTGACTTGTGCTCCAGCACTTACCATAAGTTAAATTTTGGAGGGACAGCCTAAGCTGGAGTAACTGTGGAGAAATTGTCCGGTTAAAAATTTGCAATGAACCATATGGCTGTAGAAGCCTGTATATCCCATTCAATGCCCACGTGTAAAGTAGTTAAACACATGAGTTATATATTGATTAATTTTGATTGACCGCCAAGATTTGAACCCAGTCCCTCTGGCATTGTGACCAGCGACATTACCCAAATGGAGATGTTGCCTGACGATAGTAATGAGAAGAATATTTTGTTATTAAATGTAATTGAAGAGTTGTTGATGGTGTACTGAGGCAGATAGTGAGGCAAATTATCACAGCCGTTAGCAGCAAAAGCCGCATCTCAGTCCCCATCATGTTGATCTTGTTAAAAGAAAATTTGAAGGCACAGAATGTGAGGCTAAGACTTTAGTGCTATATAAATCACTTACTTACTTACTTGTTCAGTTCTTGGCTAGTATACAGCAGAAAGTTGCTTTTGCAATGACTGGCTAAATTTCTTTGCTGTCTGAGCATTTATTTCCCATATTTGCCTAAATTTAACTAAGCTGGTGTAAATTTAGCACTAATGAACACGTTTATTTGCCAGAAGGCAGAAGAGACAGACAGGCAGGCAGACAGACAAACAAACAGACAATGACAACACAATCATACAATATAAAAGAAATGAATGTGCCACAGGGCCTGTACAATTCACAGTTCTGCTGAATACTGTGTGAGTTAATTTAATTTTACTAGTAGCAGCATTGGATAGTGTTACATGTTGATGATGACGTTTGTCGCTGTAGAGTTGATGCTGTCCTGTCCGAGTGTTCAATCTGTCATGTTCCATACAATGAAGCAGTGCTACCTTTTCCCATTCATCTCAGTCGCTGTGCCATTTGTGGGTCAGTATCACTCATTGCTTTACAGCTGACGTTGTTGTCGTCATAACGCATTAGCTGCTTCCTTTAGTGCTTTGACTGTTGGTTGGTTAACTGCAAAGGCATCTTACTCTCTAGAAAGTTAAGCAGTTCCCAATAGTGCACTTTTGTAGGACCGACTCAGCCAACCAGGAGTAACTGCAAAAAATTGGCCAGTTAGACAGAAGTTGCGAGTAATAGTGTTACTAATAATGGTACCTTTTTCTGATAATATGTGATGCTGTATAATTTCATTTTTGTCATTAATTGCATTTTTGGCTCCATATCATACAAAATAAAGTGTATATTTATTTATAGTTCATGGACTGTAGGAGCTTTATGCTTGTTGATACTACCAGTTGATTATTATTTATTCATCTGCTCTTTTTAATGGTGTTGTGTTATCAGAATCTATAGAGTTCCTGACATTTTGTTTACGACCATTGAGCCTTCACCGGACTTGCCAATCATCGGCAAGGGATGTTTCATTCAGGCGCGGATCTGTCGGCCAAAGAAAGAAAGTCGCGGTGAAGCTAATGCAAAGGAGATCAGTGATGTAAGCCAGAAAACATTATGCACGGTTGTACATTAAAACTTCATTCATTCTGAGTTCTACTAAATTCATAGAATTAACAAACATTAGTTAGTACACTGTGTGTAACATGAGCCACTGCTACTCGCATTAAAAGTCACATATTACTGTTTGTATAAGTTATGTTCTATGTGTTGCAACACACTTTCAATACTTTATCAAATTTTTACGCTGATATGTATTTTCCTTTCGTCCTTTTATGTTCATGGTTTTGTGCTCTTAACTGGGATAACTATTATTTTATTTTTTTATGGGACATTACATCTTGGGTTGTTTTATGTATGCTGGTGATATATCCCCATCTTTGCATTTCCAGGTTGGTTATTTTTTTAAGTATCTTGATGTTTAGTTTAAAGCCAATAATGTGTTACTAGTTGATTGTGAAGTGATTAAAAGTAGATATTATGCTTTTAGAAAGATTTTCAGGTTAATCAATGAAGGAGTTATTTTGTGGCAATTGCTTTTGTATACTTCTATGGGTATTGCAGTAGACTTTTTTGGCATAAAAGAGTCTGTATTTGGGACATATTTGGCATGTATCAATTTCCTGTAGTACTTTTGATGTAATTACAAGCATAAGTATAACACTCAATTTGGCACGAAAGCTGCCATATTTCAGAATGAGAAATCAACTGTGAGTAGCTTTTCAGTGATTGATTGCTCTAACTGTATGTTTTTGTCTGTTTATCGCCCACTCTGCTTTTTGTTTTCTACATTTTTGCGAATAGAGTAGGCAAGAGATTGAGAGACTGAGTCTGTGCATTGTGTAGAGTCTTCCATTTGTTGAGTATGAGCTTCACAAACAGCTTGTTAATAAACTGAAGATCAAAGGCATGAACTCGTTATTCCGACTCAAGATACAGATCAGCGTTGGCGTGATGCAGCTTGTTGCCGTTGCTGTGAGTGATAATTAATGTTACATGTACAATATTACCAGAGTTGTCTGAGATGCAGAACTTTTTCTACCAACACTGTCCAACATTTTGGCATACATTAAAATTTATTTCATGATCTGCCATAAGTCGACTAGTAAATACTTGTAATGTTAGGCTGTTTTTTATAATAAAATTGGAATTGAAATTGTGCACAGTCTTTACAAACATCCAAACATTTTGCTGACTTTTTATATTAAAATTTGAGTTATACATAATACCAGTATTTATGAACGTTCAAACGTTTTTGCTGCTTTGATGGATGTATGACAGTAGGCTTAGTCTAGTTTAGAACTGAAGTTTTGTTTAGTTTTAATGCAGTTCGTTGCATCTGTAGTGTTATTGTACCAATTTTGCTGCGTGTATTATTTTTTTATTATAACTTTTGTGCATTTTTGTATGCTTAGTAATATAGATATTTCAATGTTTGCAGTCAGCGACCGGTGTATATTTGGCTGCATTACCTCCACCACCGGTTCCTCACATTCTTTGCAAGGTGTGTTGATGTTTAGTTGTTTTATTCTCTTAACATTGTTTTGCTGCTGTTGCTAAATTGTACTTCAGTTTGTAAAATGTGTGTGTGTGTGTTAATGTCAATGGTGTATTTTCACACCGATATGTTATTTCATTTTGCTTTCAGTGCTCCAACACTGTCGGTTGGGCAATAGGGACTAGGGAGGCCATCTGGCCTGTAAAAACTTGTGAACCCTTTGGGATGATGCTTAGGTGAGGTGCAGCACTAAGTACCATGTAGGTTTGAAGAGTTTTGGCCTGTCCTGTAAGGATGCTCAGTATTAGAATGATTGGAGGCTGAGAATCAATGGGGCTACTGGCTAACCAAGATTTACTTAGAAGGTGGACATTAATTTAAAATGGTGTGAATGTATGCATTTATTCATTGTCCATTGACTTATTTTCCATTATCTTGTCCTTTTAATACTGTGATGCTGTTGTTGGGTGACAGGAATTGCACCCAGCTTGTAAAATTGCACTACGGTACCATTGTCCAGATGCTCCTATATATTATTATATATAATAAAACGTGAGCTTTTGGTGTCTGGATCTAACCCGGAAATATTGTCAGAGAAATTGCATTGTTAAACAAAAATTGATAGTAGTAGCAGCAGCAGCAGGAGTTGTATCTTTTTCTGTTCGTGTTGAAGTGTGACTCGACGCTGTCAGAGAGCAGCATTAATGACATTCGTAGGAAGGTGCATGACGCCATTGCTGTCAACAAAGTCATCTACGAGCTCAACATGCCTGTCAGTGTATCTCCATTGCATCATTGAACAATAATGAATTCATCTAATTACTGTTGTTAACAGTGGCTTGTTGGCTTAATGGTAATGCATTTAGTCTCCATCAACCTTTACATCGAGTCTGGTTACTAGTTGAATAGCTGTCATCCATGCATCCATGTAAAGCATGCATCTTACAATGTAAGCTTTAACTAGGCCGACTCAACCTGGCCATCCCTCCTTGCATAGGCTGATAAATGCCGGTGACAGTCATAGACACCACTGGAGAAGAATAGCAAGTTCTGCATAAACTTAAATGCTGGTGCACTTTCCTGTTTGGTTAAAAGTATTGGCTATTAACTGAACTGTATGGTAGCTAAGTTGGGTTTAACCCTCACTGGCTCAAAGCAGCACAATAGAGATGAACTCCTACTTTATGCATTTATGACTGTGTGGAATATTTTTCTTCTGTTGACTCTATTAGCAGTAGTAATGCAGTGTAATATAATGAACATGTATGTATAGTACTGTATAATATTTATTGGTAATAAAACGTGATATTATGAAATTTGACATGAATTTATCAGCCATCACTTTTTGTGTGTTTTATATGTTTATTTTACAGTTTTCTTAAGTGGAAGTTTGTGCTGACAGTCACTGAGCTACGTTTAGGGTGCCATTAGCTGACCGTAGTAAACCTGAAAGGGTTGTTATAACAGCTGTGTGGGTGTATATACATTGTGTGTTAGTATTGATGCATTGTTTACATTGTGGCTGATCCTGCACAGGAGCCGGTATCAGCCGACATTAGTCCACGATTGTCATTGGCTACTGACGGTGACGAGCATTACAATGTGACTGACAATAAGTGGCCGTCGGGTACATTTGTTCTCGAGGTATGCTTATTTACTAACCTTGTTACAGTCATTATTTTAACACTGATACAGTAACACTAACAGCAGTGACAACAACAACTGAATATATGGTAGCCATTAAGTGGGCATCTTTAAAGCTGCAGACTCTGGATCAACTAAAGAATAGTGATTTTTCAGATGGCACTTGAAAATGTCACAAGGTTGCTGTAGTTATATTTTGACAATTTAGGTTGATTTTTGTTTCCGTGATATTATGATAATTGTGTTATGTAGGTACTAGGTAGTTGCATTGTTGACGGTTGCATTTCAGTCTGATATCTTATCTTATGCATTGTAATTGACGAGCTGTAAACTGGAATATGGACGTTGATTAGTTTAGACAAACATTGCTTATTGATCACATCCATACGTAATAATTACAGGTGTTTTACATTTACTTGGATGAAAGTTATGACTGTCAGACCTGGTATAAACCAAGGTTTTGCTATGCTCAGAGCCAGTTACAAGTTATGTCTGCGACCTATTCTTCAGCACTTTGATTCATTAAACTCTGGTTTTCTTAATAAAATCTGAAGCCAGATGCCTCTACTTTAGTGAGCATTTTCTTCACCCCACCAGGACCATACCATTGACCTTACAATGTACACATAAAGAGAAAGGCTTTTAAGCCCAGCTTCTTTCTTTTGCTTTCTGTTCACTATTTCTTCATTCTATTTTTAAAAGTTATTCATCTATTCGGCTATCCAGCCGCAAGTGTGTAATAAACTCAGTGTTCTGTGTGTCTCTGTACTGGTCATTTCAATTGCCTGTCGTTCCTGGATTCATTGAGCAGATCACAAAACCCAGTAGTCTTTTGTTTAGGTAGAATCTGAATGCTAGATTTGATTGATTCTAAAGACGTTTTGGCTACTGTTAAAATATTTACAGAGAACCGTGCTTATTTAAGAGATGTTGAACACAGAGAGTTGCCTGTTAGATTGATGATGCAGAAGATGCCCAGATTGTGTCCGTTCTGCTTGATCCACCAATACCAGACGGCTTTGATGTCTGCAACACCGAGATCGTGCCCGGCATACCTAACTTAGCATACAACTTGCAGGTGAGATTATCACACTGATTCATAAATGAGACATGTCTAGGTTAAATGGCATTAGCACAGTGATTTAGGTGTGTTTTTCATTCACAAATGAAACATGACTGGGTTTAAGGACTCTACATATTTGGATGTTAGTTACTTAGATCGATCATCCACACAAAGATTTTATAATTTCTGTAAATATGTGTGAATTTCAATTGCTGGTGCGGTCAGCACATTTTGGTGGGCATTTTTAGCAGATTTTTTAACATTATTTCTAATTGGCATGAGGGTAGGTATGGATAAATGGATAGACTAAACGCATTTTTCGTCTGAGTGTCATTTGCCATGTTGTCACTAGTCACCAGTATGCCAAATTTCAGGTTAAAAAGCACTTGTTAAATTTATTGCGTCTTGTAACTGTCTCTGTTGACTTGTATATCTCCAGTGTTGAAAACATTTGAAGGACTGACTTAATAACACACATACAACACTGTGTAATGCGAGTGATTTCATGGCTGTTTGTTATTATAATATGTCAGTTAAAGATGCTAACCTGTGGTTGTTGAATGTATTAAATGTTAGATGTTCACAAAGGTGTGGAGAGGAACAATTGGACTGGCAAATAACACATCATTCTGTTCATTATTTGACTCCATTCTCAAGGTGATGCTTCTGCTCATTTTGTCAGCACTGTTACACCAGGACTCTGTGATATTATGCACAGAAAACACCTGGTGAATGCTGTGTGTTGAGATGAATCCGATCTATCAATCTTCCTGTATATATGACAGTTTCGGCTGGCCATCAACCAGGAGTATCAATGATCACCTTTTTCTTATTAAGTAGCCTTCTTACTGAAATATTATTACATGGATCAAATACAGTAAAAGGAAAGGTTTGGCTTGTGTGCATACTGTCGTAACTGCTATTTTCCGTCTGAACCTGAATTAGCCAGTTGCCCTCTTGATTTTGGTTCTGTATCAATATTTAAATTTTAAAAAATACACCTCTGAAATTATGATCATATAGCACTATAGAAATGTGTGAATTATGTACATTATTAGAATTATAGTTCTTAATTTAAGTTCCCCTTACATTTGATGTACAGTATTTTGGATTTCATCTCTGTTTTGACTGAAGAACTTTTTTGCATGTTTGAAAGTGTGTGCCCACGTGACATTAGAAAATCAAACATTGTTACATGTACATAGTGCATAATATAATATGAGTGTTAAATTTGCGATTATCTCACTTTCGATATGATATGTTAGTTGTGGCTGTCAATTGTTCTGTAACGATGCTGTGCTGTATTTTGTCTTGTGTAGAGTTTGTTTTTCAAGCTTCGCATGATGACGCCGTGTGTGCTGTGCGACCTTGACTTTGACATTGATCTCTCTGATGATGATGAAGTCCAGGTGATTCTGTTGTTGACATCTGCTGACTCGCAGGCATCTTTCACATCTAGGCTAAAGACTTACCTGTTTAATCACTACATGCAGCTAGACCTGTCTGCCATGTCCCCCGCAGCTCTGAAGTTATGACCATGTGGCGGTTTATAAATTAGATTATTATTATTATTATTACTGGTGTAATTAAGTTTTACCGTAGCTTAATAGTCTTGATCTTACATGTTGTGTTATCTATTTTTTCATTTTCTCTACATAGTTGCTTTTACTTAAAACCATTAAAACGTTTCTGGCTCTGAGTGGCCTTTTATGTGCTAATGTGACATGAAGAATCTACTCACTCGCTCACTCACGGGTGTGAGATATATGTCATGTGTCATGGCTTCGGCCATGTGCTGTCGAATGAGTGAGTGAAAAAAATTTTATTAGCCACAGCAAACCATCTAATGTGTCATACTCGAATATAATGATCTCTAGAAGGCAGCATTTATCAAAGTTGGGCATTTGTAGTGAATTAAACTAGTTACTGATACAGAAACAGAGACAGATGGACAGAAGATAGAGAGAAAGATGGTAAAACATTTTACATCTAACAATGTACTGCATAGTCACACAGTATGAGAACTTAATTGTCGAACGACAAAAAGATGTGTGTTTAAATGGCTGTGAAATATGCTATTAATTACTCGAAACTTTTATTTAACTCAATCTACTGACTGTTGTTATGTGTTGTGGTCTGTCGACATGTTTTTATTAAATGAATATGATGATGATGAAATGTGATGGTGCTGTTTTTTGCATTGGCACACTAGTTAGTGAATGTGCTAACCGGAATGGAGATCTAAAGTGTCATAATGTTGTCACTGTGATGACACAGTCACGTTATCTGTGTCTGCAGGTGTCCGTGACAGGAGTCTGTGTCGGTGTCGGTGTACCACAAGGCCTTGAGTCCGCCAACACTACAATTAGTTTGTCTTCGCGCGGCTCTTTTAAACACAGTCTGTACTGGCTCTCTGCTGTTAAAATACTGTAAAATTAGCACTTTTTGTGATAATTAAGTTAGGAACTGACTCAAGGTCTAAGCCACATCATGACAGACTCAAATTGGTGAAGTTTTGATCGGTGGTGTTGTTTTTTGCAGCATCACCAGGGTACAATGATGATGATTTGCCTACCCCGGTACGTGAGTGGTAATGCCATCCACGTATACTGTGCATGAACAGTTGTGCATGGGCCTGAATTCAACATGACCTCAGCACTGGAGTGACTATAACCATGGCTAATGTGGGGCAGGAGGAGAGTTGTGAAGTGTTCAGTTTTGTTGAGTTGTGAGCTGGTTGTGGGCTCGGCAGTGACGGCCACAAACAGTGATGGCCACACGATGGTCAATGACGTCATTGTTTATCTTGTGGCCGTCATTGTCTACCCTGGGTCCTTATTGTCATGGTTTGTGTCCATCATTGCTGTGGCCGTCGTCTACCCTGTGGCAGTCATTGACATGGTTTGTGGCCGTCATTTATTGTGGCCATCGTTGCTGTGGGCGTCATCTACCCTGTGGCGGTCATTGACATGGTTTGTGGCCATCATTTTTTGTGGCCGTCAATGCTGTGGCCGTCGTTGTCTACCCTGTGGCGATCATTGACATGGTTTGTGGCCATCATTTTTTGTGGCCGTCATTGCTGTGGCCGTCGTTGTTTGTGGCCGTCATTGTGTAAGCTCGCTGGTTGTTTAGGTGAACAGGAGTTTGAAGGATTGGCTGAGGCCGATCAGTCCAGCACAGTTCATGACATTTTCCGAGCCAGTCCACTGCCACATCGTGGTTCTGGGATGCTGAATCCTGCTAGTCAAGGGCAGCTGAGTCGCAGTGATGCTCACAGTTTCTACTACAGTCTCGCACCATCGACCAAACGTCTGTTTTGCATCGTGTTTTGCATTTCTTTATACCGCTTATTCAAAGTTGTAAATTTATATGTCCAACAGTTATTTAACACAGTGTGACTTTCGTCCAAAGCAACTTTTTCCATGCATGGAATTAGTGTTGTGTTTGAAATCATATATGTACGTTTATTTGTCACAAAGACAGACAATATATAATTGAGACTGAAGGAATAAAAACCAGATTAAAAAAGCAAATAAAAATAAAATAATACTTACCAAAACATCACATACCACAAATATCACCAAATTTTATATAAACAGCATCATTAACCACAGAGAATGACAAACTAAAATTAACATTGTACTTGTAACACAGGTAATCAACACAGTACAATAAAAACAACATTTTTTGAGTGCTACATTCTGACAAACTGATATTTTTAGGAAGTGTGTGGGCCGTTTTTAACTTCACTGTTTAACACTGTTGCTTGGATGTTAGGAGGGCATCTAGTCTGTAAAAATCATATCCAGCAATCACAAAGTCTTCCACTGTGTGTCCTTTGACGCAGGCTCTGTTTAACGTAAAGGATAGGCTGGATTAACAAAAGCTGAGAATGTGATGCATTGAAACATTATCATTGACTATTTATAAAACGTACTTTATGTCATGATCTATTTATTTGCTTGTACTTTATCTCTCTGCAGTGATATTGTCGCGTATAATATCTGTGTTTGTTACCGTTGTGCAGCTGTGAAGTTACGCCGCATCAAATATCATGTGAGTAATGAGCTTTTTTGAGTTTTAAATTACACGAAAGTATTGTCAGTGGTACTTGTGCTGGTTTAGCTTCTCTGCTGAGATGGGTTCCATTAACAGCTTTGCATTAACCTTTCAGCAGATGATTTACTAGTGTGACCATCACAGTGGACCGACCACTAGGCAGTGTGGTAATGTAAACATACAGTTGGGAGGAATTTGTGCTTGTATGATTGGCCGACTGTGCACATTGTGTATTGTAATGACATTGTATATTGTGCGGTACAGAGCGGTATAAAGCAGAGCCATGGCGTAGAGTTGACGTCATTGTCATACATTCCAGGCGCTCGTATCGACCATTACCCCGGCCATCTCAACTTCTTTATCATTCGTGAAACAACTTCTGTCCGAGAGGTTTGCTCTTCTTACCCTCAGTATGTTATTGTACTATTCTGTGATCAAATCCGATCAATAATTGTGTAATATTAAACATATTTCTTCAGCACTATGGTCACCATTTGACTTTCTGTGCTTGTTTGATGACATTTTCTTTCTATTCATTCTGTAGACAGTTGTCTGCAGTGTTTTTTCTCGTGGGGAGTTTTGTAAGTTAATTTTTGGGGGCAAACTTAAACATGTCCTTTTTAAAATCCACCTGTTTAGCAATGCTTTTGTCTCTCTTTGTACATTTTCCTTTGTTCAAGACGTATTTTAATACCCAGTCGTGTGATAGTGAAAGCTGAAAGCTTTTCTCTGTCTTTCTGTGACTGCTGTTAGTTGTGTGATTTTTTAAGTAACTAACTCTATGCCAGTGCTTCACCACATCAGTGTTTGTTGCTTTGAGGCACATAACAGTATCATTTTCTTAATGTATTATTTTATTTTAATGTGCATCATTTGCTGACTGGAATGCTCACAGTTGGTTCAGTGTATTATATTCGACCTCCTATGTTATGTGCTGTAAATGCAGGAGGGAGGTTTGAACGGCTTCATGCATAGCTTCCTGGCCGAGGTGATGGCGATCTGTCGAGCTCATGTAGCGGCTCTTGGCGGCAATGCTCTCGTTGCATTCCAGTTAACCGAGTGTATAATAGAGGACAACGTGCATAAGAACCAGGTAAGCATAAACAACTGTCTTAACAACTGTTTTGAGTAGGCGCAATGACTAGTAGCTTATGGGCTATGGGCTGAAGGCCTTGTGTGGCTGATTGGGCACAGTATGTCTGCTGCACCACAGGTCTAGTTGTTTGCTAGATCAGACAATGGATGGCTGCATAATGCGCTGCGGTATCATTAGCTCATTCCAATCAGCTGCCACTTCTGAGATAGTAAAGTGCCTCTGGTCACGATTTTTGACTCACGCAAGCAGCATTATACCAAGTACTCGACCTTTACCTTTACCTTTACCTTTACCTTTGCAATACTCTTGTTGACATGTAGGGGCTAAAATTTCTACAGAACAACTGCAAACTTAGCCAGAGTTTGTAGTTGTGACTACATGTTATGTCACTTGGTAGGAGCCGTTGCTGCAATGCTGCCATCTTGACATATTAATGGGTGGTCAGACAGGAACTTCGTGACATGTGAACCACAGTCCTGAACACGCAGCATCTGGTTTCAGCTTGGCTTTGAAGACCTTTGTTTGCAACCTCATTATTGGCAATTTTGTGATTGTACACTATATAACACTCATAGGTCTATAGGCCAGTTTTTCTAAGTGGGGCTGAGGTGTCTTTGTCCGAAAAATATTTCAACAGCACCCAAAGACAGCGCCGGCACTAGATAGTTGG
>Ga0056132_1000309_pt1 | contig 11695 bp, 7 predicted proteins | sample WorMetLIZISLAND2_3_FD_71119 | JGI IMG/M metagenome (GOLD analysis project Ga0056132, IMG submission 71119) | Marine gutless worms symbiont microbial communities from Max Planck institute for Marine Microbiology, Germany - Olavius clavatus LIZARD... ...
AACTTAATCCGAGAATAAATCTCGGGTTATCCTCTGATCTCGGATTAGCTATTCCGAGGTTTATTCCGAGTTGATAAAACCGGGCATTAGAGTGTTTGTTTTTGGTCGGTTTTATTTATTTTTTAAAGCTGTGGTTTCGGTTTGTTTTTGGTTATTTTCCATCCCTTCTGTCTCCAACCTTTCTTCACTGTGCCTAAAGGTATTGAGAAAATTTTAGTCACTATGCTTTAATTTTAGTCACTTTACCAACCTCTCTACTCTCCAGGAAATTGTGACATAGTAACCAAAATTAACTTTTCTGAAAAGCCATGGGCAGTCAACTTCCATTCTTGTTGAAACGAAGCTTTTTCTAGGCATTGAACACGGGTTTTAGGCTGTTTGTGTTTTCCTTCAGTTTCACTCTTAAAGAAATTTTGAAACCATAACTGAGTCTACAGTATAAAAGACTATAGAAGAATGATAAGATACACTGACGGAGTAAAACAGTTTGGCACGGGTATGAATGAGTCGTGGGATGCGTGGCTGCAGCCTGCTGCTGCTGCTGTCTGGTTGGATAACATGAATATTGATGAACAGCTCTGGTGAGGCAGACTGTCTGTCTAGCTGTTCATAAAAAATGTTCAATATTCATGTTATCCAATACTCAGGCAGCAGCAGCAACAGCAGGCTGGAGCCCACGCCTCCCACGGCTCATTCATACTGACGTTGCATGGCCGTGTGTGGCCACTGTTACTCACAGCCATCAGCAGCTGCAACACCTAGTGAATATTAATTAACTCACAACATAAGGGAGGCAGGCCAGGCGTAGGCCTATACACAACAGTCAGGTGCTCAGCCATGGCCTTTATTTGAGGAGGCCGTGGCTCAGCAATGCTGGGCGTGGCGTACTAATGCGGATGCTGTTCTGTTTCAAACTTGACCTTTGGCATTTTCGTCACTAGTGATGAAATGCATCCGACGCCGTTTCGCCACTACTGATTTTTGTTTGCCAATGGCGAAAATGGCGATCAGTAGGTAAATCTCTGCTTCTGTCAGCCAGTCTGAGTGACAAGAGCTTTGTGCTCTTCATTCCATGCTGCCAACATTTTTCTGACATTGCCAGTGCCAAATGTGTAATATAATAGCAATGGGAAATTTGTCTGGTAGTTAAGTATTTCATTGTATAGTTGGCATGATGTGATGTAGAAACAAATTTTATGATATACATTGAATGACCTGAAGAAGAGCCATCGTCACATTCATAAATAATTAAACCACATATAACTTCACTTTGCATTTCGGAAAGTGCCAGTAATCGTAATAATTAGTACTGAATTGGTTGCTATTGAAGTCATTGCATTGGTGCTTTGCTGTATTTAGTAGTAACAGTAAAGACAGTGGTGGTTAACTGTGCCAGCTGTGATATTGCTGTGTGGCTTATTTTTGCTTTAACTTTGACAGATCTTTGCATGAAATCTGTGATATATTTGCTGTTTTTATATGTTCACAGTTTAGGATCAAGATCTGTGCCAACACCGCATCATTTGTCTTGGTTGTGTGTACAGCAGCCATACTCTGATACAAGCTGTGATAAATTGGTAAATTATATGTTTTGAATGTAAATTGTTGCATTAATACCAGTTATCAACTTATCAGTACTCCCATATTCAGTCTCTGCTATGCTATTCATCTTGTTCTTGTTCTTCTTGTTGAGGCAACATGCTTAAAAAAGCCTAAGGCTCCATTTCAGTTCATTTCGGGATTAAATTTGGAAGGATTGTTCTTCAAGTAAATGTGTATTGATTTACGGAGTATGACGTCACGGTCATACTTTTAAAGATGGCAGCCATGATGTCTGTCCATCACTGCTGCTGAATCTGCCAGCTGCCCGCCAGCCCGCTGAGTGCGTTTCTAGAGTTCCTCAATATGTTCATACTTGTTGTTTAACCAGCGAGTTATTCCAGAGTTGTTCTGTGTTGACTGGGTCTCCCAAAAGAGAACTCCTGTAATTGTTTACAGACTGGATGTCATTTTTATCATCCAACTAACACTGGCAAAACATTAGCTGCATTTTTCAACACCTAACAGGGCATGTTCGGTCTACCAGACTCCGCCCCTATTTCATTACCGTATTTGGACGCTAATTATGTAACTAGGTCAACCACTAACAGATCGCATTACCTGTAGCCCATAGATTAGTATTTTATCTATGTGTTAGTAGACCGAGTCCATTTTCAATGGATATGTAAATAAACTGACGTCAGCAATGAACAGCCATGCCCCTTTAGGTCTTGGAAAACGCTCCTATTGATAAGTATTAATACTAACTGTGTGTGTACAAAACAGTTTGAATATAAAATAGCTGTTACTTGAGTGACAGTCATTGGCTTGTAAAAAGTACAGACTCTGCATTTCACAAAAGTTTGCTTTAGGGGACTTGCTTTACCAAATTCCAGAAAATGACCAGATAAAGAAAAACCAAGCATTACCTCTGGGGTGTCTGGGAGACATCCCTACCTCTGTCTTCGACTCCATTTCAAATTTTCAACAATAACACATTAGTGACATGCTAAAACTCCTGGTTGCTGTAAGCAACAAACAATATTTTTGTTCCACTTTTGGAGTAGTGAGAATTGACAGATGGATACTTTGTAAAGTCATCCTTATTGCAGTTCTCAGATGCACTTTCCTGCAAGTGGAACTGTTTCAAGAGTGTTTTGGCCGAATACTACTGCCTGAAACCATTGATAACTCGGAACTGACCGTTGGTTACACTGGTAACATTTCATTGCCTTAACCACTGAGACACGGCTGCATCTTTTGTTCCAGCAGTGAATCGGTTTGAATTAAATTTTTAGAGGCTTTGGTTTAGATTACACAATCACTTGCACATTAGAGATTTTTTAATGAACTGCGCTATATAAATCCATGCTTTACTTTACTTCATTACTTACACTTGCTCACTTCCTAATGGAGCTGGTAAGATGTGGTGGTCAGTGGTATCAAAGGCTGCAAGCAGAGATGTGATATTTTTTGTGAGCCAATAGCAGTAATCAATCAATCAATCAATCAATCAATCATTTATTTGAGAACACAGGCAGCAAGCGGTAATGACATAAAATAACACATGAAAGTGTGCAGGACAGTAAGGCCAAAGGCACTAATAACTACCCTTAAAAAACACTCGCACATAAAAACATATAAGTGAGGTGAGTTTAACCAGTAAGTAGACTACAGTTATGAACGTGCAGTAGCTCCATGTTCTGTGGCATTTACTATAAGCAGATTATTAGAATATTATTCTAAAACTATTTTATAGTTGCTTTGCTATCTGTGGCTGCATTTTAAGCTGTCTTCATAGCAGTAGTAGTCAATGTCGCTGATACTTGTTGATATATTGTGTTAATTGGCAGGATGTTCGCAGTGAACTGCGCAGGTTAGTTGAGTTACGACTCCTGCTGCTTGAATTATCCAAACCAGAATCGCTGAAACTGCTGAAAAACTTGACATTGTCCGAAGCATACATTAGTCAGGTACTTCACTGTCTACAATTATGGATGGTAACTATGTAAAAATGGTAAAATGGCATCTGGAAGATAAGATGAGTATGAAGGAAACTGATGAGGATGGAGTTGATGAATGAGTTTAGATAGGTGTCTCAAACTCAGCTAGAAAAAACACTGTGCTAGTGGGCAGGCTGCATTCAGTCTCATTATAAACAATAAGTCAACTGCAGTTGTAGCTCGAAATGACTGTATGCAGAGTTTACTTATTCAGTCTGCTAGTTCAGAATTTTGAGATGTTCTTTTATTCTGGCTCTCTTGTCAGCATTTATTGTAAATATATCTGGTTTAAGTATGGTGTTGTGGGCTACAGGTAATGCATTCTAGATTTCTAGGCTTGCGTGTTCATGTGTACAACGGGCTACACACAATAGCTGAGTTTGGAAATTATTCTAAAGATAGGGTAACACTGTAGTCATGTTGTATGCAGGTATGTACTGATCTCTATTCTGTAGCTACTACAGATAGTTTGCCTTCTGAAGAAACAGTAAGTATCCTGACTGAAGTATTATATGAGTTGCCAGACTTGGGCGATAAGCTGCTGAGAGCCGTTGGTCTCGTACGTCTTCGTTTTGACATTCACATAGCTTGCCTTTATCGCTGTCTCGATGAGCTCTCTGATTCAGACGCAACTAGAAACATTGGCAGCAGTGAGCGAAGTGACGCAGGACAACTTGTGGCAGCTGCCCAGTTTTATCGGCTACTAGCGTTGTTTGATGTACCAGAGAAAGAGGCTTACGACAAAGGAACCGAGCTTTATCAACTGCTGGTGCGAATTGTGAACTTGACAATTGGGACATCACTATTGAGCAGGACAACAGTGCTGTCTTGCTTGCTTGCCCAGAAGTCATGGTTAATGTGTCGTTGCTTTGTTAAGTTGTTAGATCGTGCCAACCTTTGTCGTTTGGTCTGCAGAAATTTGCCACCTCAGATCAGTTCAGTGTATAGCCATTCCATTGCTCCAAGCTCTACTGTGCCAATTAGTTTTTTTCATGATGAGCAAACATTGTGCAAGGCTATGAGTGAACATGAACTTATTACCGACACTAGCTATATGCAAAGCACAATTGATACGACTGGAATTATGACGAATGTGTTGTCTAGTATTACCGATGATGCTATTCGTATCGTAGCAATATTGTTAAGTGCAAGTCATCATGCAGTGTGGTACCACCTGTATTTGATGTGCTTGGAAAGAAGAATACATTTCTTTGATCTCTTTCTGGTATGTAACATGTGTTTATGGCTTCTATATTTCCTTGATACATTGCTGATTTTGTTCATTATTTACAAACGTCATATGATAACAGGATGCTTTCTATGCCAGAATCAGGACTAAGTGGTGCGTGTTTTCAGAATCGTGGTCTGTCCTGTTATTATGCCAGTGCAAGCATTTAACAGTTGCCATCAAAGTAATAACAGTTAAAGTTAGTGATAGCCATGATGATCACAGCTTTTGCTTATTATTTTGTTTTTCGGCAACGTGGCTTTCAATCTTGTTACTGAAGACGGAAATCAAAGGCAACTAATGTCCCATATTTGACATAAGCCGATCCCAGTCGCCAGTCAGTCAGTTGTGTAGTTGACTTATACCACTGACACACTCTCAAGAAACTTGTGCAAGAAACTTGCATGTGTGACATGTTTTCTTGCACAAGTTTTTTTCATCAAGTATAATTCCGCTCTGTTCTGCACAAGTTTGCACAGGAACTTGCATTTACTTGCACCAAAATTTGACAAAAGAAACATTTGCAAGTTTGTTGTGCAAGTTTCTGGAATGTGTGTCAGTGATGTTAGTCACAAGCCTGGCTATAGCTGCCATTACTTTCCATCAGACTTGTAATCACCACTCACCAGCCACCACCCTTTCACCAGTACCACCTTATACTGCTTGCCAGCTGCACTTGTGTGGACTTATTGTCCGAAGTCATTACACACACACACTTGCACCATTTTAGCGACCATTTTCTAAGTAAATCTGGGTTAGCCAGTTGCCTCTTGATTCTCCAGTAATTCGTATCCTGAGTGTCCTCATGGGACAGGCCCAAAACCTTTATTTTTTGACGTAGTCAGATGGGGTTGCCTACAGATACTCCACCCACTTACATTAACTGCCATCCCAAGGGTTTTGTTGCGTGAAGTCGTTACTTGACAGTGAAATAGCCCAGAGGCAAACCCACACCTATCAGTGATGAGTCCAGTGCACCATTACACCACCAAGCCCATAATCAGATGCAACTAGAAACATTATTGTTATTATTATTATGTGGTTTAAAAACACGTTAAGTCATTCACAATAGGATTGTGAAGAATCACGAGTGTGGGAGTAACGTGTCACTGCAGGAAGGCACGAGTATACATAGCAGATTTAAGCCTATGTTTAAATGTACCAGTGGTTACAGTTAGGTCACAAATGACAGACTAAGGAAGACTGTTCCACACTGTAGGTGAGGCGTGACAAAAGGCACGCTTGGAAAAGTCAAGAGCTGTTGCATTGGTCTGTAGAATGTTTATGCCACGAGATCGTAGTTTTCCAGGAGCTTCGTAGTAGCGGATGAGTTCTAACAGGTACTGTGGCTGTTGCGTTGTCAGTGCCTTGAAGGTGATCAGCATTGGCAGCAGTGAACAAAGTGACTCAGGACAACTTGTGGCAGCTGCCCAGTTTTATTGGCTACTAGCATTTTTTGATGTACCACATATGACTGTGCATGTGATCACTCTGAAATTTATAACAGCGCTTGAGCAAGAGATTAAGTTAAGAGATGCTATAGAATAAACAATGATTGGACCCTATATTATTTTGTCTAATTGTTGTACTTGTGGTTTTGTGTAGGAGGGATTTTCTTATCTAGTCAGGCAGCGACAATTTGACATCGTTGAGAAACTGCTGAAATGTGGCTGGTTACGACCACTTCGTCATATTGTGGTGATAGCTTGCTGGGACTTCTGTGAAACTGCGAAAGATGCTCAGAGGCTCGTTTCTTGTGCTGTGAGTATTTGGGCCGAATGGCAAAGTAAACAGTATTTACATAATTATATACGTACTTACTTACTTACTTACTACAGGTGATAGCCTAGTGGTTAGCATGCTCGACTAACGATCGTGAGGTCGGGGTTCGAGTCTTGCTGGCCACATGCATTCATGTAGCAACCGTGGGCCAGTTGCTCTTTGCACCCTGGGCCTGGGTTTATTCATCCCTCCATCCTTTCAGGGTCGGTAAATGAGTACTGGCTATGGCTGGGAAGGTTTAAGGCAGGTATATGTGACGCTGCTTGGTGCATGCCATGTACCTGAGCGCCTCTGATGTGGCTTGTCTAGCTTGAGTGCGCTATAACAAATTATACCTTACCTTACCTTACCGACCCTAAGCTTACTGGGGATTTGGATTATGGTCATTTGCTAATTAGGCCATATGCAGTTTAATGTTAGTGTTTGCCATGTGGTGCTGTGCACAGTTCCTTCTCAGAGTGGTTTGGCACTAGCTGTATGTTTTGCTTGTGCTGTATCTCGCATTCAGTGAACCGACATGTAACCTGAGAATATGATGTTTTGTATTTTATTCTTGCTGATTAATAAAGCATGTCAATAGCGCCAAATTATGCAACTGTGGATGACGTTTTAGCCCTACAATGCTTTCCTGTTTTCGGTTGAGTCGCAAGAAGTGGCAGTGCATCTGGTCCGTTAAAAGTACGGGTCAAACAGTATCCAAAAGTTCACTTTTGGGGTATCCAGCCTAGCCTAGAATAGCTCCAGAATGGCCGGTCAAGCAGAAATTGCAATATTAGTATTAGTGATGTGGATTACAATGTGCTCATTATACAGTTGAAGATGTTAAATTTAGAGGCAGCCCAATGATAATGTGGAAGGAAGTGGGATGTGGGAAGTCTACATTTAAATAAGTAAGACGTAGTGATTAGCAGTAGATGAAAGATGCTGATGTTGTTGACAATGAAAGAATGATTGATGTATCTGATGAATCATTGGTAGCAGTCATTTCATTTGTATTTGTTGTGTGACAGACAAACACTGCTGGTGTGTCTGATGAAGACGCTGTCATTCTGCTGTCAACAGCTGTGAAGAGATTAAATCAACAGGCTGAGCTCGCAGCATGGTTTACTGATAGCTTTCCGTATGTCACGAATTTGTATTATTACTAGTACTGTTGCTGATACTGCTGATGCTGTTGCTGTTGTTGGCAATGGCACACTTGCCGGAGCAGTTGTCAACAGAGAGTGCGCTCTTCCAGCATAATTTGCCTTCTGCGGAGCTGAACAAAGGACGTCCAAAGATAGTTCTTGGCAGCCATGATGACATTTCTATAGTGCAGAGCATTCTCGGAGCCAGTGTTCCATAGTATGTGGAGCCTGACTGCACTTCAGACAGAAGGGGATAATACAGTCATCCTGTAAATGTTGGTATGCTTTAAAAGCACTACAATGGCTAGTGTTGCTGCTGATGCTGATGCTACTGATAGACCCACCTTTTTCACCATAGTTACTCCAGGTGAGGCTGGTCCACGTAGGTTATTTTTTGGGAATTGTTCAATAAGACCTTTTATAGGCTGGATACCCTTCTTGTCACTCAACCAGCAGAATCAAAGCATTGAAGGATTATGACCTAGATTCAGCCCGCATCCAAATATCACCTCCAACACAATTCTTATCCGTCAAGAGCTGCTGCTACTGTTTCGTCCAAGGTCCCACCTTGTCATTTTAATGAAAGATGAATGAATTAGTTCATTATGTCCCTGCTATATCGTTAGACATTAAACTGTCTGTTTCTCGTGTACATAGGGTTGCCAACTTGAGTGTGTGCTATTTTGCAGTGATGTGTTACCCAGTGGAAGGCGATGGAGGAATGGTTTAGAGTTCTTTCACGGTCTGGAACTTTGCTCATCGCTGGAGTTGCTGCTGCGTTCTGGGTGTCTGACTGAACTGGAACCTGAACCGGTCATTGCAGCACTTGCGAACAGCCCGCCCTTTGCTAAAGGTGCTTTGATTATGCTTTTTAATCTTATTTTTTCTTTCACTGGTTTTACGGATGTTAGGCATTAATGAACAATTATCACGTATGAAAGTATGGTCACATACTCACTGTCAGAGCCTATGATGTCAGTTTGGCATAGTGCAGTTATTACACGAAAATGAAGAAAAGGCCAACCGTGAAGAAGGTGGGTCGAAGATATCATTGACTTGGAATTAATAAAGGTGCTTGATTGATACAAGACAGACAAATGGAGAAACTGTGTTTATCTTGTCACCAATCCTCCATTTGAGGATGGCACCCAATGACTCTGGTTCTGTGCCAGTGGTTGGACACATGAAGACTCATCTTGCCTGTAGGCAGTCCCTTTGGAAGACCTTTACGGACTCTTTAATCTAAGTGATGGCAAGTAGGCTGGACAGACAGAAACTATTAGCAGTAGTCCTGTCTTTAATATGCATTTTTTATTGCACTGAAAAACTTGCAGGCATGATGGTTCAGCTTATGAGATATCTGATTTGAAGTTTTAAGATCCAGTTCTACGTGCAATAATTCGATAGAAGTACACCGGAGAAAAACCTACAAGTATTAGTACTATACATAATTGAGGATTTGTTGTGATCCAATAAATGTTTTGATGTTTAGGAATAAGTATTTGCCATGGTGATGCAGAGGAGTCAGTTAATCAGCATTCCAGTAAGGCAGGATCTGCCAACAAGCCAAGCAGTATCGATATTTACCATGGTTTCTGTGCTTTGCACGGTGTCATGTCTTATGTCGTCGACAGTCAAACTTCTGGCTGTGATTCAGATCTAGCTGAAGTCAGTTGTGAAAATGCATCATGGGTTGTGCCGTCAAAATTGTTGTCTTCCGACCAACACATTAGTAGTATTGTTCTGCCAGTTTTCCGTCTTGAGATCATGGAAGATGTATTCTCGCTGCTGTTTTCCCGAACTGAACATCTCCGAGACTCTGAAGATTCTCCAGAATGCCAGAGTGACAGTGACCCGGAAGACCGTGATGATCCGAAACATTCCGAGTTTGTGTTTGATGACTTGGCACTGAGTGGACATTGTGAGAACATTACCGATGTTTCGGATGCTGCAGCAGTTACACATGAAATACCTTCCGTAGAAAATCCTCGTGTTGGAGCTTTGACGGCCGAAAGTAGGTGTTCACCCATGGAGGCAAGCTCCTCCAGTGTAGATGGCCGGAGTGATGAATTTTCAGGGAGTCAGACTGTTAGTAACAGTAGTGTTCAATGCGGCAGCGAGTGTGGATTTCTGGCTCGAGATTATGTGATCCGTGATATTTTGATGCTGCTGCGTAGGAGCTGTGCGGAGCTGAGTAATGAGTTAAGCACAAGACTCCTGTCTACAGGTAATGCAAAGTCCATGCTTGGAAACAGGCAGACGGCTGATCTACAGTTGACAGAACTGAAACAACGCATAGAAGCATTGCAGAAACATATCACTGATGCACAATGGAGACTGCGGATTACTGCGTCACCTTCAGCCAGAGTTTCTGCCTTATCTCAACACCATCATCCGAAGCAGCAATGGCAGCGACACAAGCGACATCATGACAGTGTCACATGTAAAGACTCTGATGATTATTCGATGACATCTGACAATGCACCGAGAGAAAACACTGTTGTGCCAAGAATGCTTTGTCGGCCAGAATCGCTGCTGAATCTTTGCCTTGCTGAAGGGAGGATTGCAGATGCTGAAGAAGTCGTCAAGGTTTGTTGTTATTGTCATGCTGTCTGGACTATTTTCGGGCTTTTGTTTACCTTGTACTGTTTTCGCTCTTACTGGGCTATTTCCATTCTTCTGAGTTCATGTGAACATACATGCACAAGAAATTAGCAGTAACTGATCTACAATAAAATGCATGGCTGATGTTCTGTTTTCTGTGCAGTAGCTGAGCTTCTTGTATTTATTGGTTATAGTTTCAGTATAGTGAAAGTACAGATTAAAGTGCTAGAGCAGATTAAAGTCTAGTTGTGTAAGAGGTTTTTTATATTTGCAGTTTTTTTGTATACAATATATTTAGATTGAGTTTTTTTTACTATTCCTCTACAATAATATGTTTCTGCTATTTTTGTGGCGTTATTGCATGACATTATGGGAGATGAACTGTGAAAGAAAAAACATATTTTGTATATTTTGTATCTGTTTGTTATTTTCTAGGTTTGTCAGTTGTCTGGAACTGAAGTTTCGTTTGTGTCTCGTTACCATACCACAATGTTAGCAGTTCGCCAGTCTGGGTGTGCTGCTCATGACGGAGGTTTTGATAACGTCTCTGAGCCAAGCATTAAAGATCTGGCACGTAATTTGGCAGCAGAAAGCTCATCAAATGCTGCCGACATAGTTGACAAATTCCTCAGTTCCACTCGACTGCCGTCTTTTGACGTGATTTCATCGGGTGGTCGAGGCAAACTGCCAACTGATAGCTGTCACCTTGCTGCTCTGGTAACATTTGACCTTGCAGTGTGTTCTGGGGCCATGCCGGAAGTTAGTCGAGAGCTGTTGCAGATTGCACAGGGCAAGCTGAACTCTGTTGGTACAAAACATTCCTCCCAGACTTGCGCCAATCTTAAATTGTTCATTGAGGAAATGATTAAGCTATTGTTTGAGATGTCTGCGGGACAGTCAGCTTCTATGTCCGACCTTCTGTACTGTGATAGTCTGGCATCGTTATTAGCGTCATCCATGTTGCCGCTAGAGGCTGATGGTTATCGGGTTGCTGTTGATGGACTTGTTTGGATTGAGAAGGCGGTGACTCAGACCCGTGATGTTTTATTACAGCACAGTCTGCATCTGACGGCAGATTGTCTGTGCTCTTGTACTCCCAATGAGCTTCTACCTCAGCTTGTTGACGTCTGTCACAATGCTTTACCTCACGGTGGCTTGTTACCCATTCTGCAGAGGTTGGTATTAATGTTATCTTATTTCTGTTACGGCTTACGTGTGTACAGAATAGATCTTTCATTTTTGGTTCAGTTTCGGTTCATTTTTTCGAACACCATGTTTTTGGTTCAGATCTTCAAAAACTGCACTTTGGGTTTGATTCCCTTTGCAGTTTGAAGACTTTGCGTAATTTTAGTTTTTTTTTCTACAGAGCTTGGTGTCAGGCTACAGAGACTCAAAGATTGTCAGAGATTTGT
>Ga0056132_1000311_pt1 | contig 11667 bp, 10 predicted proteins | sample WorMetLIZISLAND2_3_FD_71119 | JGI IMG/M metagenome (GOLD analysis project Ga0056132, IMG submission 71119) | Marine gutless worms symbiont microbial communities from Max Planck institute for Marine Microbiology, Germany - Olavius clavatus LIZARD... ...
TACTAATATGGCGTAAATGTGTAGTCTTACTTTATTCTTTACTCAGAAAAGTACTAAAGGATGTTAAAATAAGATAGTTTTACTATGTGAAACAAAATATTGAGTGGTAAATGAAGAACAACATTTTAAAAAGTGTTTAAGTTTACGACATCACGAAGGCCTCTCAACGTTGTCCACTCCCTCTTGATTTCAGCGACTGCATGCAGGCTGGATGCATCACCTCATCCATCATCTCATGTTGCCCAATTAATCGACGTAGCGCTGACAATGAGTTAACTTCCCCAGACCAACAGTCGATCTCATTACGGCGATGGCAACCAAACAAATGACGATTGGCAGTCTTCTCTCCGTCTCAGACTCTCAGCCCGGCCCGGCACCTAGCTGACAAGTCTTCATTAGTCCAATATACGCTGTCGACTTTAGATCGCCTGATGTCCTCAATCTGCCAACAGCTCAGAGAATTGATCTAACTGAGTCTAACAGAGATGTGGGATGGAACGCTCATTTGCATTTGAGCTTGACGGATCATCAATCACACTGTATACGACAAGGTCAGATGCTGCTGCAAAGTTAAGGTTGCACAAAATGGCACAACACAAAGAACAGAGATTTCTTACAAACTCTATTATAAAAGAATACAAATATCGAATTCTTAACGGTATTAAAATAATAACAATAATCCGCACGATACTCCTTCCTACCTTATTTTTGCTGTGGTGTTTTTCGTATATTGTATGCTTTGTTAACTGTCTGGTGTTTAATACTCGTGTTAATGTTTATTTTCAGGGCAACCGTAAGTGCAGTTTCCTGCCTGGTTGTGCCTGCCTTTATCTGTATTGACTTACTCTTTTCATGTGCTTTAAATTAAATGATGATACAAACCTTTGCAGATTGAACAAAGCCACTTTTTGATTTTCATATTCGAGTCTTGTTAGTTTTGTAGCCTCTCTGTGGCCTACCAATGAGTCAAAAACTGAGCCAAGACGGTTTACTGTCTAATTCGTATCTACAACAAGCTGTCATAATTCTCTATGTATAGGCTTATCCGCCGATCTAGTATAGCTTTACTACTTTATTGCCAGCAGCCTTTGCTACATAGTGATGCACGCATTGTGTTAAGTTTCCACACGTTGATTGCTATATCGGTTCACGGACTTTTCTGATACCGTTGCATGCGCTAAAGTAGAAGCGACAGCCCCCACTGCGTTACCTATTAGCTGTAGGCCGATAAGCCTACACGCAAATGAAATCTTTTTGTGAGTAGAGTCTTTCACGGTGGACGTTTTGTTGTGAATAACTGAACCGTTTAACGGCGACCAGCATCAAAGCGACGGCGACAGGATTCCTCGACGCAGCTGCATCCGAATGTTTCCACACATGACATCAACGCATCACGTCGTTATTGCGCAACGTGACGTCACGATGACGTCACGCAGCATCCGGTGCGTCCGCGTGGCTGATCGCCGAGTCGGGACAGCACAGAACGCGGACACAGGAAGAGCGATTGAGGAGACCGCTGCACGGAGCGAGTAGAGCTGCTCGTCACGGCTGATTGGTCATCGTTGTCTGCAGTGTCCGCGTGGACGCGCCTGCAAGCTGCATGCCCGTTCACCCGCGAACACATCTCGAAGACAGTGCGTCGTGAGGCGGCAACGGCGATTAGCGGCAATCAGTCGGAATGAGCTGCCTATACTGTCGATCAGTGCACCGACCATAGTCGGCCGGCACTGCATGGTGTTTGACTTGGACTGGTTAATCCGTATGTCTGCAGACCTCTATATCAATGACTAAAGGACCGCAATAAACTATGAAAATCTTTATTCACCATCACTGGTAGTTATAAACGAACAAGATAAATATAAAATATGAGAATAAACACAACTCAACTAAAATACTTAACTAACGTAAAAAATAAACTATAGCTTGCAGAGATCATATATCACGCTGTATCGATCGATGAGTAACGAATCAGCAGCATTTTACCACATTTACACTGATGTCTTTGGTTGGTTAACTTCTAGCTTCGCTCTCAACAAAATATTTCTTTAGCCAGATCAATGGCAAAAGGACTCATGCACCAGAAGAAGACCCGGAAGACCAAGATTAAACTGGATTGACACCGTAACGCGAGATTTGAAGTCAATTGGCATGGCCTGGGAAGAGGCAGAACAAGCAGCAGTCGACAGAGAACACTGGCGTGGACGTGTGGCCCAATGTGTCTTCGACACGGGCTGAACTCAGGTCTCAGGTCAGCCAGATCAGAAATTCTCAATAACGACACGGTCAACATTCAACGGCGTTGTCACAAATATGACATGATTAATGATTATGATGCATCGATCTCACTATCAATGACTGGCAAGTCAATTCTTCTCAGTTATATGCGTTTTCAGTAATATTCAAACAAATAAAATTTCTGTCGGGTTTTCTTATACTATAACTGAAAAATGCAGTAAACTCCTTCAGCAGATTATGTGGTGAGTAATTTCCAACCCAGCGTGCTGTTATTAATCTAATAATATTTGAAGGAATATTATCCTTGTTGTTTTACTGTATTTGTTATGTAGCTTTGTTTTTTGGTGTATTGTTCTTTCTTTCTCATTTTTTTTGTCAATCTGTCTTTGTGTTTTTCGGTAATTTCCTTTTCGGAGTTTCTTTCTTTTCCTGTTTGTATTGAATAAAGATTACAATTATCGATAACTGTATGCGATTCTTCAAATTGTATGAATAAAGCAACAGGCTGCAAACTCTTGACATCAAAACAATGATATCAAAAAATAATGTAAACTTTTTCAAACTCAAACGCTGTATACTTGTGTTTGGTTACAATTTTTCCTGTTGCGTACTTGTATACATTACTGCATGTGCAGATGATAATTTGATTGTCATCATCTGACAATTTGGAGGCAGTTGTGAATCATCTTCCGCCAACTTTGTAATAATGCACCGATAGACGAACACACAGTTTGCACATGGCAATGGATCTGGAAGGATCTGCCAGTCGACATGTTCTGCTATCTATTTCCGTCTGGTGTGGTCGAGTGAACGTATGCTGCGTGTGGTCTAGTGTCCCTCGGCGCACTACGCCTTTACGTTAATTTCCGGTCTCGACGACACGTGTAGCGGCACAGAAATTTGCCTGCGCGACGACGACGACGACGAAGACGTCGTGCTTTGTGGCGGCTATAACTAACATGCAGCCACTGCCTGCTAGTCCGTCTCTAAACTGCTCGTCGAGTTGCGGTGAAGTCACGTGTCGGCGGCGCCTCGGTGGTCCCGGTGGTGTGTCATCGTCCGCTAAATCATCTCCGTACAGCCGAGCCAAGACATCACATCATGTCGGCCCCCGACATCGTCGTCGTCTTCGTCGTACATCCGACCACCTACCATGCAGCCTACATGCATGTGAGATTATTCAATTATCTCCGGTTGTCGCTGGTGCTCGGCCGACTCCACAATACTTGATTGACATTCGACCATATGCGACGACAACTGCATGGTCGTCTGCCAGCATGCAGTCTTTAGAAAAAAAAGTTCATTTGTAAGTACATTTAAAGGGATAAAAAAGACAAAAGTATCTCATGTAAATAAAGACGCCTGCAAAAGCCTTAGCTGTGTAATACTATATAATTATATAATATTTAAACGAGTGATACAATAAAAATAGTCTAAAACTTTAAAACGCGCTATTCGTTGAACTCGGACAAAACGAAATTACTGACCATGTAGCCTAATTCGGATAAAAAAACAATGCGATTGTCCATCTCTACTCTCTACTCTGCCATCTGTTTTAATATTTTGCCAGTAAAAATAGGTCACCACGACAGTCAGAAAGAAATATCTACAACTTACAAGATAGAAGTAGATGCTTCATAAATTACACATTACACGCACTAAAACCATGAGACGTATACTGCAGCAGTATATTACTGCAGATTATCAATAGTTTTACTCTTATCTATAACAATTTACGAATCAACGAATGTACTATGAACTATGCACAAAGTGGCACGAACTGCCATACGCTGCTGCATATGCGCTGGGCAGATGCTTCGCGTGCACTCACCAGATGGCAGCACTTTTCTGCGTGAAATAACGTCACGGACGCCATCTGAAATGTATGACATCACGTCAGAAATCGGACTCCGTCAGTCGATGCATATTTACTTGACGAACAATCATGCCAAATTTCAACCAGTACAATTTGAAACGACGAAGCCTGGCTTTTTTGAAGCGGTCGCCCCAACAACAAGAAGAAGATCAGCATCAACAAGAACAACCATCTACCGAGTATCGACATAAGATCAATTCCTGATCCAAAAATTTTTGATTTCCTTAGGCCTTCCTCAATTCCAGATTTAATATTGCACAAGTCAGTGTATGCAATATGCATAAATAACATCAATTCAGTTAAATGAATCTAATATGGTGTCAATAAAACACTTATTAATTTAAAAGCATAATAATCTCAGATTAGCTTCAGTTAACAACGTCATGCATCATAATTTATATTAATGGAGTGCAATACCTGTTAACCATAATTATATAAAAGTGCATGCAGGTTCCGTGAAGTTGACTTTTCACATTCAGGAAATTTCAACATTGGTAACATTTCGGTCGTATGCTGTGCTGATGTGAGATTAGCAAAATTTAAAGAGCCCTTAATCCCGGCACTCACCAACATAAATATTTGAGCCATGCACCAAGAATAAGATAGACGGCAACCCATGTAGGCCTATATCATGACATTCATTTGAATTAAACACCAAATCTAATTAATCTAGTTCTTCAGTTCAGAAAAGACAATGACGATCATTAACTGCAGGTTGCATGTAAACAGTTTAAAAATCCATGAACAGTAATCGCTTCGAACGAAATTGGCAGAGCTGAGATGAGAGCGCATGCTATGTGGTTTATGTAATGGTGCGATTGGCCCTACCGTCAACAAACAATAACTGCACTGGATCTCCCGCCAACAGCTTTGCTGTCCTCATCGCTTGCTCGTACAGCCCAAACAGTCAGCATCAAACAAACGCATTGTTCTAACTTATCTCCGTCACTGCGGTTGAACTGGGGCGCCTGACCGCAGCATCGCCGTGACATGGACCGCAGCGCGCCTCCGGCATCGTCGTCCACAACATCGTCCAACTGCTATCGGCATCAGTCCCCGCCCATTGGATTCCGTGATTGGTCACTGGGCGTGGTTTGACGACGAGTACACACGTCATTCATGACGTCATTGACGGCGACGCAGCTGCTGAACCACGCCTGCGAGCGGCGCCGATCAGCGCCGTGCGCTGGTGGAAATGAAAAGTTAATTTGATTGCGCGCCGCGGCGTCGGCGGCGGGCGTTGCGTGAGTCGAGTCGCTACGTCGCGACAGGAAGACTTGAAGCGGCGCGCAAGAAACGTAGAACGAGTGCGTGAGTTCGGCGTGGACTCTCGGTGTCGCGTGTTCAGCTGTACAACATCACCTCAGCGTCGGATTAGTCGAGCCGCGCACGAACATTTTCGACACGACAATCTCCGTGCTTGTAACCCAACAGCCGGTGAGCGGAGCGACCGTCCTCGTCGCGGCGACGTCCTCGTCGGCTGCAATATACCGACAGTCAGGCGATCCGGCGCTCTGTCTCTAGCGTGACTGACCTTCGACTCGCGCGGAATTCCACCAGCGGAAGTCGAAATGAGTGTTGTGACTTGATGACGTCACGGAATACTCGGCCGTTTATTTATCGATGAATATTTAATCCGCACTTCCGTTGACGTGCGTGCGTGCGCAGCTAATAGCGAGTCGAAGTCATACAATGTACGCGACTAAACGCAGAAGACGCAGCATTAAACCGTGAGTACCGGTACATATACTGTATATACACACAGCGTAAAGTTTTCGTATTTCTGTGAATGAATTTTCTGCGCGTCTGTTAATTATGCCAATGCGTGACAGCTGCAAGCCGGTAATACGAGTACATGAAATAACTATTCCGGTACGTTTTTAAACAGAGCAGAAATTCATAAGTGACAAGTTATTTGGTCACAGACAGCAGCATGATTGAATCGCAGCCTATGAGGCTGCAGAGCACGGATGGGTTCAGTGTTCGATCCGACTACAGCGGTGCAGAGCATCATGTGGCAGTAGCAACATAGGCTATAGCGACGTGCTGATGTCTAGCACCGGCCTTGGTTGCACTGGGCCGCTTAATTAATCTGGCAGGCATGTCTCGGCGATCAATTATCGTCTAATTAATAGTTCTAATGTTGGCCATGGCTCGATCGACATCAAAAGTCGACGTCGAGTCGCCGCTAGACTGGATGGCCTGCAGACGCACCTGCTACGGCGACAGTCCGTCGGTCCGTCCGACTGCAGACGCATGGCTCGGGCCTCATCGCAGCAAGGCAGGTAGATCGTCGTGGCATGGACCGAGCTGACAGACGACCACGACGACGACGACGATAGATGACATGGTCGTCGTTGCGATGCTCTCATCACGATGCACTCGCAATCAATACAGTTATACAAAACAAACGCTACAGATTCGGAGTCAGAGGCGTACTCACTGCAACGTATGAATGCCATCCGCGTGATCGATTCCTGTCAATAAGCGCAGTGACTACTGTAACAAAAAACGTTGCGAATCGCGATTGATTTCCTTGATCGGCGCCGTGTAACATATAGTCATATATTCTCTATTCATCAATCATCACAGTATGGTAGTAATAGACAAAAATTAAATACAACAAAATAATTACAAACACGTTAAAACTGTTTTATTTCGCTTTTATTTGAATTATTTCAGAGGTCCGCACGTGTGATATGAAACTGAAACAATAACAGCTGAAATAAGTGTCAGTGTCCCGGAAATGTTTTGGGATTGGTTTAGATTCAGTGGCATGTATATTCTCATGTCGAAAAATATATGCACATGCTAAAACCGTTTCTTCCTGTTTCAACAAATCAGAGATCAGAATGTGACGATGCAGTTAGTTAGACCCATATTATCAGCGCAAAATGTAGATCAGTGATAGTTTCTATTGCCGAGGTTCCTCGCCGAGGGGGCATCAAAGGATGGGGTCGTCGACGACTACATGTTTTGGCTGGTGGCTACTGGCTACTTCTTCAGAAACTTTCTAAATAAGGACAACATTATTACTGGCGATAAGCAATCCGTTGCCGGCTTGTAAGTTGTAATTGATTGCAAAATGAATAATCTAGAATGAATTGAAAGGCTATTTCATGTCAAACTCATGCAGATTTCGCGCCAGCCGTTTTACTACTTTCAAAGCCCACCACAAAAAAACGAATGAAGATAGACGCACGCAATCAGCTACAAAAATGAAGGTGAATGAATGTAAGACTTGCGCGAAAATTCGCAGGGGTTCCCTAAACAGGGGGCGCCGAATGACAGTGTAGTTCCCGAAAACGGAGATGCTCAAACTCGACTCTATATATAGCCCACATTATTATATACAGCAATACGCAGTCCCATTCCGGCTTTTCAGTGATCCCAAAATGCATGACCTTGAATGGCCTCTAAATGTGATTCAATGTGTTTGTGCTGGCTTTGGCGCCAGATGCGTCCACGTCGATATCGTTGCCGTCAATACCGTGTTTAGAGCATATCGTATACGTAAACGTTCCATTATCTACTTATTGTAAAATTCGATACGTATCGAAATTTACAGCGGCATCGCGCGGTTCGCCGTGCTTTCTTGTTTTTCTTGCTTCCATTCTGTGGCGATTGAAGATATTCATATCGTTGGCGACTGAAAACACGACAGGGGAGAATGCAGTTAAATTGGCGCAGTTCTTACAAAATGACAATAATAAAGTATGGCGTATATTTTTTGTCAGATTCGACAAAAGAATAAATGGCAAATGTTTATATTTAACATTTTATTTCAGTCCATTAATTAATGTGCATATTGTCGGTACTCGGTATAGTCTATATACGCGCAGATTAGTTCCCTAATCCCTATCATTTCGACATTATCAACGTATCGTTATCGACGTTCGCTTGCCACGTACATCTGCAGCATGCTCTCGGGAAATTTTTTAAGGACATTGATAGCAACTTCTCCCTGTTTAGCATCCTGGGGTGCATATACCCCTCATAGGTTTAACGAAGATGCGTTCGACTACATGGGGACGACAAAATGTGGAGAATATTGCCGCGGTGATGTTGTCATACGGCTGGACGGAGTGTCGGTTTGTGACGCATGAACGTCGATCGTAACGGCGTCACGTCATCGCCACACCGACGACTGCCGAGTGTCAACAATAACTCTGTCGATAAACAATGTGCAGCATTATAGCAGCCTGCAGGCACATTTTGATATACAGACCATATATTATGTACATATTTTCTTTCTTGCTATCTCTGTGGGTGCCCGCAGAAATTTTCTAAAGGGACGAAACCTTTTCATTGTCGCATTTCCCCGCCGATTTATCGTGTCTTCTGTACTCTTCCTCTATAGCCATCTATGATTTCTGATTGGAGCTAGAACCAAATCAACTCTTCTAAAACTGAATTTTTCTCACTGGATTCAAATTTCAAACAGAATTTTGCCGGCTACAGTCCTTCGTGCCACGCCACTTTCTCATTTTATGCAATGATCAATGTTTTTGTGTATAATTTTTGGGGATTAAATTCCGTTAATCATAACCTTTTCTTATTTTGCATTATTAATTTTTTAAACTTTGAAACTATATAATATACAGTTACGGTGATAAATAATATTGTAGAGTTAAGTCGCCAGTGAAGGACCCGCCGAAGAGCAACCCAAGCAAACGACACAGGGAACGTCTCAACTCGGAACTCGACCATTTGGCCAGTCTCTTGCCTTTTGAACAGAGCGTCATCTCAAAACTCGACAAACTGTCCATTCTTCGACTCGCCGTCAGCTATCTTCGTACTAAGAGCTATTTCCAAGGTCAGTCTGCAGTATAATTTTCGACTAAATGGTATAGAATAAAACTTATAAGATAAAAACAGACCGTTGGTTCATGTTTCTTGACCTTTTTGACCTTGAATGGTCTTAGAATGACATTCAAGTCACAAATATTATGAGAAATGTACATTACTGAATTAAAGTGACGCCAAGACGAAACTCAACTCACTTGTACACGTAAAATTTAGTGAGATTTCCGCATTTGTGGGGAATCTCATTGCCTTTGCGATCTTTTGAGACAGCGAAAGTTTTAACTTAGGCGTGATTAAGCTAGCAGATAGGCCAAGTCGCCCGTATGGCAGGATCAATTAACAACCATGCAGAGTCTTTAGTAAATAAGTAATAAATAAATAAATATCCAAAGCAAAAATTATTTGAGACCTGAATGGCTAAAACTTTCGTAAAACGTACAGGCATATACCTAAAGCCATGCATATTCACTGTCTTGGAATATATTTCTTGTAGAATATAGACGCGGGCGATATTTCGTAGCTTGTTACCCACTATAGACTATTGCCTGACGTGCGAAGCAGAATCTAAGGCGAGCGATGCTTTGAGTTGTCGGGCGACTGCGCGGCGAGTGAAAGGGAGCAAGTGCGAGCGAGCGCACAATGAACGGATCAGAAGAACATGTCGGGTCCTCGGACGGCGGCGGCGACGCGCTGATAGCATCCTGCTGCTTTCACTGTCACGCAATTCTCGCTCTTCTCTGTTCCCCATTTGACACACCCATTGATCCACAGTTTTTATTCACAGCAAGAAATTTTAAGAAAAAATCTGGACAATAATTTAATATAGTGCAACTTACTCGCATGAACCGAATTAAACGGCCGAGTGGCCATTGTTTGGAATTGAAACTATACTTATTGCACAACCAATACAACTTGCATATTTTTACCTGAAAAAACTTGCTGGAACTGACCGTTGTGATCATCGTCATTCCGGAAAATTTATAATAATGCGCAGATAACGTTTCTGCTGTATGTTTGTATTTTTAATTAGTTAAGTAAGTATTTATTTAGTTGAGTGTTCTTTCTGCCGCGTAATTTGGTGAAGATGCAGTTGTCTAAAAGAACGGAAGTGCACTGCAGTGCTCAAAATAGGCATAAGAAGCTCAAGTGTGGCATAGAAACGGTACAGCGCTGAACACTAAGTGTTATAGAAAATACGCCGATATGTCTTGTTGCAACTGTTCTTGTATGGAATACGCTTCGTTAGATTTTTGTCATTATTGTTTGTGGACACAATGTACGAATGTGCACATGCCGGACCGGACAGAATTGCACGGAGTAAGTCATCTTACCGCGCTTTGCATAATATTACGCGATAAAAACGAGAAAAGAAATAAAATATACAAGTAGTTGTCTTTATGTAATATGTCTAATTCGCGGGACTATGATTATTAGTGCTTTTTGAGCGAAATTCGAAATGTTAAAAGCATAAACTTCAGCTGCAGGAAGTTGTGTGTATTGATCGAGCGCCGTGACAGCGACAGCGGCTGCGCGCCGCTGGATGCGGTAGTGACGTCATGCAGTGAGCGGGCATGCGCACTTGTCGGTTATTAAGCACTTCCGTCGTCGATGCAAATGTGTCGCGCGGTGAAGATGAAGTGATCAGCTGAAGGTCGCGTCGATCGGTCGCTGGTCGCGGTCTGCTGACGCCGTCACGCTTGACTCGCTACGTCACCGCGACGTCAACTTCCGTTTTCGATTGTGAGACGCGATGGTAGCCGCCGCTTGCAGCTCAACGCCACAATTCGGTACCGGTATACTTAGTTTTGAAGACGGAGACGAACGGGAATAAGTTGTAATTTGGTGGTAAGCAAAGGGCGCGGTTGCTATGCACCAGGGAAAATACATCAGTAGGCAGAGACGAAAGTGATGGCAGCCAGCGGTCGGGTTTGAGTGAATGTCACTGCGAGCGCACTGCCTAGCGACAATACAATACAATACAATGCAAAAATTTGCAAGGCGCATAATGTCTGTCAGTTGGCAAAATCGGAAGCGCGGGAGACCTCGATTATGCTTCAGGTGTCAACACTCGTATCGTATAGCGTTTGTGGTTAAGCAACGACTAATAATGCACTTATTCCGTCCTTTCTACCCCGGTCTTACCGTTTAACTGTTCTTCCGACTCTTCCCCTCTGTGATCCTTGAAGTACCTGTTTGTTGCTTAGGCCACGTTAAAAAGAAGATTGACTGACTGACTGATTGATTGGTTGATTACTTCTCCTAGCTAAAGCACCAAGTTGTCGGAACCCAGAGGTTTCAAGAAGTTACCAAAACCTCCCAACATCCTTCACCAGCGCCATTTCCGTTGTCACCCCGCAGTGCAGCAGCAGCAGCCGCGGTGGCAGTGGCGGCGTCGGCGACGGCGGCTTGTGCAACTGATGCGAGTGGTTACTATATACCGTCAGTAGAACGCAAGGGTGTAGTCAACTGAAGCGTGGAGCAGTCGCTTTCTGTGCCTGTTATCAGTCCTCATCATAGACACTTTTGCTCAGTGAAGCGTGCGTGACAAGTGAAATACTAAAATATCACTTGACAACCATTGTATAATTATTAATGCACCAAATTTGAACTTCGCGTATACCGGTAGTTTATCATTCTCGAGCATGAGCCCAAACGTCATTCATATAGACGGTATAAACTGTTAATGCACATGTACAATCCTTGTCTATGATAAAATTAAATGGTTTGAGTTTGACTTTCTAAGTTGCTAT
>Ga0056132_1000314_pt1 | contig 11648 bp, 6 predicted proteins | sample WorMetLIZISLAND2_3_FD_71119 | JGI IMG/M metagenome (GOLD analysis project Ga0056132, IMG submission 71119) | Marine gutless worms symbiont microbial communities from Max Planck institute for Marine Microbiology, Germany - Olavius clavatus LIZARD... ...
CAAATGTTGAGAAAATTTAATATAATTCGGCAATTATACGTAGATATGAATGGTAAATAGTCGTATAAATTTCCTTGTAAAAATTCCTATTCGTTGTTGAAATATTCACAAAACATAGCAGGGGATTACTTTTATTTGCAGCACCCTGTATATGCGAGGATAGACTAAGTAAATGCAGAAAGTGTAAGAAAACAAATGGGAGTATCTTAAACATAGTACAAGAGCGAAAAATCAGACGGACAGGGCACATTTTGGGACACGAATCATTGCTATGGCGGACAGACGGAAGGATGAGCTGGGAAAAGCAACGGTTACAAATGGATAGACAATGTTGATGCAGAAGTTCTTCAAAAAGTGTAAGAAAACAAACAGGAACATCTTAAAAATAGCACAAGAGCGAAAACTCGGACTGGGCACATTTTAAGACAGGAATCAGTGCTACAAGACAATTGAAGGAAGGATGTTGAAAAAAGCAACAAAAGGAAGAAAGCAGTTACAAATGCAAAGTGACGTCACAAGCAAGACGTACGAGGACTTAAAGAGGAAAACTGAAGTCAGGAGTAGGTGACAGAAGAGATTGTCATAAAACTGTCACCAGGTAGAACACCAAAGCCTACATTGAAAAGGCGCCAGTGAGTCAGTAGCGGTAACAATGTTCGGCAGAAAGTTCTGGATCAGTGTTTTTCGACCTTTTCAGTGAAGCGGAACCCTTAGCACTTACTCATGGAACCCACGTCTTCTGGGGGGGACTCCTGAGGCCTGGAGGGCCGAAATTCGAGGCCGAAGTTGTTGGGGGCAGTGAGCCCCTCCCCACCAGCTAGGGTGTCTGGCGGAGTGCTGTTGCTGTAAACTCCCCCAGCAGGATTCGGGACAGAGCCCCGACCGCAAATACATTTTCGATCAACTACGAGCCTAGAAAATGCGTCTAGTGGCCACAAATGTCGGACGCAGTTTAATTTTTTTACTGAGCACCGGCAGTTCCACGGAATCCTTGGATACCACTGGTGTAACGGAACCCCGGTTGAAAAAAACACTGTGTCCTAGATGATAGGAGCAGTGTAGTGGAAAGCTCAGTCTGAGATAGCAGTCTTGCGTAACGGTACAGACAGCAGCGGAACTGTACTGTATGAAACAGTAGTACAGTTACAATGTTAAGATGACAGTGCTAACTAGGGTTAACAGAGAAAATGTGCCGAGGCCGACAGAAAAACAGAAGGCACAACGAATATGTACACTGCCTCGTCAACAATAATAATCATAATAATAATAATAATAATAATAATAATACCAGGATATTGTTTATGCTGCTGTCATCATGACTCTGTAACAGAATCATTGCGTGAGTTCACCCAGTTCACACGATGAATGCAGAACAGTGCCAGATGGCCGCCGACCTCTGGACCAAGCCCACAAACTTGAGCCAAAGGTCCGCCTATAGGCAGCACGTAACTACATCCACCATCGCCATCAGTTCTGTGTTAGTATTACACAAATGTGTTCTGCTATTCACCATAACACAGAAATGTCAAACTGTCTCTTCACAAAGTGCACAACAGCAAGATATATCTGACAACAAGTTGCTCAAAAGTTCCAGTCCGCTATAGCCAAAGCTATAGACCTACCAACTGTGTAATGGTTTGGATTGGATTGAGTAGAGTTTAATGCCCCACCTGACACAGTATAGGTAACTTCGGAGGCGGTCTTCACAGCCAATCACTTGACTGTTACTGACAAACAAACAATAAGGAAAAAACTCAATATAAATCACAAAAATACACACATAAACACAATACAAATCAAACTAAACATACAGCAGAAACAAAACTACCCTGATTCAGTCGCCTCTTATCACACTCAGCCAGGAAACGAGGTGGGCTTATTCTACAACGGTCCTGACCACCACATGGCCCTCGATATTGATCGACGAACCGATATTCTCGAAATTTTGCCATATGAATATAACTATAGCTAACCCTAACCTGTTGTGGCATGGCTATAGCAGCCCTTGGTTACCGCAGACAGACAGCTGCCCAACAAAAAGCTGCCTTTATCACTTGCAGACATGGACAAGAACATGCCAACAATGGTTAGAACACTTACCAACATAGCTGTATTGACTGCTAGATCTGTTAACTGCAGTGGCAGATAGGCAGTAAGTGTTGCTCGAGAAAAGTTAACTTTTTTGCAGCCAACTCTATATATACGATTTATCTCATATTCTTTCAGCGGCATCTTATTACTGACAGTAAATATTACCAGTACAAGTACTAACGTGCTGTTTGATGCAGGTAACATAAGTTATGACAAGTATGTATACTATTGTTGTCCTGCCGCCACTGTTCATTATACTTGCTGTTTTGTCACACTTGGCAAATAAATTGATGATGATGATGATGATGATGATTGATGTAAACTTACTGGCATTTTGCCACTTCTAGAGGGGCAGCACGTTTGCTAAGCCAAATCTTTTTCAGAAAGTCAAAATCTTATTTTCCTTACAACTAAAGTGCAACCTCTCTAAAAGTGCCGCTTGGCACGACTGCCCCTTTCCTCCTGCACCATCCAGTGTTCTCCACTAGTTAACAGCCAAGTCGGTCAGTATGCCAACAGTTCTGTTAGCAGAGCAGTTGTTACAGTAATTATGAAATTAAAACTCAAAAACACACCGAATTCATTACAATAATTATGACAATCAACAATCACTGATCAGATTCATTACTGTGGACGGTAATTAGATCCCCCATCCACCCCAACAATAATTTGCACACAAAGCTCTAATAATCATACCTCAACTTCACGCATTTTTGTGTACCAGAATACTTTCATTGTGCCACAAAACGAAACAAAGCTGTGAGCGGCTGGGACTTCGCCCGGGATCTCACTGGGGTAACTACACTGTGCCTCAAAAATGCACAAACTTTGAAATGGTATAGCTCAAAATTATAAGGATCGATTTTGACGAAATATTCAAAATACCCTAGAACAGAGTTTGCATGCTTCAGTTTTTGTGTAGGTTTGCCATTTTATCAACTTTTCGAATACATTACACGATTACACACGGTATAATGACACTGCCCCAGATCCCCTAGAGGGGGTGGCTCACTTTGCACCTCATCATGTGCACCAGCTCCCTCAATATATTCCACAAATAAATGCCAATGCCCAGAGAGGGAGACAAGCACCTCACCTATACTCCATGTCTACCTTTTAAAACGACAATTTTCAACAATACCTCTCCTGCCAACTGACCAAACTCAATGGTATTCAAGAACTGGCTGCGTTTTTTTTAATCTTCACCGGCTTAACCCGAGCATATACCTAGCCATTCTTTTTTACCAACCAGGTAAAAAACTGTACAATTTTTTTACCCGGCTGATGGCTAAGTATATGCCTGGGTTAAGCCGGTTACAATTAAAATGCGATGATTGTGATGACACCGTCAAATGGCTGATGCCAGTGTTGCACGTGATAGTCAGTAAGTAAGTAAGTATATAACAAGAATGATAAATAAGGACGATTGAAGTTGCCATAATGTGATGGTATCACTGCACGGGCACTGTACAGCCAGATACTGGGAAAAGCAAAACGGAGAAAATGTGACACTTGAGGCGCGACCAGAAGACACCCATCAAAGGTGCACAAGTGACAATAATGTGAGATTACTCAGTACTCACACATAATAATTTCACTCTTAAACTGCTGAAGTACAACCACAGCAGCAAACATCATATATCAAGCACACTGATCCAATGACACAGCATGATAAGCTACAAATATTTCATGAAATACGAGGCAAATAATCCGTCTTCAACCACAGAAAAATGTCCGCTTGTCACTTTACTACGACATTTAACTTAATTATATTGTACAATACAAGTTTTTTTTCGAATAAGAAGGCAAACAAATCTAGCAGCACTGTAGTGAAATATGATTTCCGGATTGCAGTTCATATATCAAACAACGTGACGAGCGGACATAGAAAAGACACACTGATTTTACACTGAATACAACATTGCAGAAGAATACTCGATACTGAAAATAGTGAGTCGTTGCCGGAGAACACTGCGGGGTGAAGGACATAGTGCGGCTTGCTGGGGCACAAGTGGGTCTGTCGAGCTGCAGACTGCAGGTCTAAAGTTCGTTCATTCGGACAATTGGCTGTTGCTAATTGCGCTGCGCCGCCTAATGCTAATGCGATCAGTACACCACTTCGAATCTTCGAATTGTAAATGGTTGCTGTTCGGTTTCCTTGTGAGTGGCGGTATATAAATGTCGGGAACCGGAACCTTTCTTTAAACCTTTAAGAAGTCGGGTGTGGTGCTGTGGGGGTGTTCAGAAGTAGCCAGTCACCGGCTGACCAATGACATCATCGGTGCATGCACGTGGCTCCGCCTCCACCATTGCCAGGCATTACGTGATTGGCTCCATCGCCAAGGTCAAGGTCAGGAAACGGCACGGCTGCTGACGGCTCAACATCATCGTCATCTGATTGGCTGACGGAGACTCGGGCAACGGCAGCCGAAGCCATTGCGATATCAGGCATGGCGTTTCTCATTAGTGGAGCCGCTGCGTCCAGCGAACTGCTGCATTCTGAGTCATCCTGCAACTACAAACCACAATACAATCAATACAATACAATCAATACAATCAATCATGCAGCTGGTGTCGTGCCATATATCAAAGTATAAAGGAACGAATCGCAGGTGCAGACACCGTTTGTGACTAGGTTATGAATGAAAGTTTGTAGAAATAGTTTTTAGGCTGCAGTTAAAACCAGATAAAAGCATATTGTTAAAATTATCAGTCAGACCAGCAGTACTGATATGTTCTATATTTATATATAATAACACACTTAAAAACATTTCCATTGTTGTGGCGACCTAGTTAATTTGTCGCAACTTAATTTTGCTGCCTGTAGGGCAGGGCCTTGCGGGGAACCAGTGAGGGCCTACTGGACGGCTCCGGCCCGATCCTGCCGATCCAGCTACCTTTGAGAGAATTATGAACACACAGCAAAAGATATTGACAAGTGACACAATGTAGCTCTGAGATGAAGTTCCACGAAGAGCGATATCGTTTAACGTCTAACCCTTTATCCTGTGAACAGACTCACCTCAAACGGTGGCTGAGGACCCATCGGAGCAAGAACAAGTGGACTGTGCCGGCCGGCCTCGACCTGACAGTGATGTAACTGCGCATGTGATTGGACGAGCACATGCTGCCAATGTCTGTTACCCGCCACACCCACCGGCGTTCCACCCACCGGCAGTAACCGACACGTCCCAGAACCGGTGCCGACAGTCACCGCCAGGTCGTGGCATGCCGGTGCGCTGCCCGTCCGCCGGTGGTCCGTCGACGGAGACAGCACTCCAGCCGACGAATTCTGCAGGACTTTGATGGCGGAGTCGGGAAGTCCGAATTCACGGACGACTCGGAGCTGGACCTGGCGGATGATGGTGGCCCGGTCGGCACAGAGCAGTGAGGAGGCACGTTGGACGAGCTTGCTGTGACAGAGCTCCATCTCTCGAGCATGCATTGCTTCAATCACTTCTCTATCAGGCACTGCACACCATACACAACTCACGTCAGTCATACAAGCCAGTATGACATCATGCGGTCACCTGACGTCATCAGTCACGTGACCATTTGGCTCACCGAGGACAATTTCCTATACGTTCTCAATAGAAATCAATAATTTACTTTAACTAATTATGCATGTAACCAGACTCACCTCAAATGGGCACTGCACACCATAGACAACAGATATCAAGTCACCCACACCTCTCTAAAGTCTACTGCACCAGGTCTTTTTCAACAGACAAATAATATAACAGTACCCAAGAATACCTTGCATGATAGCCAGCTGCCTAATCACAAAGAATAATCGGCAACCTAAAACTAAGCAAGGAACTGAAGGAAAAATTGTTAGGTTCAGATCGGGAAGGGTTAGGGATAGTGTTAGGGCTAGGGATAAGGATCGCCGATCTGAACCAGATTGCCGATCTGAAGCTATCAATTTTGGCACCTGTTAAATGCAGATCGCGGATCTGAACCTAACACCGTGCAATCAGAAAAACATCCGCGGACGGTCGGGGATGGGGATGATGATTTGTGGAGACAGTCGGGAATGGGATGAATATCAGCGGGGGCGGATGGGGATGGAAACAAAATTTATATTACATATTTAGAACCAACACTGAGGAAGCGATAATGTACAATACATGAAACTGCCCTAAGAATCACATTCGTAGACAAAAAAAACATTTTCTACGTCTGACGACAAGCTAGATGTTGGGACAATAAATGTAGAGTAGTGGAACTGACCAGGAATGGATTTTCTACGTCTGACGACAAGCTAGATGTTGGGACAATAAATGTAGAGTAGTGGAACTGACCAGGAATGGTGCCAGCAATGATGTCAACCGTAGATGATGATGATGATGATGAGGCGGCCTGTGTGCCTGACTGTTGCTGCTGGTGGATCTGATGACGATGAAACAGTGGACAGGTATCCAACATGTACAGTGCATCAGGTATTGGATATGACGACTGAGGCATCACGTGTACTGGGACGACGCTGATGTCCTGGCCACGTACGGCCTGCTCTTTGATTAGAGACTGCACCAATACATCACCCCAAAACACAACGATTAGTAGCTGGTAACAACTGTTGTTAACATTTAGGGCTGCGGAAATTAACGATTAATTAATCGATTAATCGTTAAAAAACTTTAACGATTAAAATTATTTTAACGATTAATCGTGGACGTTGCGATACTTTAGTTCTGCTGGATACATTGTCAACAAAACATGATCATCACTGGATCCGAACACTGTGAACATACTCGTGTGTCTGCGGGATTGGTGCCGCTGGCATTGAAGTTCCGATTTTCGACACATATCAATAACTTTGAACTAACTGATGATCTTATAAGCTCAGTAAACCCTACAACTTATGTTCTCTTAATTTAACTAAAATTATGTATAACAGATTACTAACCAACACTTGACCTCGTATGACCTGTTCTTTGATTAGACAGCACGCATTCATCACCACAAATACAACACTTAAAATGCTTGATATTTCAACACACAGAGCTCTCAAATCCAGTTGGATAAGTGGGCCTCGGTGGAAAAAAAGCACCACTTGGCAGGCTGCATTAAAATTATGCATAATAACATGTGCCAATTTGCAAGGACTGCATTGAAATCTGAATAACAATATATGAAGCTTCTCACTCACTCTAAACAGGTCACAAAGGAGGAACACTATATGACATATGGGCTACCACTGTGCAATGACAACATAATTGCCATCATCACTGCAAGAGCTATAAGCCTGAGAAAGTCATAGCAGAAAAACTGATGCATAAAACATGAAAAAAACAACACAAATCTAACCTTGACTTCATCAAAGTACGGCACAAACAGTCGAGGCTTGATGAAGAGTGCCATGTTACGTGTCCTAACCCAAGCACTCGCTGACGACTGGCCACCGACCGCCACCGTATCGGAACCAATCATGTGTGATGGAGGGACGCTGACAAGGCCGCGCTTGATGGCATTGGTCAGGACCTCGCTGTCCTTTGGCAGGATGTGGTCGGTACGGATGTGAGGCAGGATATCAGAGAGAATATCCCGGAGTTCCACGTCACTCAAGTCACGTTTCTTCACTCCTTTACGACTGATACTGTGAGCAGTGTGATTCAACAGGTTCGGCTCTATATCACACACCATCATCATCATCATCATCATCATCATCCAATTTTTTTGCTTTATTAGATTTCCAAAGTTTACTTTAGTATTGTGTAGGCGACTAGTTCGTTGAGTCATATGGCTTCTCTGTTAGCCTTCCGCTGTTTTTACTGTTATTCATGTTATACATTGTGGGCAATAAACTGATCATCTTCACACTACATTACAAGATTTGCTATGCACATCTTATCATATGGTCGTAATTTCAGAGGCAGTAGCGGCTAGCTAGTCGGCAAAATTTGGCTTAAATCGGTTGGCTTGCATCGTAAAAAGTGTGGCTGACTAGCCAGCTTCAGTTTGCTTTTTCACGACTTTTGTTAGCAGGTTCCCGGTGCACGTGGTAGGTGTGGCACAAAACTGTAATAAATTTACTAATTAATACGGCTTATTGTTTGTACCTGTTGTTTGTTTTGAGTTGCGATCACTGCATCTGATAGTGACAATATCTCTAGGCCTATTTCATCTGATCACATTACTCGCCTCATGGGGCCTACGTAACGTAGTTTGCAAATTTTTTTGCGTCTTAACCAATGTGAGTCGGCAATGGCTTAGCGGCACTAAATCGACAAGTCTATTCCACTGTCAGGTAACAACTCTGGACAAGCTGTTCACACACATGTGCCTGTATCACCAAGCAGTATAATTTTGTAGTGAATAAAGAGTGGTGATGCTCTCTGGCTGGGGGTAATAAACTGCGGGTCTTGCACAAAGTAATGACAGACTACTATTGAATTTATGACTATATTTGTCACCTGTGGGTTGACTGCCACAAATGGGATCAGCTCTGAACGCCCAACACTTATATTTGAGTAAGGGACTAACTTTGTCAATATCTAACTGAGATGAAACCAAAAATACAGTTTACAATGAATATCATTACTGTACCTCGCTCTTCAAGACGCTTGACAAGCTGGAACTCTCCCCATTTAATGACTGTAGTTAAAACATCCAGCTCACAAGCCTGGCACAAACACACATCTCTCACATTAACATTATTATCATCATTATTATGAAAAATCAGCTGGAAAGGTTAACTTTTGAACAGTGATGTATTGAAAAGAATAGGAGATTCTATATGAAAAGGGCACTACACAAAATCCTGCTGAAAACTAATAAGACACTAGCAACAATCTCCGAAATATCCTGTCTTAGAGATGGCATCATATTGCAGAAATGGAAATGCTGACCTTAACACTGATTATTTGGTATAATGAGAGATGTATCTCAGCTAGGCTGGCTTGAAACTAGGGACTACTTTATATGTGCCTTAGTTAGTGTCGAATATAAGCCTTTAATTGCAATTGCCAACAAGTCCGCAACAAGTTGTTGTAATGGAAGTTGTGAAACGGCACGACACAACGGACCTTTGCTGGTGCCGACTTGTTATGGACTTGCTATGGGGAAACTGGTGCAATGGATTTTGGCTTTTAACCTGTAGAAAGTCGGAGCTGACGGCGTCGACAATGTACTCCCGTGACAGTTCATAGAGCATCGGTAGATGACACGGTTGAATGAACTGTGAGAATTCTTCACGTAGGAATTGGACGGCTTGTCTGTGTACCCAGACGCTGCCGTGGGGCTTGGAACTCCACTGCAGCACCATCGGCAATGTGTCCACCGTCATCGCCTCAGCAATAATGTCCTCACACCCTGTACATAGCACCATCATATGCCATCATGCATCATTAGTATTATTTTATTATTACATAAATATTTCAGGTAAATAATAGTAATAGCGCCGACAATTTCTAACGCGCCGTAACATGAATAGAGTCATTACAAGGGCGCGGCGTGGCTAACAATTTGTCACTGGATGAAGTGAAGATGAGTCTTTAATGCCGTCTTGAAGGGTCCAACTGTCTCTAGTGCCTGTAAATGCGCCAGCAGCTGGTTCCATGCCTTTGGGCCCGCTACAGCGAATGCACGGGAGCCGAAGTGCGTGACGGGGAGCTGACCACTGTGAAGTAAAGGCAAAAGGTCATACACTTGTTATATTGCACTTAAGTAGACAAAGCCAGGTACATGGCGCGCACAAAGCAGCATCCCACATACCTGCCTTAAATCTTCCCAGCCATAGCCGATACTCATTAACCAACCATGAAAGGATGGAAGGTTGAGTAAGCCCAGGCCCAAAGTGCAAAGAGCAACTGGCCGACGGTTGCTACAACCGCCGCGCCAGTGGGACTCAAACTCCGACCTCACGATCATTAGTCAAGCACGCTAACCACTAGATTATCCCGTCAAGTACATTGCTGGATAAGCTCCGAGGTAAAAATACTGAGAGGACTCGAGCACCTCAGGCCCTATAAACTCAGCGCCTATGCTAGCAGTTGGCCATTATTCGTTAAAAAATATTCATCCAAAATGGGGATTTTCATTTTTTTTGTCCAAAATGTTATATTTTGCAATTTTGCCTATTTTTTGTCCAAACCGATTCAGTGTTCAGTCCCTATTATACGATAGCCAATGCTAGCCAAAACCACAACCGACCAATCAAACCTCGTAATGTTGGTCACATGCATGCAACTTTCTTGCACCGAATAAACTTAGTTAAGTAAAAAAAGCACTTAAAATGCAATGATCGCAGAAATAACGTCTACTTCAGCGTTCCACTTGGTGTAAGAAACCTGTATGAGATAAACGTGAGCAAGAAAGCACGAGACATAGACACATGCTCAAGGAACTTGAAAAAAGCTTCAGGCACCCATAATATAACATTACCACATTCCTAGGTTTTTTAGAAAAAAAGTTTTTAGTTTTTTAGGTTTCTTTAGATTTAGTGTACAAATAAGACTGGACACAAAATTCCGATCCAGGAAGAACATAATACCATGTACACCAGTCTATCTGTCACACCATTTGGTGTAAATTATGACAAAATTCACAAATCACAGTTAAAATACGAAATTCGCCTCAGATTCGGTGGTTTTCCTCCGACACTGTGCGATCTATAAATTTACTTACTTACTTCCTTACTTACTTAAATTATGATCTGTATAAAATTATTTGCTAGACTTGTCTGCTTTTCAGCTTTCTGTCAGTGGGAACCTGTTACTTACTGTTTACAGTGAGATGACAGTATATGTATATGACGCTTAGTTTCAATAGCATGTGGCCATTATAGCACAGTGCCGTTGAAAACGACAATTACCATAATTACACCTATTTTCTACTTAACAACAATCACCTACAATTAACTTGCTACAAATTCACAATGGTGGTATATGACACATGGTATATGATGATGCTAAGGAAAATATGCACTCTGCAGAATGCAGAATAAAAGGGATGGACTGAAGACGGATCTATATTTATATCGTGGTGTTTGTTTTACTGTGTCTGTTGGTGATGGGATAACCCAATGGTTAGCATGCTCGACTAACGATTGCGAGGTCGGGGTTCGAGTCCTGCTGGCGGCAGGTGATCACATAGCAGCCGTGGGCCAGTTGCTCTTTGCACCCTGGGCCTGGGCTTACTCAACCCTCCATCCTTTCGGGGTTGGTAAATGAGTACCGGTTACGGCTGGGAAGCTTTAAGGCAGGTATGTGCGAAGCTGCTTGGTGCGCGCCATGTACCCGAGCGCCTCTGATGCGGCTTGTCTAGCTTGAGTGTGCGATAACCAATTGATGTTTACCTTTTTTTACCACTATTCACTTTGCTGTATCTCTTTTAGCAACGCAGCATCCGGGTATTTTTGACTCCGAGTCAGCTGACCTCCTAGTAATGTGGGTTAATGGCTGTCACGTGCCTCCCTCCCGGAACTCACGACCAAATAGAAACAAACACGCATGCTGATGTTCCTGTTTGGACAGCAGGGACTGGGACAATTAGCCGGTAACATGTTGACAACGCAGGTGGCCACTTGGAGGCAGAGGTGTGGGGAGGGAATGGGG
>Ga0056132_1000317_pt1 | contig 11612 bp, 7 predicted proteins | sample WorMetLIZISLAND2_3_FD_71119 | JGI IMG/M metagenome (GOLD analysis project Ga0056132, IMG submission 71119) | Marine gutless worms symbiont microbial communities from Max Planck institute for Marine Microbiology, Germany - Olavius clavatus LIZARD... ...
GGGGATGGAAGGCTGAGTTGACCTAGTTGACTTGATAGCGCCCCGGCCGGGAGTCGAACAAGCGACCTTTCGATCACGAGTCCAACGCTCAACCAATGCAACCACCAAGACAATCTAGTTGTACATCTGCGATTCTGCGGTGTTCTGTGCATTGCACGATCAGTTAGCCAGCCTGCATGCGCAGCTGACGCGCTGTTTCTCTACGGTAGCTGAGCTTCTTGTACATATAGGAATAGGTATTTCCTTGAAGTGTTGATTGCACTTCTGATAATGAAGCAATCTTTACTGCAGATCTGTCATTTCATCTGTGTGTAACTTTTATGTAATTAATTTAGGCCTAACTGTAGTCCACTCTTAATGCCCCGTCCACACTGGCGACTATAGACTATAGTCGTCACTGTGGAAAGGGCTTTAGTGCGTCAGACACTGCACTGTGTCCACACTGCTCCTCGACAGAACAGAACAGAAGTTTAATTTGAAAGCCTCTTATAATGCTAGCTTCAACTGTGCAGATTGCTTGTTTGATTACGCCTCTTAGGTTTGCTTAATACCGTTTGCAAACAACCTTTATTCGACGAATATAACTATTTACTTGAAGGATTTAGCAATCCGTTCGACGCCGTTAGCATTGTTTACGTGCTGTAGTTGCAGCTGATTGGTCGAGGTTCGGCCAATCGCAGCCGATGATGCCGCCGGTGCGTCGTGCAGCGGGACAATGAAATTTGTTATGCGAATGTCGAAGCGGACCACCTATTGTGCGTACTGACAGCCTGTGCTGTGCTGTAGAGTGACAGTTGGGCCAGAGCGACACTTAGACCAAAGATAGCGGATGTCGGGAGACGTACTGTCGTACTGGATCGACGTTGATGAATCGCCCAGGAAGAGAACAGCGTTATACACAGCTGCAAAGAAGCTTTAGACCATTGACTATACTGCTGGACTGTATCGTGTAGTGGTTTCTGTCACTGTAACAGTAATGGACAGCTGGCTCGAGCGCGTTGCACCGTCGCAGTAAGTTCACTGAGACCGTTACAGAAGCGCTACATTTGAAGTCTACAGGTCGGTTCTCTCGTCTAATGCTGATCTTATAAAGGGTGTTTCCAGCTGTTTGAAATTGCGATAGGCTTATCATGCTGTGTTGTGTGAGCCTGGGAAACATGTCAGCAAGCCTAAAACTCTACAGTTGTTACTTGGTTACTGGTGTATTTACTTAAAGTTGGGCATTGGTTCATACATATGGTGTGCTTTATATGGTGAATTATCTCTGCTTTTATGTCGTGATTGTGTGTACGAATATTTATTTGCATCATCTAGAACAACTGTGCAAGCTACAGGAGTCTTTAACATTGTCTCATTGTTAGGCCTGCATTATTAAATACTTTCCTGTTAATTTTGGTTTAATCAGTCGTATTCTTCGACGTTGCTTTCTATGTTACAATTTGCAAATGCGCCGAGATGGTTTTTATGTGTTATGTTTTTACTTTTTAAAGCTGTACAGATGACTCGTGACGTTATTTGAAATCACGTACTGGCTGCAGGTTTGATGTTGCCATTGGAAGTATTATGGTAGTATAAAGGATATTTATAACAAAAACCAATGGAGTGTTCGCTCTATGTGGTTGAAACTGAGAAAGGTGAAAGGTGAATGCCAATGCCGGGGGCCAAGTGATAGACTGACAAGCACCGTTGTTATATTAAACGGTGCAGACAACACTGGTACGTCACAGGAAGCAACTTGACCGGTCTGGCATGCATTTTATTACGCTAGGGAGCTGAGAGTTACAAGCCATGCACGACACAGGTAGAGCCGGGGCGGGGGAGTGCCTGGTGTACATTGTAGGTTAAACTGTCATGGCTAGGAAGCCGGTCTATACACGGTAGCCCGCGAGTCCGACTGCCACTGCTCCTGACAACTGGTCTCATTTTGCGTGTTCGGACAACGGATAGCATGTTTAGTGAGATCTGGCGCTGAAAGGAACAAGATATATGGAAGTCGAAAACGTAATTTTAACGTGTAACACCATCTCTGCTCGACGTATCTGATTCACCAAACATGGCCTACGTTGTGTGACTTGTGTCGTAGTATTAGGCTTATTCTGCTCAATTGGTCGGTTGATAGTTTTCAGATAGTTTCACAAAAACCGCGGTTTTAATTATTATACTAGTTCATTATACTAGTTCTCTCACTTTTCTCTTGACGTACGTATATCCTAAAGTTTGAGCCAACGATTAATTACGTTGTGTGATGAGCGTTTGTTGGATTACGTAAAGGAGTATATTCCATAGAATTGTAACTGCCTGTCATCGCCGTCGATCTGAGTTCTAACTTCGAGATGTTGTCGATGTTTATACGTGTAGACAGTCAGTTACACCATGTCCCAAGTGTTTGCGTGTGTGCATTTGTGCCATTGACGGTCGGCCCTGGTGTATGACAGTGACATACCGTATACACGTAACGCGTGGGTGACCTATTGTGGTTGGAACTTGGAAACAATGCGGCCGTCTGTAGTTGGTGCGCGCCGGAATTCAATTTGCTGTGTGTGACATGCGCATTTTGTCGCGTGGATCGTGAAACGGGTTATTGTAACAGCAGACCGTTTTATTACAGCACATTGCGGTCCGCTGTTATCCGTCCAATGAGCTGGGTGGGTCCGCCGGCGCCAGTGACGTAACGTCGTGTCGTGGCACGGAACTACGGTAAATCCGGAACTACATGTAGACTGGCGGAGGTCACAAGTAGCCAACGGTACACGAGATTGACACGGGTCTGATCATCTGATTGAAAGATTGCAATCCCAAGCCTGATAAGACTGACACTAGCAAACTTAATACGAGTTGCCTACAGTTGTACTGTTTGCAGTGTCTGGACTTTTCCGTCTTTTCGTACCATGTACACACGCACAACATTGTAACGAATTTTCCTGGTAAATCTGTAGATTAGCCGGTTTCTCTTCTTGATTCTTATTCTCTATTTGACCACTTGGACTGGCCAAAGCATGTAGTATTTTCCTTGACACAGTACTCTCATCCCAGTCAGAGGCTTTTGTCCTAGCCGCTGGATGGAATGTCAAGTTACTGACTGTGACTGTCCTATCCGTTGGTCAGTTACTGACTTTTGCCAGAAAGCAGAAAAGCATAAACATTCGCCCTGTTAAATTTGAGCCATTTCGTGTCCGAGACTTTTTGAATACAGGCTGCAACTTGCATGGGTAGCCCCATAGACGCCGACCCAGTTTGAACATTAATTCGTGGTTGTGGGTTTGTAAAGCCTACATTAATAACTCGTATTGAGCCCATGTCATATAGTTACTGTGCTTTGTCACTTTGTAGCCGAAGAATCTATATTTTTGTCAGCGTAACGGGTTTTTGGTTAAGTTTACTGATGGTCTGTTCACTTACTTTCCGTTGCACAAAGTAGGCCTGTCCTACTTACAGCACAACCTTGTGCCGTCAGTAATTATCTAGGGCTAACGTTTGCCGGCATCGCTGCTGCTGCTGAGAGTGCTGCGTTGTATAACTGACACGTCGTGAATGTCCGTTCCAATCCATCGTGTCTGTCCATTAGCCATGCAGCCGCGCACGACGACGATGATCACCCGGTAGCCGGCGGATGCCCGGACGCTGTATAAATAATCGCACTAATCGCCGCGGTAGTTTCTAGGAGCTGTGTATACGTCCATCAGTGACACATGTCGCTCGTCACAGTTGGACAACCGATGACGCTAGTGCTGTTGCGTTGCTGTGCTCTGACTACTGACCGACGGTGACGTCACGTCAACTTCTGTACCGCGCCGTTGTCTGCTCTTGCTTTCTTCATATTAGAGCTGGGCAGATCACGAATCGAATTCGTTGGCCTGTTCGTTTTTAGCGCCGCTTCAAGCTTCAACTTTGGGCTTGCCTTAAACAGGCACGTATAGCCATGGGAAACCTGGCGACAGATGCCCCCAAATTTGCTCCTTGCCCTCTCCCAAAAAATATGGCTGTCTATACGGTGCTTATCAGGAATTGTGGGTGTTTATCAGCCCTAGGCCTGTGCGGATAAAAGGAAGGAATTTGGCGATCGGGTGTTTAAGATGCTCCAAATTTCAGACACCGAACCACCAACGGTCAGGAAGGTGCTGAAAGGATTTTGAAGAAAATAAGAAAGTTATTTCCTTTCGTCTGACGCTAGTTCACGTTTATTAAGTACAGTTAACAGTTAGCAGACAATATTAAATAATCATCCTTTTCTGCAGACCGCTTATTATATAGAACTTAAAAGTTGCTTAGTAAGAAGGACAGTGCGTGAAATCGTCACTGAGCTCAGTGTACAGTTAACGCTACGGTTGTTCATAAACCTCACTCACTGGTGGACGAACGTCAGCTATTGAGACTTATTTAATTCGGTACTGAGTCAAATCGAATCGAACTTTCTGTACACCGATATCACGCAGCTCTACTGTCGACACAGTTTCCTTGTGCAACGTTGCGGATGCCTGCAGGCGTAGGACCAAGTGGAACCAGACGTTGACATCCTGACGCATCCTGCCTATCTGCCTGTCTGTCTGTCTGTCTGCCGGGGACAGTGGGTGGTTCTCGGTAATTGTGGCCGCAGCGAACCATTTACGTACCCTCCAGCGACTCGACGTGTTCGCTGTCACTGTCCATGGTCTAATTTGTCGGAGGAGTCAGTCGTACTATTAAATACAGAGAGACAACGGCTTCCTACGATCCCGCGAGGTTCATTTCACTATTTGAGTTAGGCCTATATTTCAGTTCCATCTATAGTTTTTTTTGTTAAATTTTCATCCCATTTTATCCGATGGCACTGCTGCACGCAGTGTGATCGGCTACTGCCATGATACTGTCGTCTGTCTGTCTGCCGGTCACTCCATCTGCACATTTCTCTCTCATTCGGCTCCCCGCTCCATACGTTCCCTTTTGAAATTCGCGGTAAAGTTAACCATGAAGCAACTAGCGCGAATTTAGACCAGACGCTGAGCAATATGCTATATATGAGGGAAATTCGCATTTGTAGATGTACAACTTTTTCAGCGCAGTATAGACATCTTTAATCCACTATTTAATTTACGTTTTACTTATTCGTTACTTACTTAATGATGCGCCCCTGCCGTACGATACGACGATGCCTTTCGTCGCGCACCCGGTCAGTCAGTCACACTGCAGTCTTAAGTAAGTCGAAGTACTGGATATAACGGAAATGGTTTGAGAATGTACAATTCTTGCAGGAGGAAAGTATCAAGGTACTGGCCGGGAAAGTATGATTATGAGAAGTGACTGTTTAGAACGCCCCTTTGATTTTTAAAGGGAGACGCAAACGCCGATATATTCCAACTTCCAAGTTACCGGTATATACTAGGAGGCTGTATTTTCTGCACTCATTCGCCGTGTTTGTTCACTTTCACGGCAGCATTGTTTGGACGTTGGCAACCGGGCTGGGAAAATTGGCTAGCGAACGGGATGGGCATGCAGGGGAAACGACAAAATTAGACGCACATGGCGGCTACGCCAGCGGCACGGATGACGCTGAGCGCGGAGGAGTTGCCGTCGTGGTGACGATGAAAGCATCACGGTTCACTGTGACCAGACCAGCTGTCCAGATGTCTTCGCTCAGAGAACAACAACTGCCTGCACCCATCATCTCTCTTTTACACACTGCATATAGAAATTATAATTGATCGTCGTCGACATAGAGCGGCGCAGATGGCGTGTTTTTGTGCGTCTTTGAACGTCGATTGTGTACAAGACTGTTTGAACATCTGCATCGCGTAATAACGCTGTTGTAATAGACCTAATATGAATATTCATAACCATACTCTGTGGCATCTGTGATCATGAATTACGTGACGTTAGTTGCCGTAGGCGTTTAATATATAGTTTTCTGCACGCTGTGATTTTCGGACGTCCACGCATGTTTGTCTTCGATAGTGGTTTAAAGTATTCGCTCATGGAAAATGTGCATTGCGTTTCGCGAATACGCTAAATCACGCGGCGGACCAGTAGGGGCGGACGTCGCGAAACGACGACAGAAAAGCAATATATTAAACGCCTATATGGCAACTAATTTCACACAAATTAGTGCATGCGACAGATGATAATGTAGCTTTGATCAAGAGAGTACGAACTGTTGGATGGTGGCACGAGATGCATCTGTTGAGTTGCATTCAGGTAGCGTTAATTTTAAGCATTTAACTTTACATCTGATTTTAATTCCATCATTTTAATTAGAAAATCCGGAAAAAATAAATAGACTAAGGCGCAAAAATAGTAATGCTATCTATACAATATAGCATTTGCGTTAAACTGACAACATTTTCAGTCGCAACGTAGCCCGTGTACGGTGCAACGGTATTCGTGGAGTATTTTTGTTTACGGGAGGGTAAGATTATGTGGACTAAAGTTCTGGAAGGCGGATAACGGGACATGCGGGAACTAAATTACCTCGAAACACGATTATGATAATGTAGAACGCAGACCTGTGTATTGGTAACGTGACGCCGCAGAGATAAGCTATTATCGACATCGACAGCCTGTCTGGTGAAATCTGGGTTTACCGTCACGATACCCAAGGTTCACTAGAGCGGATAGATGAAAGTAGACCAGCGCGGCCAGTGATGGTCATTTGCATAATCTGAATATAATGATGACCGGGCTTGTCGCGGTGGGTGGCATGACGATCGATCAACGTTGCATGCTATAGCTGTGAGTGAATGGCTCACAGGGTACTGGTGACGCCTAGCCGCCCTTGAAGCAGGACATGTCCACTTCAGCTTGTCCTCGAACGTGACAACTTGTCGTCATCTTGTCACACTGCTATCGTGGGCGTGAAACCAATTTTGCAGATGTATGCGCCATGCGTGAAAAGATGATAAAAAGCGCGCCAAAACGGTACAAAACTTTTACTGATTTGTGACGTAGTTTCGACCGTAAGTCACGGCCGAAACTACGCCACAAATCAGTAAAAGTTTTGTCGTGATTTTCACCATTAAATTGTTGAGCTTTCCGTCTACAAACATTTTCGTATTCTGAATGCATGATGACATTTTAAGCATTTAGTTTTCGTCCAACACTCGTACTCTTGAAATATGTTCAACTAATGACAGTTCCTGTAACTTGAAATACGAGTAACTTAAGCATTCGTCTGATTGGTTAATGTTTAGCTCAGAACTAGATTCGTCATCGCTAATTAACCTCGATGTTTCTCTGCTTTTGCATTAACATATACTGATTAGGGCCTATATTCCACGTTTCGTACGAGCCATGGACGTGAGACGTGTTACAACTTACAGTGGGCCTATTGGAAGGTGAGAACCAGTTCATGCTAGAAGGTCGTGACTCTTTCTAATTGCCTTATCTCTGGAAAGCCTGAGCCGTTGATGGGCCTGTCATGCTGCACAGATGAACGGAATATCCGGTCGTTGTGTGTACCCACACTGACCCACCGGCATATTCTGATGAAGTTGCCTGTGTGCTTTGAAGTCGCAGATTAGATTAATTCCACGGTGTCGCTGATGATTATTCCCGCACACAGCGTTCATCACTTGCTTGCAATCCATCAAGCTCCCCTTCGATGATCCGTTTGCTGGAGATGTGTATAGGCCCTTTATATGAACGGTTGTGCAGAGACGGGCCTGTGATTCTGAGACAAAACACGTGACTGAGTATATAGTGGACCCGTTGTGTCTGTATTTACGTTGTGCCCCTGGATTTCGCTGCATTTTGGGACACCCGGAACGGCTACAATCTGATGAATTGTCCCTAATTCTTGTAAATATAGACTAAAATAACCGGATTTATTTCGGTGGCGTGTCTCGCATTTGCGCTAGTGTGAGATGGTACAGCGACTCCCGAGACTCGTAAACAGTATCAAGGGAGACGGGACTGAAAGAATCAGGGTAGTTCTGTTATCCTATGTGCTGGTTTTTGCACCCCATCCCCACCCCTATATATACAGTTACAGAGCTGTGACGTTGAGAAAGTTATGCGGCGATAGTGCGGCGTGACAAAGTAGTGTTGATGTCTCTCTATTTGTGTTTTCGACGTGCTGTGCGGGCATCCCGGGTGGAGAAGAGAGATGGTCACGTGACCGTAACAAGACATGACGTCACGATTTAACCTTTGTCGACTCGCGTTCGACCTTTGCTGACGTTCTGCGTGGTCAGATCACTGCTGAGTCGCGCTTACGCGTCGACGGCATTAACCGCGATAGGAATTACATGCCACGCTGCACTGCGCGCGGTCACGGGTCGTTCCTGGACTGTACCGGAGTCGACACAATGGACATTGGACACGGTGTGCCGGTAGGTTAGCGCGGCCCAGGAAGCGTGCGGGGTGACAAGGCGTCGAACCCCGGCCGGTTCAAATTCAGCCTCGGCGGCGGCGAAGACGGACAAAAGAGTCGGAGGCGTGGAACGTTGGTTGAGATTTATTCTTGCTTACAATGGCGGACGATTGTCAACCGGAGCGTCGCCGGCAGCCTCTGTGACTTGGTCTCCTGCCGAGTTAGCACTTCGGCACTGCGAGGGTGTCCCGGCCATCGCCCGATACCTGGACTGGTATCAGTCGGAGTGATGGGTCTGCAGACAGGAGGGCTGGGCTGGTTGATGTGAGTTGGTCGCTGTGATAGCCTAGTCAAGGAGGCCTAGTCTGTGAAGCCGTTGATAGCGCTGGTGCACGTTGTGTGAATACTGGGGACTTATACCACTTGTGACTGCGACGAAATGGGAACATACGATGTTCAACTTTGATCTAATTTGAAGCATATTTATAAACCCCATAGGTGTATAAGAATTAATAAAACGTTTTTAAAATGTTTTCCCAACGTCTTTCACCAAGAAAACGATGACAACCAGTTCCAGCTATAACGATAACTGTGTGAGCTGCACATAAAAGAAACAGTTTCTTTGGTGTTTGCTTTGAAGTTGAACAAAACAGTTGCCGGGGAAATACCTATACCTGTACATAATTTGTTTATTATTAGTAGTAAAAGTGACCAAATATTTTTGTCACTTACTTTTGCTAACAGTCAAAATTATGCAATGCGTGGGACCATACTGTGAACAAGTTTTGTCACGTTTTACGTTTTAACGTAGGCTACTTTTAGTTTTTACTCTAAGCGTTTTTACGTCATGGTTATAAGCCGTAAAATGACGAGCGGGCCTATTGTTATTGATGGCATAGGTCAGAGTAAATAATTGATATTTAAAACCGGATTTAAAACATTTCCATGTGCCAGTTTTTTTGTGCTGTTTGACAGATAGCAAGTTGCAGATGGATGGTTTGTCTTGTTAGTCTTCTTACGTAAGTAAGTAACTAAGCAATATATAGCGCATCTTGTTATATAAATAACCGTTAATGTTCTGGTCACACTATTAGCGGCTAAAGAGAATTGTTTCAAGAACCGATCGAAGCTGTCCGCATGTTTATCTGGCAGCGAGTTTCAAATTGTCGGGCCAGCGTAGTGGATCGCCAGACAGCCGTACGTGCTGAGTCGGCAGCGAGGCAGAATGAGACAGTTCCGGTTGCCAGATCGTAGACAACATCGGCGCGGAGCAGCACCAGAGGCTGGAGTGAGGTGGGCTGAAAGGTAGCGAGGTGCCCATCTATGCAGACTACTCAGTCCTCTCGCCGTCTTTTGGTTGCCATTCGTTCCTTTTGGGCTCTTATCATGCCATATGATAATGATATGAACAGCCATGCAGATAATTATGAGTCTGAAACTCGGTCAACGCGCCTTCTTCTTCGCCGCACCAGCTGCATGGAACACTCTTCCACTGACGTTGCAACAAATCTCTTAACACTGAAACTTTGAAACGACATTTGATAACTTTTTTGTTTCTGCAAGCTTTCTAATTGTTTGTTTAGTTTCTGTACTTTTATTGGGTAGTCCTATTCGTTTCAGCAACTTTATGCGTTTTTGTAAACTTCTGATTATTGGGTGATTGATTGATTGATTGATTGATTGACACGTATTGTATGGTAGGCCCTATGGTGCGATGTTGGATAGTTAATGAAGGATAGTCATTCCATTCCATTCCAGCTATTTCTATGCCGTTCCTTTGTTCCAGAGATTATTCAGCCAGTCTGCAGTCATTCTGACACTGTGCATCATCTCCAACTATTGTCTTTCTCGCCCCTGTTCGTATTGTCGTCACAGTGGTGCGCTGTTGGTGGTCCCCACAGCATCACAGTGCTGGTAAGAATTGTCAGGCGGCTGTCGTGCAAATCGTCTTGATGTTCAACCGATCATCGTTGTTTGTCATTTTGTTTGAACTCGTCGAGTGCAACTTGAGACTGGCTGTCCGTGTCATGCTTTGATTTCTCGCTTCCTCTCTCTGTAGGCTGCGCGCGGTTAATGGAAGCCAATGATGCCCAGAAAACAGATATCTCCTATACATGCACGTATACTATACACACAAGCTTTCAACGTTTAAGTGGCTGTCATGGCTGTCATAAGATACCGGCTGCCAGCTGTCATTGTCAAAACGTGTTTTTGTGTAGGCCTACGTTTAGTAAACTAATTGCAGCAGTTATAGTTGTACAGATATGGTTTGCTGTGCAACTGAATTTCGCATCAGATTACAGTCCGTTACTTACAGTCGGAATTATTTGCCATCTGGCTGCAGACTTCTATGAAATTAAGGCGGATAATACAACTTGAACTGTCCGACCTCGATGTCCGACGGCTGAAAAGTAGATAAAAAACTTGTAGCAAAATTGTGTTATTGGACAGGATATAGTTATGATCTGACTGAAGATTATTAAAAACGCCCGCCGTAGCACAGTGGTTAGAGCGGTGGACCAGGCAATCGAGAGGTTGCCGATTCGAATGTCGCTCGATCGCTGCAGAGTGCTACTGGTGCGGAAACCATTGGCTAACCACCTAATATTACAATATAGGTTTGAGAAACAGCATCCAGAGCTGCCATTTTTGTCTAGGCCTGAGCTATATAATATAGCTGAGGCACACAAAAAATGGCATCTCTGGATGCTGTTTGTCAAACCTGCCTTCAGGCAGTAGGCTCTACACAATTAAGTTTGAGTCTGAGCTGGTCCGGTCTTGAGAACGCCCGCCCATCTGCTGTAGTTACGAGTGATTTTCACACAAAGTCCAGTAAGTAGGCTACACAGCGCGGCGCGTCCGCGATGGTGTCACGATAAGGTCAGGTGAAGGAAGTGGCTGGGTCGTGCAGTAGTGACGCATTATGGGAACAGGTGCTTGCTGACCTTAGCGTTCACCTCACCTTACTGCGGGGTTAGCTAACCGCCTCAATCCGTCGTATCCACTTAGGCATCGCCAGTCGCACGTAGATATCCGTATCAATATTCAGTGATTTGAATTCGTCAACCGTTGCCTGTAGTTGCGTGAGGCAATAGGTGTACGAATTTACGAAACTTAGTTGCATCGTCCAGGTTACGCATTGCCATGTTAAATCTCGATGTTTTTTTGTTAACAGGCTACGGATCACTATAGGCCTAGGGTTAGGTCAACTGTAGGCATAGGCCTACCTGCGGATTTGCCCCGGACACGTCCTCCTTCAGTCAGTCTGTCCGAGATTTTTTTTCTTTTCTATAGGCTATTGCAAACCGACGATTCCAGCCGGTTACAAAAG
>Ga0056132_1000319_pt1 | contig 11568 bp, 9 predicted proteins | sample WorMetLIZISLAND2_3_FD_71119 | JGI IMG/M metagenome (GOLD analysis project Ga0056132, IMG submission 71119) | Marine gutless worms symbiont microbial communities from Max Planck institute for Marine Microbiology, Germany - Olavius clavatus LIZARD... ...
TGCTCCAAGTGGGAGACGGTCTCCAGGAAGGCGAGGCGCGCCTGAAGCGGGTCGAGGTTGGGGCGGAAGGACTTGACCATCACGCTCCAGGCGTTGGTGTCGCCCTTGCGGACCAGGTCGGCCATGTCGAGCAGCCGTCTGTCGTGATGGAGGAGGAGTTGCCTGGCCCGCTCGTCGCCGCGCTCGATGATCGTCCCGTGGGCCGGGTAGGTGAGGCCGATGCCCAGGGCGACCAGCCTCTGGAGGGAGTCGAGGTAGTCGCCCAAGACGTCGCCCAGCCCGAGGTCGTACATGATGACGGGTGAGATGCGGGGGAGGATGTGATCGCCCGAGAAGAGGGCGCCGCTGCGGCTGTCGCGGAGGCAGATGTGGGCGGGGTCGTGCCCGGGGGTGTGCACGACCTCGAGCGACCGGCCGTCGCCCAAGCCGACGGCGTCTCCGTCGACCACAGTGTGATCGGGAGGGTCGATCTCCGGCATGTACCCCGGGCGGTCCCATGTGACGGCGGGACCGGCCAACGAGGCGGGAACGCCGTGCCTCGACGCGATGGTGCGGAGCCTGCTCTGGTACCCGGCGGTGTCGTTGTACCGGTCGACGAGCTTGGCGGCGCGCTCGTGCATCACGAACCGACACCCCCAGTCGTCGACAAGGGGCTTCGACATGCCGACGTGATCGGGGTGGAGGTGGGAGACCAGCAGCGTGTGCACCGCGCCCTCGTCGAGCCCGAGAGCCGCGAAGCCGTCGCGCAACGCCCGCCGCCCCGGGGGCCAGTCCGCTCCGCAGTCGATGAGGAGCAGCCCCCCGTCGGACTCGATGGCGTAGGTGTTCACCCAGGCGGGCGACTTGAAGGGCAGGGGAGCGGGGATGAGGTGGATCCCGTTCCCCAGGGACTGGGCCTCCGGGACTCCGTTCACGGTCAGGCCGGCTCGGGAACGATCCGGCTCATCCGTGCTCGACCGGGTCCTTGATGCCGAAGGTGATGTCGAGCGTCACGGTGAAGTAGGTCGGCGCGCCCGAGTTGTCGACCTCGCCGCCGACTTCGACGACGGCGAACCTCCCGATGTCGGAGATGGTGCTGGCGGCGCGGGCGAGAACCGTTCGGACGGCGTCCTCGATGGAGCCTTCCGCCTTGCCCGAGAGCCGGATTGTCTTGGTGATCGATGACGACATGAGGCCCCCGACCCTAACGCGTCCCCGCTGCCGCCGCTTTGGCGTCGAACATATGTTCGATAAGATGAGCGGGTGCCCGCCCGATACGCCGAGCTTCACTGTCACACCAACTTCTCCTTCCTCGACGGCGCCTCCCATCCCGAGGATCTGGTCGAGAGGGCCGTCGACCTCGGTTACGACGCTCTCGCCGTGACCGACCACAACGGCTTCTACGGGGTCTCGCGGCTCTGGCAGGCGGCCAGGGCCGCGGGCCTGCCCGTGATCTACGGCGTGGAGATCGGGCTGGAAGCGGGTCGGCCCGGGCCTGCGGACCCGGTCGGCCGCGCCGAGGAGTGGGACCGGCGCCGTCATGGCAGGGCCAAAGGGGGCAGGGGGCGGTTGCGTCGAAGTCTCGGCGCCCGGCCCCGAGCCGCCGGGCCCGCCGGCGAGACGGATCATCTTGTGCTGCTCTCCGGGTCGCCGGACGGGTACCGCAGCTTGTCCCATCTGATAACCAAGGCCCAGCTGCGAGGCGTGAAGGGCCGCCCCGCCTACACATGGGACGACTTGGCCGAGGCAGCGGCCGACCGGTGCGTGCACGCCCTCACCGGGTGCCGCGCCGGGGCGGTCCCCAAGGCGGCGGCCGTCGGCGACCTGGGGGCGGCCGTCCGCGAGGCGTCGCGGTTGCGGGAGCTGTTCGGCCCCCGGCTCCATGTCGAGATGTGGCGCCACGGGATGCCCGAGGACGACGCCCGCAACGACCTACTCTGGGAGACGGCCCAGAAGCTGTCGTTGTCGGCGGTGGCCACCAACCAGGCCCACTACCGCGACCGGGGCGACGCCCGCCTGTCGGAGGTGCTTGCCGCCATCGGGGGCCGTCGCACTCTGGCCGAGGCCGACGGGTTTCGCCCGGCCGGCGACGAGAGGCATCTCAAACGCCCCGACGAGATGGCGCAACGTTTCGCGCGTTACCCCGGCGCCGCGGAGCGCAGCGCCGAGTTGGGCCGTCGGCTCGCTTTCGACCTGGGGCTTGTGGCCCCCGGGCTTCCCGACTTCCCGACGCCGAGTCGCTTCCGCGACGAGATGGGTTACCTCCGCCATCTCACCTGGGAGGGCGCCCGCGACGTCTACCCGGGGTCGGGCGACGGCGTGGATCCCGCCGCTCGCCTCCGGTTGGAGCACGAGCTGTCCGTCATCGAGCAACTCGGGTTCCCCGGCTACTTCTTGGTGGTCAAGGACCTGGTGGACTTCGCCCGGGAGCAGGGCATCTACAGCCAGCTCCGAGGCTCCGGCGCCGACTCCGCCGTGTGCCGATGCATCGGGTTGAGCAGGGTGGACCCGATCCGCCTGCGCCTGCCCTTCGAGCGGTTCCTCTCCCGGGAGAGGGGCAGGCCCCCCGACATCGACGTCGACTTCGAGGCCGACCGCCGCGAGGAGGTCATCCAGTACTGCTACCGCCGTTACGGGAGGGAGAGGGCGGCGATGGTCGCCAACGTCGTCACCTACCGGGCGCGGTCGGTGTTGCGCGACGCGGCCAAGGCCTTCGGCTTCACCCAGGCTCAGGCGGACGGGCTCTCCCGGTATGTCGACACCCGCGACCCGGCTCAGCTCCGCGACATGACCCCGCTGCCCGAGGGGGCGACCGCCGAGATGATCTACGACATATGCAGGCGGCTCGACGGGTGCCCGAGGCACCTCGGCGTGCACTCGGGGGGGATGGTGATCGCCGACCGGCCCCTGTGGCATGCGGCGCCCGTCGAGTGGGCGCGTATGGAGGGGCGCACCGTCATCCAATGGGACAAAGACGACTCGGCGGCCGTGGGGATCGTCAAGTTCGACCTGCTCGGGTTGGGGATGCTGAACGCCATTCACCTGACCGCCGACATGATCAAGGGCGCCCACGGCGCCGAGATCGACCTGGCCGCCATCCCCCAGGAGCCGGCCCTTTACGAGTCGATCACCAGAGCCGACACGGTCGGCCTGTTCCAGATCGAGTCGAGAGCGCAGATGGCGACGCTGCCCAAGATGAAGCCGAAGACCTTCTACGACCTGGCCGTGGAGGTGGCCCTGATCCGACCCGGCCCGATCCAGGGGCAGTCGGTTCACCCCTATCTGCGGCGGCGCAACGGCGAGGCCCCGGTGTGTTACCCGCATCCGTCCGCCGAGCCGATCCTGAGGAAGACTCTGGGGGTCCCCGTCTTCCAGGAGCAGCTCATGGGGTTGGCCCAGGTCTGCGCCGGGTTCGACGGGTCGCAGGCCGATCGGCTCCGACAGGCGATGACCCACAAACGCTCGGAGCGGGCGATGGGCCGTCTCAAGGGCGAGGTCTACGCGGGGATGGCGGCCAACAAGATCACCGGCGCCGCCGCCGATGAGATCTGGGAGAAGCTCCAGGGTTTCGCGGGCTTCGGGTTCCCCGAGAGCCACTCGGTCAGCTTCGCCTACATCGTCTACATGTCGGCCTGGCTGCGGATGCACTACCCGGCCGAGTATCTGGCCGGCCTGCTCAACGCCCAGCCTATGGGCTTCTACAGCCCCAACTCGCTGGTTCAGGACGCCCAGCGTCATGGGGTGGTGGTGCTGGGCCCCGACGTGAACGCCTCCAGGAGCGACTGCGTCGTTGAGCCGATCGACGCCGACCCCGACGACATCGTCTCCCACCTCGGGCAGAAGTGGCGGCGGGGGAGGGGCCATGTCGACGACCCGATCAGGGCAGCCGTCGGGGTGCGGATGGGGTTGCGGTATGTGAGGAACCTGGGGGAGAGGGAGGTCACGCGGGTCGAGGCGGCGCGCGTCCTGGGGGGTGAGTTCGCCGCGCCCGAGGACTTGGCCTTCCGCACCGGGCTCGACGCCGACTCTTTGGAGGGGCTGGCGGCGGCGGGGGCGTTGGAGTCGATCGGGTTGGGGCGGCGCGAGGGGATGTGGGCCGCGGGGGCGCTGGCCGAGATCGACCCGACCCGCCTCGCCTTGGCGCCGGGGGTGGAGGCGCCGGAGTTGTCGTCCATGACCGACGAGGAGACCCATCGCGCCGACCTGTGGGCGACCTCGATGTCGAGCCGTCACCCCATGAGCTTCGTGAGGGATCGGCTGGGCGATTGCCTCACCGCGGCCGAGGCGCTGGAGGTCCGGCGCCACAAGGCGCGGGTCAAGGTGGCCGGGGTGGTCACACACCGTCAGAGGCCCGGCACGGCGAAAGGGGTCTACTTCCTCAACCTCGAGGACGAGACCGGGCTGCTGAACATCGTGACGCCGCCCGATGTGTGGGCCAAGCGCCGGGACACGGTGCGCAAGAGCCCGGCTCTCGTGGTTCACGGGCGTATCGAGTACCACGACGGGGTGACCAACATCGTGGCTCGCGACTTCGAGCCGATCAGCGTCAAGACGGTCCGGTCGCGGGATTTCCGCTGAGCGGCCCCGCAGGCGCCGGGGCGGAGCGCGTATGGGGCGTCAGCCGCGGCAGCCGAAGACGTCCCAGCCGCCGCCCTTGTAGACCTCCCAGGCCGCTGCGGCCGTCGAGGCTTCGGGGTCGGTGGGCTCGATCCCTCCGAACCCGGCGCTCTCGGACCGCTCCTCCCAGTACTTGGGGAGGTGTTGGAAGAGGCCGACTCCTCCCGTGCGGAGGTTGACGGAGTCGGGGTCGAATCGCGACTCGCACCAGGCGACTCGGATGGCCCGGTTCACGTCTTCGGGTTGGAAGTATCGGTCCACCAACGCCCGGACCTCGACCTGTGAGAGCCAACCGGAGGCGGCGGGGTCGACGGTCCCGGCGGCGGCGGGGGTCGCGGCGGCGACCTCCTCGACGGGGCCCCCCGCCCCGGGGGCCGCGGCGGCGGGGGCAGCGGCGCTCGACATGGCGCGGTATCGCGCCGCGTCGGCCGAGCCGGAGCGGCCCGGGGCCTCGCCGCCGAACATGGCGAAGGCGAGCCCGGCGTAGCCGCCGCTGGTGTGGCCCATCGACGCCTCGGCGGCCTCGATCAAGGGCTCATCAGAGGTGGGGCCGGGGGCGCCGAAGGCGGCGAACCCGGCGAAGGCGATCAACGCCACGGCGGCCCAACGGGCGCCGACCAAGAAGTGTTTAGAACGCATAGGGGGGAGAGACTCCGCAGCGGGGATGCCCGCTCTCACCCCGGAAGCCTAACGAGTCGCTGCGGTCCCCGCACATCCGGCGCGGCTCAGGCGGGGTCGCCGAGGGCCGCCGCCACGTCCTCCCAATGGTCTCCCCGCGGGTCGAGCAACTCGAAGTGATCGGTCTCAGGGGAGAGCAATTGAAGGCCGCGCTCGGATGCGAGCGCCTCGGAGTGCTCCGGCGGCACATGCCGGTCGCGGGTCCCGTGGACCAGCATGGTCGGCGCCCTCCCGGGATCGGGCCTCGCGGGCGCGCCGGAGCCGAGGAGGCGGCAGGCTTCCCGCGCCCCCGTCAAACCCGACTCGGCGTGCTTGCGGAGGTCGGTCACCGGCGCCATCGCCGCCACCCGGCCGACCTCGGCGCCGGTGCGCCTGGCCGCCCACATCGCCAGGACTGCCCCCGCCTGGTGGCCCACGACGCCGACGCTGCCGCTGTCGAGGCCCAGTTGGGGGACGAAGTCGAGAGCCATGAGCGTGTCGTGGAAGGCGCCGGGCCAGCCGCCGCCCCGCTCGAGCCGCCGGTACTCGATGTTCCAGGTGTTGAAGCCGCGCCGACCGAGGTCGACGGCCAAGGGCTCCATCGAGTCTCGCTCCCGCTCGTGGCGCCAGAACCCCCCGTGCACCAAGACGACGAGCCCGCGGCCGCCCAGCCGGAGGTCGCCGACGTTCTCCGAGTGCGGCCCGTAGCGGACCGCCTCGACCGGCGCCGCCGCTCGGTTGACGAGGTGACGCAGGCCGTCTCGGTACCCGGCGACGCCGCGGCCGTAGATGGTCCGCACACACGAGTCGGCGATCATCGAGTGCGCCCGCCAGGGCTCTCTCTCGCGGATGTTGGAGATGTGTACCTCAACGGTCGGGGTCTCGACCGAGGCGATCGCCTCGGCCAAGCCGCGCGAGGTGTGGGTGAAGGCGGCGGGGTTGAGGAGGATCGCGTCGTGGCCCGACGTTTGGACGGCCGAGATCAGCTCCGACTCGTCGTTCGACTGGAGCGTCTCGACTTGCGCGCCGAGCTCGGCCCCCCAGGCGACGACCTTCTCCTCAAGCTCGGCCAGGGTGTGCCCGCCGTAGATCTCCGGCGCCCGCTTCCCCAGTAGGTTGAGGTTCGGCCCGTTGATGAGGAGCACCCTCATTGGGCGACCTCGGGCGGGAGCGCAGCTAGATTCACGGTCAGCAGGATAAGAGGCGAGAATGGGCTGATGCGGGGAACCTTCGGCGCCCGGCGCGTTGTTAGAGGTGACGTGAAGACCATGGCTCTCAAGTACTCGGCGCGTGCGGTTGTCGCGTCGGCGGCCGTGCTGCTCGTCGCGTGCGGGGCGCCGCTCCGGTCGGTGGGGGAGCGCAGCTCGAGGTGGATCAACGAGCCTCAGGTCGCCACCACGGCGGCTCCGTCCGCGACTCTCCCGACGTCGGTCGGGTCGGGCCTGCTCCGGTGGTGGAACGACGGCATCGTCGCCGAGAACCTCGCAGATCGGGACGCTCTGATCGCGGACGTCTTCGCTCGTCGCGAGGGTGATCGGTTCATACAGGCGAGCCGGGCCGAGATCGCCGCGGCCTTGCCGGATGTGCAGTTCCCCGCCGAGGTCCCCTACGGCGCGGAGTGGGTGTCTTCGCAACTGGTGATTGAGAACTCCGGCGAGCTGTCGACCGACCCGAGCGCGGCGTTCGGGATCTGGTCCGCCGAGCCCTACACGCGGTCCCGCTCGGTTGCCCAGATGGCTGTGCTGCTGGTGAGCGTCGACGCGGGGTCGGGCGCCGAGACGGCGGAGTCGGCCGAGGAGGCGACGTGCGCTCAGTTCGCCGACGCGGCGACGGAGACGTGTGACGTGACGGCCATCGGCGGTCGGCGCGTGTGGAACCTGCTGTCGGCGGGCGGGACCACTCTGATCTGGTTCGAGGGCGGCTACCGGTACCAACTCCGAGGGAGGAGTTTCCTCTCGCGGGAGGAGATGGAGAAGATGGCGGCCGAATCGGTCCTGTTGGCGGAAGTGAACCCTGTCGGCGACTGACTGGTCGCGTGCCGTGAGCGTCACGGCTTGGGCGGCCGCCTGTCAGGCCCCTCGAGTCAGGTTCTCAAACATCATCGGCTCGGTCGTGGCGAGAAGCAGCAACTCCCCGTCGTGCGACATCCACAACCGGGGGGCGGCCTTCAACCAGACCTGCTTGGGCAGGGCGTCGAGGTTCTTCCGCTTTCGCCCGGACGGCGGCGCGTAGACGAGCACCTGCGGCGCGGGAGAGCGGAGGGCGGGCAGAGGGCCGACGAGGTCGTAGCAGCCGAACAGGGCCGCCATCGCCTCAGCGGGGTCGATGGGGCCATCTCTGGAGAGCCACTCCACCCGCCCGCAGTCGGCGCAGGCCGCCACTGCGACCCGCCCGACCCAGACCGGCGCCGTCTCGCATCGCTCGGAGGTCGTAGAGTCCATGCCGCCCAACGTATGGACGGGGTGTGACAGATTCGGGCCCGCCCGCCCCTGATCCGAAGATTCCCGAGGAAATCCGCCATGAGACCGCCCGGCAGGCTTTCGCCTCGTCGTTTGCCGCGTCGTCGGGCGACAGCTCTCCCGACTGATGTGACCTGAAACTCACCATGCCCCGCAACGTATTCAGGGCGAGTGACAGATTCGGGGTCAACGCAAACGGCGACCCGCGGCTCGGAGTCCGGTCTCAGTGGGCCTTGGGCGGATAGGCGCCGAGGGCGTCTTGGGCGCGACGGCGGTACCGCCTGACACGACGATGCTCTTCGGCTTGAGGCGGGTCAGCTCCGCGGCCGTCTCCCCCCACCGGCCGACATCCTCGTCGTGTCAGGTCTCGACGACGGGCATCTCCATGGTGTCCTCGATGCGGGCGCCGGGGACCACAAGCACCGGGAGGCGGCTGTTGACCATGACCCGCGTCGACACGCTCCGCCACGCCTCCTCGGTGAACAGGCGCCTCGTCGCGCCCATGATCACCATCTCGGCGCCGATCGCTTCAGCGGTCTTGATGATCGCCTCGGCCGGATCGTCCCCTTCGACGAACCGGACGTCGCACTCGATGCCCTCGACGGTGAGCGCCGCGCTGATCGGCTCAACCGCCCTCTGACCGCGCTCCTCCAGGTAGGCGGCGGCCTTCTCCTCCTCGCTCTTCGACCCGGCCGGCGAGTCGTCGAGGAACGACCGGCGCGTCTCATCGTCCAGCGACTCAAGGAAAGATCTGGGGACGCGGACGACGGTCATCAACGTCACCTTCGAGCCCACGCCGATGAGCCGTCTGCAGAAGTCGGCGACCGGCGCCGCAGGCAGCACTCCTGTCGTGGCAACAAGGATCCGCACGCGGGCGAGGTTAGGGTTGCGGCCTGGGCGCGGACAAGGAGTGGAGTGGACGTCTCGGTTGAAGGGAAGACGGCGCTGGTCACCGGCGGCAGCCGCGGGATCGGGCTCGCCACTGCGCTTCAGCTCGCCCGGAGCGGCGCCGCCGGGGTGGTGATCACCTCGCGGAGGCGAGACAACGCCGAGGCCGCCGCAGCCGAGCTTGAGGAAGCGGGAGTCGGCGCCGGCCGGGTCCTCGCGCTCGCCGCCAGGGCCGACTCGGAGGAAGCGGCCGACGGCGCCGTCGCCGCGGCGGCCGAGCGATTCGGGTCGGTCGACATCTTGGTGAACAACGCAGGCACCAACCCGGCGGCCGGCCCGTTGATGGACGTCGACCTGGGGGCGCTCGACAAGACGTGGGCCGTGAACCTGCGGGGGCCTCTGCTCTGGGTGCGCGCCGCCTACCGGGCTTGGATGGGGGAGAACGGGGGAGCGATTGTCAACGTCGCCTCCGCTGCGGGGCTCCGCCCGGGCCCGGTCACCGGCGCCTACAACATCTCCAAGGCCGGCGTCGTTCACATGACCAGGCAACTCGCCCACGAGCTGGCCCCGCGCATCAGGGTGAACGCGGTGGCGCCCGGCGTGGTCCGCACCCGGCTCGCCGGGCTGCTGCTGGAGAACGAGCAGATCGCGCGAATGCACCCGCTGGGCCGCATCGGCGAGCCCGAGGACGTGGCTCGGCTCATCGCCTTCCTCGCCTCCGACTCGTCCTCGTGGATGACCGGCGCGGTCGTCCCCGTCGACGGCGGGCTGATCGGCGCGGCCTCGTCGGGCATCTCTTGACCCACCCGTCGCCCGACCCGGCGCTGGCCCTCGACTACCTCGGCGGCGCCGTCGACGACGCCGCCATCTTCAACCACGCCTCGGCCCTCAGAGACGAGGGGCGCGGGCGAGTCGTCACATACAGCCGCAAGGTCTTCATCCCCCTCACGACCCTGTGCGCCGATCAGTGCGCCTACTGCACATTCGCCCGGCCGCCCGGCGCGGGAGGCGCCTATCTTCGGCCTGAGGAGGTCCTGGCCGTGGCGCGGGCCGGCGAGGAGGCCGGGTGCACCGAGGCTCTGCTCACGCTCGGCGACAACCCCGAGAGCCGCTGGCCCCAGGCGCGTCGGTTCCTCGAGGGTCGCGGGCTCTCGTCGACGATCGAGTACGTCGCCGAGATGTCGGCGTTGATCCGCTCTGAGACCTCCCTCTTCCCGCACTCCAACGCAGGCCTGCTCGACGACGCGGCGATGAGCCTGCTGAGGCCGACCAACCCTTCGATGGGGCTGATGCTGGAGAGCGTCTCGCCCAGGCTCATGGCCCCGGGCATGGCACACCACAAGTCGCCCACGAAGGACCCTGCGAGGCGAGTCGAGGTCATCCGCGCCGCCGGCCGCCTCAAGGTCCCGTTCACGACCGGGATCATCGTCGGGATCGGCGAGACCGACGATGAGTTGATCGACTCGCTGTTCGCTCTCCGGTCGCTTGCTGAGGAGACGGGGGCGATCCAAGAGGTCATCATCCAGAGCTTCCGAGCCAAAGACGACACGCCGATGCGGAGATTCGCCGAGCCGGTCCCCCGGCGGGTCGCCCGCGTGACAGCCCTCGCCCGATGGGTCATGGGCCCTGAGGCGTCGATCCAGGTCCCCCCCAACCTCACCGAGGGTTACGAGATCCACCTCGGCGCCGGGGTGAGCGACTGGGGCGGGGTCTCGCCCTTGACGATCGACTGGGTCAACCCGGAAGCTCCGTGGCCCCACCTCGCCGAGCTTGAGCGACGGACCAACGCGGCAGGGCTCGAGCTTCGGCCCAGGCTGCCCGTCCACCCCGAGTACATAAACGAGGAGTGGATACACCCCGCCCTGCTGGGAGACCTCAGGGCCGCCGCCGACTCGGACGGGCTCGCGGCTGCGCCCGTCGCCGTCGGGGCCTGATGAGAGTCACGTTTCTCAGGACGCGGCCCGCGGAGACGCTCACCGAGGCCGCCGCTGTGAGCCGGAGACGCGAGGGCACGACCGCTATCGAGATGGAGTCGCCGTCGCCCGCGGGCGCCGCCGCCGCGGCGAAAGGGGGCGCCCTGCTCGTGTCGCGGACCGCCCCGGCGCCCGAGGCGGCGGCTTGGGCGCTCCCGCCGGGGCCTGCGCTCGGCCTCGTGGAGGGCCCCTCCTGGCGCCTGACGATCCTCGACGAGGGGAGTCGGGAGGAGGTGGCCGCCGCCCTGGCCCGGACCGGTGCGCCGTTCCTTCGCACCACGCGCTCCGGGGTCGCCGCCGCGGCGAGTCTCGCCGGCGACGCGGCGGTGTCGGTGTTCGTCGACGGCGTTGAACAGGCGACCCGAGCGGTCGAGGACGGGGCAACAGACCTGCTTCTGCGCGACTGGAGCGTCGAGATGATCGGCGAGATGCGGGTCGCCTTGGCGCCCGCCGAGCTGGTGGAGAGGACGGTCTTCCCGCTCGGCGTCGAGACCGAGGAAGCGCGGGCGGCCCTTCCGCCGGGTGCGCTCGCCGCTTGGCTTGGCCAAGTCGACGGGTCGGGGGCCGCCCGCCCCAGGACCGAGTGGGCTCCGGGCAGGAACGTGGAGGTCCCCGCCCCGCGCCGCCGCCTCTCGGCTGAGTGGGCGGACCCTTCGTGGATCGGCGGCGCCGCCCCCGAGGGTTTGGGAGGGGCGGGCGCCCTCGCCCCGATCCTGGACCGGTCGCTCGCCGGCGCCGCCCCGACCGCGGCCGAACTCGAGGCCCTGCTCAAGGCGAGGGGCGATCAGGTGGACGCAGTGGCCTGGGCGGCCGACCTTCTCCGGGAGCGGACCGTCGGCGACACGGTCACCTATGTGGTCAACCGGAACATCAACTACACCAACGTCTGCCGTCTCAAGTGCGGTTTCTGCGCCTTCTCCAAAGGTCCCCTCGACCTTCGCGGGCGGCCTTACCTGATGGGGCCGGGCGAGATCGCGGAAATGGCCGCGGAGGCG
>Ga0056132_1000321_pt1 | contig 11542 bp, 4 predicted proteins | sample WorMetLIZISLAND2_3_FD_71119 | JGI IMG/M metagenome (GOLD analysis project Ga0056132, IMG submission 71119) | Marine gutless worms symbiont microbial communities from Max Planck institute for Marine Microbiology, Germany - Olavius clavatus LIZARD... ...
GCTCGTTATCGATTCCCATCAAATCTTAAACGTGCTTTTGCCATTATTCTATTTCATATTCATTTTTGTTCACTTTTATTTTCGTTTACCTCTCACTATGATTTCTGTTTTTAAAATAAAAAAGTAAATATCACATGGCTGGTTAAAGGTTGCGATGATCCGCCATCAGTACCACACGGCGAGGTCACGTGGTCAGGCAATGAGGTCAGTGCTACGGCTAACTACAGCTGCCATGTTGGTTACGAGCTGCAAGGATCTTCTGAGCTTGTCTGTCACATTAACTCTTCATGGACCAGCAACTCCGTCACCTCTCACAGACCGCCTTCGTGCTCTAGTAAGTATGTAACTCTCTCATGCCTGCTTCTACTACTCGGTAGCATATAGCTGATCAGTTATTTGTACTGTAAGCCTACATCCATCCATCCATCCATCTTTATTTGCTGAAAAATTTGCAGCCATGCAATACATACATACTTACTAAAGGACTGTGACAGTTTGTTCTATTCCAGTATTTCAGTATTTAATAGACAATTTTCAGGGCTGCCAAGTTATCATACAGCCAATGCGGGTGATAATCCCCTCCATCTTCCCTTCACCTCCTCTTCCCTCTCCCCTGCCCTCCCTTTCCAGTTTGTCCCTCTCTCCCCTTCCTTTTCCCTTCCCTCTCCCTTGCTCCCGTTTCTTTTCCCTTAAATAAGAGTTGGTGTGGGGAGACATGAGCCCCCACTCGGGGTCTGAGGCGAACAAAAATCAAACTAATACATAATCCGCGATTGTCCTAGATAAAATCATCATCGTTGTCTGTCGTCACATTGTATTATTTACATATAGGCCTAACATTGTAAATATAATGATTAATCTATAATGACGGAGATTCGAAACTTATTTCACAAGGCGGGTCACTAGCCGACCTACGGTACAAAGAGAAAGAATGAAAAGGCAGATCTTGAGAAATAGTCGAGAAAATAACGCACGAGGAGTATACATTAGATTGGTCACAATCTAGAGTATTTCTTCTAAATGTATAAAATGATTAAATAATACACTTGGTTGTGTTTACGTGCTGTTCAGAGGTGGTGTGTGGCTATCCTGGTCACATTGATAACGGCTACGTATCATTGTCGTCCTATTTCACATACGGCAACACAGCCACGTACAACTGTCAGCGAGGATATCGTCTACTCTATGAAGAACCGCTTGTCTGCGCCGCTAACGGCAGCTGGGTTGGGCAACGACCGCGCTGCCAATGTAATATTACTACTTCACTCAGTTGTTTCAATTATGCTTGCTTATACCCATGACACACGCTCCAGAAACCGGCGCCATAAATCGACTCCATTTCTTTCTGGTGCCGCTTTCTGAGACGTGTGTCATGCATATCTGAGATCGGATTCTTCTGGTACCAGATTCCGACGCCGATTAGAACACTGTTCTATTCCAAGCCAGTAAAGTGGCATGCACGCAATAAGAAACACTGCACACAAGTACACAATAAACATGTTCATAAATCAAATTTTTATTGTCTGTTCAGTGCAATGCATGTCACTGAACAGATTATAAAACCACGTTGATGCGTTTATTTTCCGCGCGAGAAATTTTCATTTCATACGCATAGCCTATGCTACGAAAAACCGGCGCCGAAAACCGTCGATTTGTGGCGCCGGTTTCTAGAGCGTCTGTCATGGGTATTACACGGAGTTTCACCAGACCTTTTTTCAGAGTAGGCTACTCCACTACTCCAGCATAGAGCAGGACCCCAACAGCATAGGCACTGGAGCGATTTGTCGGCTAGGGGAGCAACAATCGGTGAAAACAATCAAGACAATCAAATTCAAAATATAATTTTATGCAATAGGTATTTTTCGAGTAAAAGGTATATGCGGTGTACAGTGGGGTTTGGGATAAAGCCCCAGAAGCTGGGAATTTTCGAAAATTTTTGCGTTAAAAGAAACCTTGCAGCCTGTAAGGTTACTTCTAACTATTACAGAAAATGTTTGGGGGAGGAGCAGGATGTATTACCCTCTCCACAAATAATTTTTTGGGGAGCAACAGCTGCCCCTGCTCCCCCGGTTCCCGCTCTTATGTTCAACAGTGAACTTCCAGGAATAGTTACGGCAAAGCTGTTTACAGGCCGAATAATTTTAGGAGATCGTCTGCTACACGCAGTGTGATCGGCTATTGGCATCATACTGTCTGTTAGTCTGTCTGTCTGTCTGTCTGTCTCTATGACGCTGTGCACTGTGGCTAAAAGATACATCCTACAGCAATAGTGTCTGAACAAATGAATAGCAACTGCTTCACAGGAACACGATTACAGCGTTCAACTCCCCATCCCAGACTCTATCCCCTCAAACTTCCCACCCCACGACATTTCACGACATTTATATTTATTTATTTTTTATGCTTTTTGCTCGTGTGACCATTTTGTTCACGTTGATGTATTGCGGACATCACTCGATGTCCGTAGAGTATTTTTATTATTAAGATCGGCTATTTCTCAGCGACAGCTGAGCTTCTTGTTAAAAACGGCAGCGCGGTGTAGTGCTTAACACGTTGGTCTCATTTAATGAAGTTGCTCTAACCGGGTCCGGTTACTACTTGGATTTGTGGCTGTCCGTATACAGGGAAACCATCTCTGCATCTAACCAACCACTTAGGTTAACTCAGCCTTCCATCCCTCCGGAGTAGGTAAATAGAGTACCGACCTGTCTCACTTTGGTTAAAGCAGGATGTCCACCTTTGTCGGGTGACACAGTTAAGGCCAAAATCCATTACACCAGCTTCCCCGTAGCAAGTCCGTAACAAGTCCCCGTCTAGGGGGAGGTTACGGGGAAACGTGTGTAATGGATTTTGGGCTTTACTGTGTGATCATGACAGTCACGCCCGGTTACCCTGAGATTGAGCTATGCACACTAACCGTTTAACCTAACTGTATGATTATTAAATCGTACAGGTATTGAAAATTATCATTATAGTAATCTCAGCAAGTATCAGACCAGCTAAGTAGGCCTATTAGTAACGCTTGCATATATTTCTCAGCTATGTTTCGTATTTTTATTGTCTTCTTATTTTTTCTGCTATATAGCCCATTTGGCTATCATTAAATAAATAAACATACATAAGCATGATCTAGCTGATGTAATGATAGGCGAATGTTGTAACTGTTTGCAGTGATAACGTGTCCGGCTCTGAACGTGTCCAGTGTCCACCCGGCGCTGACGGTCAAGGATAACAAACTGGAAGGATATCGGCCGGGAGAGCTGGCCAGGTTTCGCTGTATTCCTGGCTACCGTCTGGACAGGACCAGCCGGCGCACAGTCCGCTGTAAGGACGGCGGTCGCTGGGATAGTGATCCGCCGTCCTGCTATCGCGTATATTGTCATCATCCGCCGCGAATCAACCACGCCAGTTTGCTGGGCCAAGTAGATAGAATTGAAGCTGGAGGTGATGTAGTGTACCAATGCGATGATGGATATCGATTGAGTTCGGCTAGCGACAGGCTGAAATGCAACAATGACGGAAACTGGGTCAGGTCAGCGTTGCCTAACTGTGTCAAGGTCACATGTTCACCTCCGCCACCGATTTCTAACGGGTCGAGACAATATGAGAGACCTCCCGGCGCCGGTTCTAGTGCGATCTATAGCTGTTTGGCTGGATTCGTCATGGCTGGAGAACCGCAAGTGTACTGTACCAACAGCGGTGTTTGGAATGGAACTTTGCCAGCGTGTTTGCCAGTCAGTTGTCCACCACCTCGCGGGATTCCTCACGGAACAGTGATCGGGACTGAGTTTACGTTTTTATCCTCGGTCGAGTATTCCTGTCATGTCGGATTTGTTCTGGATGGAGAAGGGGATCGGACGTCAGTGAGACGGACGTGTAATGAGAGTGGACAGTGGCAGCCTGATTTACCAGTATGTGATCGTCGTCGATGTCCACCAGTTAGATCCATCGAGCACGGCCGCACATTTAGCCATGGCGACCCGGTGTATGGTTCCGTGGTTGAGTTCGTCTGTGATGCTGGGTTCCGGTTGGAAGGTCAAGCCAAGTTGACGTGCCTCGAGACTGGGCAGTGGAGTGACGAGTTACCCAGCTGTAGGATGATATTCTGTCCTCAGCCGGCGCCAATCGAGCACGGAATTGTAGAAGGGACGCCGTCCAACAAGTCCTCAAACGTGTCAGTTTATCGATCCGGATCAGTTATCCACTACCGATGTGTAACTGGGTTTAAAATCGATGGAAAGACGACGCGCAGTTGTAGAGGTGATGGGACGTGGACGGGTCCCAGACCGAGCTGTGTCGTCGTTCGCTGCCATCTGCCAAACAGTATCGAGCATGGCCGGCTTACCATGCCGTCACCAAAGAACTCTACCACATATGGATCAACGGTTCAGTATCGATGTGATCCGGGCTATCAGCTGGATGGTCCGGCGGTTCGAAAGTGTTCCGATGGTAGCCAGTGGAGTGGATCCGATCCAAGGTGTTATCCAATTGAGTGTGATGATCCTGAGCCAATACCGCACGGCACGGTTGATGGGTCTGAGCGTGAAATCGGAGCCCAGATCGTGTACAGCTGTGATGATGGATATCAGCTGATTGGTGAAAGTGTTCGCAACTGTACAGAGGAAGCTAAATGGACTGGAAATGTCCCTTACTGTGAGAAAATAATTGAATGCGACAAACCTTCTTATGTGATCTCAAACGGTCGTATGATCAGCTCCAATTTCTCAGCAGGAGCCACGATTCATTACGTCTGCGATGATGGTTATTTCATCGATGGACCGACTCAGCGTAGCTGTCAAGCAGATGGTAGCTGGGACAACCCTATACCAGTGTGTGAAAGAGTGGAATGCCCTCGGCCTCTGAGGCCTGCTCATTCCCGTGTGGAAGGTTTCGAGTACCGTTTCAGAGAACGGGTAACATACGCCTGTCATGCTGGCTATCGGCTGATTGGACCCAGTGAACGAATTTGCCAGTCAAACAAAACTTGGAGTGGCGTTGAGCCGAGATGCGAACCCGTTGAATGTGTACAGCCGGCTGACCTGATGAACGGTGAAATGCTGGTGGAAGGTCTGTTCTATCAGAATGTTGTACACTACCAGTGCGATGCTGGTTACCGTCTGGAAGGTCCAGAAACCAGAGAGTGTGACGCAGATGGAAAATGGACCGGCATTGAGCCACGATGTACAGAGATCACTTGTACTCAGCCACCGTCTGTCGAATTCGGTTTCCCTCTGAAGGATGAGTGGAATCCAGGCGATGAAGTCGGATATGCCTGTGACGAGGGCTACCAGCTGTCTCAGTCTGAAAGACTATTTTGCTCCGAGAATGGTAACTTCACCGGTGTTCAGCCATGGTGCGAGAAGATAGAGTGTCCCGAATTGCAGATGATTCCAAATGCCAGTCTGAATGCAACCGGTAATGGCCTTGATGATGTGGCCAGGTACAGCTGTTATCAAGGTTTTGAGTTAGTTGGATCAGCCGAACAGATCTGTACTGAGAACAGCACTTGGTCTGCTAGTCCACCATCTTGCGTTAGGGTCACGTGTCCTCCGCCAGATTACGTTCCTGATGCAGTGATTAGGTCGACTGGTTATGAATTTGAGTCACGACTCGAGTATGAGTGCATTAGTGGGTTTGCTCTGAAGTATGGCAACCTGACTCGAGAGTGTACGGAGGACGGTACTTGGTCTGGTGAGTCGCCAGTCTGTGTTGCAAGGATTACGTGTCCAAAACCTTCAGTGACACACGGGTACATTGCTTCCACCACCGGCGATCAAGCCATCGAACATCACGTTGTTAACATTAACCTGTTTGTTAACGGGATCATTGTCGAGCTGGACTGCGAGGAAGGCTTTAATTTGATTGGCGAGAGGACTGTCACGTGTCTGGACAATTCTTCTTGGAGTTCTCCCATACCAACCTGTGTACGAGTTCCATGTCCGGAACCCCAAATTAACAACTCTGTGGTGCATGCACCAAAGGGTTTCATGTACGGATTTCGAATCTTTATTGGGTGTGAAGATGGATTCGAACTGTTAGGTTCATCTGAAGCATCTTGCTTGTCCGACGGCAGGTGGTCGATACAGATGCCCGAATGCCGTCAACTTTTCTGTGCAGAACCAGTAACGTCAGCCGAATTAGAAATCGATATAATCAATACACCAAATGATCAGTACAGATATCCAGTTGGTGTGGTAGTTGAGTTCAGATGTAATGAAGGTTATACATTGGAGGGTAGAGATAGTGCAAGATGTCAGCAAGATCAGTCTTGGTCTGCTATTTCTCCCACGTGTACCGAAATTACTTGTTCTCTACCACTCATTGAGACCAGCAACAGCAACATAAGCCCTCAGCTTGACAACGACAAGGACGTATACGTTTATGGCGAGACAATATCGTTCAGTTGTCCCAGTGTGAGGTTCAGGCTCGTTGGTAGCGCTGAGGTGGTATGCAGCAACCATGGACACTGGAATGGATCAGTGCCGACTTGCCAGCTACTTTTGTGTCCGTCACTCCACGTCCAGCATGGCCAGATTGTCTCCACTAACACATCGCTTCCATACAACGCAGTAGGTTCACATATAACAGTGCAATGTGACGACGGGTATCATGCAGATGGCGTCACAACTGCTAACTGTACGTTCGACGAATCGTGGTCAAACGACATAGTCACAACTTGTCAGAGGACTCTGTGTCCAAAACCAACAGTTATCAATGGTAGAACAATAGCTGTACGTGACGATAAGGACATTAGCACAGAGTATGTAGTTGGAGTCAGGATTCTTATCGACTGTAACAGTGGGTTTCTGTTGCCTAGTGGTACACCAAGGTCTGTTGAGTGTACCGCATCTGGGCAGTGGTCAGACATGCTGCCAACTTGTATCCGTGTCAGTTGTCCACCAATCAACATTGATGGAGCACAGATAATCGCAAATGGGACGGCTGTGGATAATTCCTCGATTGTCTTCTCTTACGGCGACCACGTTGAAGTGGAATGTCTAATTGGTCACAGACTTGTTGGACACAAGTCGCTGACTTGCGAGTGGTCAGGTTCCTGGTCTCGTCAACTGCCAGTGTGTGAGCGTATCCGTTGTCCAGAACCCCACGTTCCACACTCCACTGTCCGTGCATTTGGTCTTCCATCGGAAATTTCTTTCAACTACACGTTCGGTGACGTTATTTACTTTGTCTGTGATGAGGGATATCAGATCAGTGGTCTGACAGAGAATCTTTGCCTTGATGACGGGACGTGGGATGCGCCGTTTCCTCGTTGTGACCCAATACTCTGTCCAGAGCTATCTGTCGAGAATGCGAATGTAGACTATAAAGATCGGGAATATGGTGCTCGTGTACGCGTAAGTTGTGATGACGGGTATGAACTGTTTGGAGATGGAATTCTCGTTTGTCAGGCGAGTGGCCATTGGTCCGGTACCAGCCCTGTCTGTCTGCAGATCAGGTGCCAGTTGCCACATATCGCCAACGCCAGAATCATTGGAAGTTCTGACCAGACTTCTGATGGCAGTGGTGGCGGCATGATGGACTATGGAGACTTGATTATCGTACAGTGTCACGGAGGGTTCGAGCTGATTGGCACATCACGTCTGATGTGTGGCATGAACAAGACTTGGTCGCCAGAAGCGCCAAGGTGTCAGCGTGTGCAGTGTGACGACCCACTTTTGACACACGTGCCACATCTCAAACTAGACATTTCCAGACCTGAGGAAGTTCCCGAGACTGACACCCGGCAGTTTGTCTATGGCACTGAAGTCAGATTTGATTGCGAACTCGGATTTTTCCGGGTGGGCGTGGCCTCAATCACATGCAACGAGACGGCAGAGTGGAGTGATAATACGAGACCCACATGTGACATAGTTCATTGCCCTTCACCTCAGATTTTCCATGGCCACGTCCAGGGACCGTCTTCCACCAATACCTACATGTTTGGTGACAGTGTTAGATTTCGCTGCAATGCGGGGTTCATCATGCAGGGCGAGATGGAGCTGTTCTGTCAGCCAAATGGTGAATGGACCGATGAGTTTCCAGTCTGTGAGAGACGATCATGTCCCCCAGCTCCCGTCATTGACCACGGCTCAGTTGTAGCTCCGCCATCGCCAAAGTTTGAAGATATTGCCGTCTACCATTGCGTGACCGGTCATGAACTAGTTGGCGATAATAATGCCACGTGCGGTGAAGATGGCCAGTGGACCCAACGCCCATCCTGTCTTCTTGTTCGCTGTCCACCTCCAGAGTCAGTTCCACACGGAACCTACATGCCCACGGGATCGACGTATGGCAGCATACTGCGGTATGTGTGCAATCGTGGATATGAACTGCACGGGGACGCAGATCACATGTGCCAAGCAAATGGAACGTGGAGCGGGGATGTGCCAACGTGTCAGCGGGTACGATGTATCCAGCCACCACCCCGCATTCCACACGCCGATCTACTTGGCAATGCTCCGACCCAATTTGGTGGCAGTCTAACTGTGTTATGTCACGAGGGGTATCGACTGGCTGGTTTGCCAACTGTTCAGTGCCTCTGGAATGGGTCGTGGAGTCATGTGGTGTCTTCGTGCAGCATCATAAGGTGTGGACTACCACCGTATGTCCGCCATGCTGACACAGTCGGTTCCCGGCATTACGAATATAACTCGACAGTGCAGTATGTCTGTAAGCTAGGGTACACACTGAATGGTCAGGTTAATACCAGTGTGTGTCTCGCTAACGGATCTTGGTCGGAGGTTGATCTCGAATGTGTCGTGATCAGCTGTCCATCTCCAACTATTCCAGATGGAGGACAGATCTTCCTTGACAGTGATCATCTGGTAAGCGACATGGATTATCTGGAACGGTTGCATCCTGAAGGGTTCAGATATGGCAACCTCGTCACGATCTCGTGCGATGCTGATCGGGAACTTCACGGTGCTGGAATTCGGGTGTGCGGACCTGACGGACGCTGGAATGGCACAGAACCGAATTGTCATCGAATTACATGCAGACGACCTCCAGCCTTGCCAAACGTCATCTACAACGACAACAGACAGACGTATCGACAAGACTACTACGTTGGTCATGTTATTAATGTGTCATGTGAGACTGGATATCACGTTGTCAAAGATCATCACAGCATTATCTGCCAGGCTAACCGTTCGTGGAACATCTCTGCTTCTTTAGCTCCGTGCGAAAGAACTGTCTGTCCTTCACCACCGAATGTCTCTCAAGGACATTTTATCATTGTTGAAGGAGGCAGGTTTTCTGGTAACGAGTTTGACTTCAGAACGACAGTGAGTTACAGTTGTCAACCCGGTTACTTGTTGGTCGGTGGAAGATCGATGACGTGCGGAGAGAATGGCAGATGGAGTAACGTAGAAGCTTCGCCAAAGTGTGACGTGGTCAACTGTTCCAGACTCCAGCCACCGGACAGTGGATACTTGGAGAGTGATGAGGGACTGTCTTTTGGATCGTCTGTAAATTTTCACTGTAACCACGGATATAAGCTGGTTGGAGCATCGAAGTTAAGGTGTAGACATGACGGTAACTGGAATGGATCGGCTCCTATTTGCAGAGTTGTGTCTTGTGGTCATCCACCGCAGGTGGCTAATGCCAGTGTGTATGCTAATTCGACCATATACGGCTCAATCGCCCACTACTTCTGTCATTCTGGGTTCGAGCACTCCTCCGGGTCTGATGTGGTCACTCGGACGTGTCAAAGTAGCGGCCTGTGGACAGAGCCTGAGCCATTTTGCCAGAAAATCAAGTGTCCCGATCCTGTCCAGCCCCGGCATGGATACTACACCGGATCGGAGTTCACGTTTGATTCGATCGTTACATACTATTGTCGTCAGGGATACAAAGTGGTTGGCGAACCAAGACGCCGATGTCAGGCTGATAGGACTTGGTCTGGAACAGTCCCCCTCTGTGAGCGTCGAAAATGCCCGACGCCCCATGCTCCGATCAATGGACAGATAACCAGTTCTGTAGTGACAACGTTTCCTGGATCGGTGCTGGAGTTTGAGTGTGATCTGGGCTATCGAATGGTCGGCAGCAGAGTAGTGAGATGTACAGAGCAGGAGACTTGGAGTTCCATGTTCCCACGATGCGATCTGGTCAACTGCGGCCAGCCACCAGCAGTTGACCACGCCAACTTCGACAGCCTTTCGTTTTCCTACAACGATGTGGTCGTCTACGTCTGTCAGCGAGGATTTCAACGCTCGGGTCCTGGGAGTGTTCGCTGCCAGGCTGACGGTACCTGGGACCTGGGTGGCGCACCAACCGTCTGCGAAAGAGTACGCTGTGGAACTCCTCCCCCGGTGCAGCACGCCTCCGTGGTAGAGACTGGCCGCCACTACGGTGACGTCATCTACTACGTCTGCGACGACGGTTATGATCTGAATGGCAACAACCTGCTGGAGTGTGGAGCTGACGGACGGTGGTCCGGTGACCTCCCTGACTGCGAGCGGATCACGTGCGGCACGGTGCCGGTCATCCCGCACGCCACGACAATCGTTCAACGCACGACGCTCGGCAGTCGCGCGTCTTACCTCTGCAATCGTGGCTACGAACTAACCGGCAGCCCGTACGTCGAGTGTAAACCCAACCGAACCTGGTCGTACATGGATCGTCCCACATGTCGACCTGTTGACTGTGGTCCTCCAGTTCAACCCAGCTCTCCTGGGACCGCGATCCGCTACAACACTACCGTCTTCAAGGATACGGCGATCTACTATTGTCTGGAAGGATTTCAGTTCGACGCGTCCACCACAGGCGGTAACTCATCGACGTTAGTGGTGTGTGGAGAGAGTGGAAAATGGAACGTGACAGGACCACCGCCAGAATGCAGACCAATCCTTTGTCCAGTACCACCAGAGCCTGTGAATGGTCAAGTTAATGTTATAAGTGTTGGTGGTAATGGTGGTAGTGATGGTGAAGATCGTGCGACAGTCGGCGACGAAGCAAAATTCTCCTGCGACGTCGGGTACCAGCTGGTTGGTGACGTCACAGTCACGTGTCTGTCGGACGGCACGTGGTCCAGCATCGATCTGCCCCATTGTCGCCGTAAGTCTCACTTTACCCAGTAACAAGCTTACTGTTGACGCACTCTGTACATATCTAGTGAATTTGTGCACATTTCGTGAATAAATTTTATTTACAGGTTTGAAATTCGAATCGAGTAACTGGTAGTAGTCAGGCTGATAAGTAAAGTAAAGTAAAGGACGGCTACTTTCATGGTTTTCACATGCAGATTTCAATAAAGTCGTAAAATATGTTACTCCCGCGAACTGTTTTTCTGTTAGATTATCCTAATTTAACAATTTCTGTATCTAAAAGCCCCCAGAAAAAATCTCCAGCGACCGCTATGGGTCACTAGCCTAAAAAGCCAGTCAACGTTCCGTGACAAATATTGTATAATTTCATATGAATGACAAGATCCACAACAATAATTAGCTGCAGTGGCGTATTTGGGGGATGCCCCGTCCCCTTGAGCCTATCCTAATTTACAGTTTAAAAAATAATTCACCACTTTCGTTCTCCCAGAACATCA
>Ga0056132_1000322_pt1 | contig 11528 bp, 5 predicted proteins | sample WorMetLIZISLAND2_3_FD_71119 | JGI IMG/M metagenome (GOLD analysis project Ga0056132, IMG submission 71119) | Marine gutless worms symbiont microbial communities from Max Planck institute for Marine Microbiology, Germany - Olavius clavatus LIZARD... ...
GTTACAGACTTGCTACGGGGAAAGCTACGAGGAAACTGGTGTAACGGCTTTTGGCCTTAAGTGCGCAGGCTTTTGAGCCATAAATATCCTAACAGCATGGGAGCACATTTGCTGAGTATTAGAGGTTATTTTTATAATGAGATGCGCTACGTTTTACTTACTTACTTACTTACTAAGTATTAGGCCTAGCTGAAACACTATATACCACATCGGATACGAGGCGTCCGCCGTTTTGCCCGAGTTTACGCTCGTCGTTCTGCTGGCCTCCATTAGCCGATCGTACTGTGCCACCACCGTGCCAACTTCTCCGTTCTCGACCAGAGGACGCTATGCTTGCTGCTGAGATGTTGACCGCATCCTGCACGTCCACACAATCGCTATCGCTATCTTCATCATCATTTATTTGCCCAAAGTATATGTAACAATGCGACGCTCTACCATCGGCGACCGGGCGTTTCCGGCAGCAGCAGCTCGAGCCTGGAACAGTTTACCTCCCCCCCCGCGACTAAAGCCGCCAACTCACTGCTGCAGTTCCGGCGAGAGACAAAAACGCACCTCTTCCACCAGTCGTTTCTGAACTAATTTGAGAACTATTGCCGACAGTCGGACATCCCAGTGCTCACAACATGCTTGTTTAAATTATGTACAGTGCCCCTGCAACGTCTCGATGTGACAGTGTCACTCTAATCTCTTCCTCATTAATAATAATAATAATAATAATAATAATTGAATAGGATGATGAATTGAGTCAGGCAGTTGATTACAAAGGCAAGATGACACTTGCTTAATCAGTGATTTTTAACCAGAAAGAAAAGGTGTTCAAGTGAGGTTGACACTTGCTTAGGTGGCTCTAGTTAAAGTTCAGATGAGCTAACAATAGTGAAAACATAAATGCGGTGTTCACAGTTATTTATTTTTCCCCTTTGATGCCAGTGATAATTTATTTGTTATTACTTAGCTGTTTTTGTAAAAAAAAGTTTTAATCACTTTTTTTCAGAATTTTCAGTCATTATGTCATTATATAATGCCACTGGTGACAGGTTGCAGAGGGAAAACTATACGAGCACTGGCGTGTTAACAATGCTGACGTTAGACAGGTCAGTATTTGTCTGTGTACTTCATTATGCACTGATTGAAGAAAACTGCAGATGAACTGGTATTACTAACTTTAACGTTTCATTGACCATTTTTATTTCCATATGGATGCACTTGTGCAGTGCACGATAGTGCTATGCTAATGTAGTCTGTCCGTCTAGCTGTATGTAATGTTGAGGTACCATGGACATAAATACATGTACACGGACAATGACCCTAGAGTCTCTGCTCTTCAGAGGTCCAAGATTGACAGTTTAGTCCAACGCTCCCAAATTTATTGTGGAATAAGGGCAGGGTGGCTGTTTTCAGCTGAAAACCTGCAAATTTTGAGCGGACAAAATAGGACAAAGGTTGCTATTGACCACTAATAGAAAGTTGCCTATTCACTTTAAGTGGTACCACAAATCAACCACAGTCGGCCTTACTTCCACACTAGCTTATGACAGTGTTCGATGACCTCGAACAGCCATTATACTTTCTGTTTCAAAATACGTGCATTTTTCAATGCTGACTGTGATAATGTGGCCGAGCTTACGAGTCCAGTTGAATTTTCTGTTCATCACTTGTGCTGTTTTGTTGTGTAGCTGGAATCCCACCGTCAGCAGCAGCATGCCATTGACAACTGGAGCACACAGCTGGAGATGCGACGTGAGGTAAAGTTGTGTCATCATTAGTCTAGATGTGCAGTTCCATTTCTAACTACAAAGCACTCTGCGAATGCAAACTTAAGCCCACAGTCACTGGCATCAACCCGCCGGGGATGCCAGGGACACATCCCCCAATATTTTGGTTGGGGGATGTCAATCGGAATATCCCCCTAATATTATTATGTACATTCGGATATAGCAGACCAGTGTTAGTCGTCCTTGCCCAATGACAGCATTTAGTGATGTCTTTTATTCATTGCTATGCTCGAAAATCCAAAGTTTGCCACAAACTCCTCCTCCAGTGGGGAGGGGAACACCCCCTCCCATACCCCCACCCTCTTCGGCACTTCGTCCCCCCAGCTATGAACTCGCGTTGACGCCACTGCCCACAGTAACCAATGCTAAACACACACCTACATACAGACAGTTTTAACAGACATTTTCCTGGTAAACCTGGCTTAGCTGGTCAATCATCTGCAACCTGAGCATCCTCATGGGACAGGCCATAACTCTGCGTAATATCCTTGACACATTTCACCAAGTTTTTCTCAGGCATTGCTCTGTCTCCATTGACATACATTCCTTAACCCTCAGTCACCATCATCCTTATGTTAACATGCCCAAACTACCTCATTGTTAAACAATGTGAAAAAAATCCCTGGGCCATATGCATTGCACTGTGATGATAACTACAACTTTCAAACTAAAACTGACTGTTGATGATGGAGCATTTAAATCTGTATGCATAACGATATTTTATTGCTAGTCACAGGTTTACTTCCAAACTAATACTAGGGCTCTAGTTAATACTAGAGCCCTAGTACTTTTCTAAGCCATTTCCAAGCTATATCCTGGATATTAACTCACCTTCCTGGACATTAGCTAACCTTCTTCAGTGGACCTAACGGTAATCATTACTACTTTGGTCAATTTTGAAATTGAGATTCATTATTTGACTGATTGATTAATCAAAACTGCTATATAATCTCCATGCTGAACTTTTGCTTTGCATTTTTGCAGCTGATGATTTTGTGCTGTATCACATGTGTTTCTTGTACCGGTGTGTCGGTGTGCTGTTAGCGTGAAGAGCAGGAACGACTTGAAAGGGAGGCAGCGGCACGTGAAGTCGAGGAACAGCGCCAGAGAGCTATCGAAGCACAGATAAGAAGAGAACGAGAGAAGAGGGAAGAAGCAAAGCAGTTGAAAGAAAGTTTGGAACAACAGATGAGCGAGTTAAAACAACGTGAAGCTGAGGTACTATGCTGGTCCGTTTCATTTCTTATTGTACGTCCAGCATCATGCATTACATTTATTTGTAATCTCTTAAATGTTTCTAGTCTTGCCTTGTAAACAGTGACTGAAAAACTGTAACATATTGTAGATGCCAATAAATTCTGTTTGCTTTATTTTATTTGTGAAGTTACTGTTTTATATTGATGAGTCTGTATTTGTGTACCATTAACATTTTAATGTGTTTTTATCAGACAAAGTTGCTGAAAGAACAGGAAGAGATGCTAGCGAGAGAAAGGTGGGAATTGGCTGAAATTGAGGAACAGAGAAGAGCACAGGAGAAAGAACGAGCCAAGGTCGAATTTAGGTATAGACTTTAAACTGTTTCTCTCTGTGCAATGTTAACAATTAGTTTTTGCAGTACACACATTTCAGAAACACATTTTGTGAAGCATGATATGCTGTACATTTGAGAAACAAATTTAAAGATAGTGGTAGTACCATACATGTACTCAATAGGAGCATTGGCTTGACGTGATCCCAGCCTGGTCTCTAGCCAATCACTGCTGCTGTTACTTTCTGCAAGACCAGTTGTAGTTACATATCATCACTGCCAGTACCAAATTATATCACTTGGTGTGTGAACAACTTGCCAGACATTATGTGACAGTGGAATGTGCATGAACCTGTGAGCTCTCGATCACAAATCCAATGCCCTAATCGTTTCGCTAAGCCACATGTGTTTGGCAGACATTTTGTTGATGTATGACATTGTATGTCCTCAAGTTGTCTAATGCTGAGCTGGTACAGAGCATTGAATAGACTGTTAAGAAAGTGTGTTGCTGTCATGGCACAACGAAGTTGCAGTAGTCTAGGTGTTGAAGTGGCGGTGACCAGCATCTGAATGAGTTTACAATTCATGTACAGCCGGCTTCAGCCAACAACAGGCTTTAGTCATGCAGTAACTGCAGCAGCGAGCCACATTATGCCATGCTCTCAGTGTGATAACAGCAACTACTGCTGAAACTTGGATCATTGTGATAGTGATGATTTCTGTTGAAAATATCGTCATTGTTAATATTTCTGTTGCTTGTAGGCAGGTGCTACTGCGCCAACATGCAGCAGCATTACGACGACGATCAAAACAGATACAAGATGAGCTCGTAAGTGTTCATTTTTCCTATCACTTAGCATCTCACACAGTCACACAGTTGTACTTCGCTGTCAAAAACATACATGTATGAGTGAGATTAAAATTTAAAACAGGATCAACTTTAAATTGTTTCATGCATTGCTCTTCGGTTTTTTAATTTAATAATTATCTATTTGTTTCTAGCTACCCATCACTTTTTAAGTTCACATTAAATTTGTCTTGCATCATTCTTATATTATGTAAGCATTTGAGCAAGAAGGCTTAATGTCCAGTGACTCATTTGCAAAGTAAGCAAGTCAAAGCGGGAGAAGAATATGGTGAATATACCATCAAAAATGAAATAAGTGCTAGGCAGCAGTGAGTATGCAGCCTTTTGTTCAGTTACCATTTCAGAGATTTCGTAGATGAGTTTATTGTGCATGATAGTTACTGTTACGCTCTGATGGCTGTGGGTTGTTGTCAGGGCTCCTCAGGTTGTGGATGGACTATTCCTGTCTAGTGTCTATTATAAGACAGCTGTTTGGTAACTGTTGAATGCAATGTAGAAATTGTATTTGTCTAGGAAGCTGATCAGAAATTGTTGGCACGTTTGGCCGAGCAAGAAGCACAAGATCAGCATATACAGTCTGCACAGCGCGAGAAAGCACGAGCCGATGCGGCATGGATGAAAAAGGTAAACATTGCTTGCTCACTTGTGACTGTTAAAGGTGTCTTTTTCATTTGCAGATGTTATTTTCTGACAGAGTTACGACTTTTATTAATGGAGATGGAAGGTTTGCTGTTGAAAAGTGTTCCTTTAACGTTGCTGCATATGATGCATGAGAATCCATATTGTTTTTTGATGTTAAGTCTACATATTATTTATGCCTGTTTGTTGTATCTGTCTGCTAGGTGATTGAAGATCAAATTCGCATGGAGAAGGCTCGAGAAGCAGAACTCGACATGTTATACCAGTAAATGTCAAACTTTTTGTATAAGTGGATTAACATTTCAACACACAGGTAGCGATTTGGCATCTTTAAATGTTAAACAGAAGGATGAATAAATGTACACTTTCTGTTTAAATTACTGTGCGCTTTGTCATCTGCAGTATACATTTGATGTAGTTGTTGTGAAAAACTCTCACATACAATAATTATACTGTTGGATGTTTGGTTGACATATAATAATAACAGTAATAATAATTATTATAATTATAAAGTGCCATATGGTTATAAACTCGGGTGATGTGATGTGCAACAATACAGTATTTGTCTCTAGCAGCAGCATAGGTGGAAGAAGCTACTGTGCCACGCAGGCCACACCCGTCAACTTTTTGTCTTTGTGGGCCATAAGTACAAACTGTGTTGCTGTGATATTTCTTTTTGAGTATGCTTTTGAGCATACTTTCGCTTTTGATTTTTTTTAGCTTTTAGTTTTAGTGTTTATCTATTCTACTGTATATTTTATTGTGTGCTGCTGCCTTCTGGCATAATAAATGATGATGATAAGTGTCTATCCCATCCACTGTTGTGCACTTTTGGTCTATCCAGTTATCAATATTCATTGATGCTAGTGACCCAGCCCACCAACTCTAGACGCTTCATTGTCTTATTTGCAAGGAACTGTGTGAAAAAATTACTACACATGTAAATTTAATTAACGTTAGAGATCTTTTATCAGTTGATCTGCCAAGTAACCAACTTGGTGTCTGCAAGATGTAGTCTGAAGTGAGCTTCTTATTGTAAACGTGTTAACATTTTTGTTTTATCTCAGCAGAGCATGTGCTTCATCAGCATGCTCGTGACTGTTATTACTGTTAGAGTGGGCAAACATAACTTTACCCTACATAACTATTTGATTTTTAGTCTGCTGTGACCTTGCACCACAGTTGGTTTTATCCAGGGTTTGATGCCAGCAACCATTTATCTCCAACTAGTTTGGAATCTGAACTTAACTACATATGTCACGGCAGATTGCAGTCACACAGACTGGTGGATAGGCCATTAGCAAGTGAGTGGTTACAAACTGCTGAAATGATAGGTTGCACTGTTGTCACTTGCAGAGATGAGGCAGCTCGTATCTGGCAGCAGAGGGAGTCCGAGTGGGAAAGAGAGCGGTTAGCTCGTCAGCAGCTTATGCAGGAGGTTAGTTGCTGTCTTGAACTGTAATGCTATGTTGACTTAGCATTGATATATATTGATTATTGATATATTGTTACTGGGATAAACTGTGTCAGTAGTTAATAATTACTCCGTATGTAACACTATAGTTTTAAGTTCAAAATAATGCATTTGTTATTATTTAACACAGTTTGTCTATTATTGTCACTTATAGAGATGACACAGCCTGAGTAGTGTGAAAGTTATTTCAAGAGTATTCTTCAGTGCTTTGATATTGTCAGTTGAGCAACAAAAAGTGCCTTTGATCTGTAAAAAAAACTGCCCTAATTCCCTGATGGTTCTCTCTTTGGGTCAAGTTGCTTTTAATGAATCAGTCGCAATTGCACTAATGTCACATGCTACATCGAAATGAACACTAAAAATCATTGAAAAACACTACAGATATATAGTAAGGTCAGTGTGTAGAATGTAGAAAACGGATGCCAACAGTATGCTTTAATAAATTAAACAGACCTAGTAAGACAAACACCAGCTGTAACAGATTAATCCAGTATACCAGCTAAACAAGAATGAAAAGTAATAGTAGCAGTAGTATGAGGAGGAGTTGGGGCATTAGCAAAACTGTTCAGCGTCAGTTGTAAACAACTGTTACTTGATGTTGTGCAGGTAATGAAAGGTCGAGAAGAACAGATCCAAGGAAAGATGGATGAAGTGCGTCGGCAACAGGAGGAGTCACTGGAACGCCGGGAACAGCTGCTGCAGGAACTGGAAGTAGTCAACCAGCTGACGAGACGAGAACATCATGAAACTGAAGCAAGGAAAGCAGCACAGAAACAAGAGCTTGAAGCACAGGTGAGTTGGGCAAGTCTTCACTGTTCACTCTGACCAGATGTACTCATTGCGTTATCACAGTATTGACAGTGAAGTGAAAACTGTCAGTCTTAGAGACGGCTGTTTCTAGAAGACCGGCATCTTCTTCTGGGCATACACAAGCATCAGTTTCAGGGAGAACAGGGATCTGTTCTTCCCTGCCGATGTGAGCCTTAGGACCAGTTGGCTGTGGTTTTGGACCCTAAAACTGAAGGGCTACAATGTTGAAGAAAGAAAGAAGAAGAAGATTCCGCATAGACCTAAGTCCGTTGTGAGGGAGCTCATCCCCTGTAGGCACTTTGAGCCGGCGAGGGTGAAACCCAATTAAGCTAGCATACAAGTAGGCCGGATGGCCGGCTCAGTTAGCAACCAGCGCCTTTAACCAACTAAGTCAGTATGCCAGCAGTCCTGGTCACAGGGCCTACTGTTACGCAGAACTCGCCGTTTTCTTCCCTAGCGGTAGCCGTAACCATCGCTAGTACTTATTTTGCCTACCCACGGAGGGATGACCAGGCTGAGTTGGCCTGGGTGGCTTGGTTGAACACCAAGACGGTATACCCCGCGAACGGTCACCCATCTCAGCATTAATCCGGCTTGACGTAGAGTAACTTTGTTGATGTGCCCAACGACGTTACCACTAAGCCAAACCGCCACCTTGATGTTGAAGGCATTGATTTTATTTCACTTTTAGGTATTTGCTATACTGTTTAGATTTTTTACTCTGTTGTAGCATATTTGCATGTTATGTCCTCAGAAATTTTTTGTCCTAAAAAAACATTTCACCATGCCCAGGCCTTTAGAAGGTTTTAAATGTTGGACATATTGAGTAGCTTCTTAAGAGAAAAAAGACACTGTAGATGTAATCCTGTGAATGTCATAGTTGATTTTGGTGGACGAGTAAAGACGTGGCTGGACAACACTTGGACATGAGTAGTCAGTAAAGGAACATTGTAAGTAGCAAGGCCGCTGGTAAGCAGCTGACATGACAGCAAGAAGCTGTGAACAGTAGAAGTGATGTATGGTGCCTCAATACTTCTGTTTATGCCGAGTGACAGTTGTTTGAAAAAGACTAAAACATATTGTGATATGTTGTTGTTATTTACAATGATGTAGATGACTGCACGAAGGGGACTGAGGGCAGATGAAGACATGCAACTGCGGCTTGAACTCGAGGAAGAAAAGAGAGCCGAAGAAGATTACGAGGAGATGTTGAAACAGGAGGCGGAGAGAATGTCAGTGCGTGACTTCCAACCGAAGGTCTGTTTGACTTGATATTCTTCTGTTTTGTTATCTCAGTTCAGTCTTGCACTATAAAAGCTGTTAACTGACTGACTTTTATCTCAATTTTTCCAATATCTAAATTAGTCTTTCTTTCTCTGTTATGTGATGAAATCTTTTTCATCAGCTAACAGCCAAAGATGAATTTGGATCTTGGTGAAACCCGATTTTACTATATGTTTTCACAGAATTAACAGGTAAGCTGTTAACACATATTGATGAGTTTGACCACATGCTGATGACACTGATCACTGTGTCATTCACTATGCTTGTTCATAATCACACACAAATGAGCAGTTCTTACAGGTATACTAGGCCTGCTGATTTAGGTTTGGATTAGGTTTTTGTGTGTTTTCTTACCTTGTTACAGTGTATTTATTGTGTTTTTGGTGTAAGCTTATTTTTTCTTGTTTGTTTTGAGTTGTGTGTACCAGTGCAAGTGATTGCCTGGAAATACTCCTCTCCGAAATGACCTATTATGTGTCGAGCAGGACGTAAAACTCCACTCACTCAGTTATTAGTTTCAAACATCATCATTATCATCAATTGTTCAGCTTGCACCATTTCAGTGTTTAACTCTGGTTGCTACCAATAACCTCCAGAGGGGCCTGTCCGATGCCAGCTCTGTGGCATCTTCCACACTGAGGTTGTTGTATGATAGGGTGTATATTGTTTTATTTTCTAAAACCTATGTATTAAACTGTGTTTTATATTTATTGTTATTATGTTCTGTTGTTCAGTCATATCCTCGTAAACAAGCATGGATGCCGTAATACAAAGTATCCAAAGTCGGTTCATTCCAGTCACTGACTGTCAGCTCAACATTGCCAGCTGGTGTATAATATTGCCAAGTGTACTTTGTATATGCTATCACATGTGATATTTGTTATACATTTTTGTAGCTATCGCAGTTTTTCTGAAACTAATATTTTTGTATTAACCCATCAGTGCTTTTATACTGCTGACTGGTTGTCGGAAACGGCTTCCAGTCTTTAATGAAAATAAAACTCTGGCCTTCTACTTACCTTACAGATTCGCCAGGGTAACTGAGTTAAGTGTGGAAAATGGCCACTAAAACCGTTCTGTGTCTGAGGGTTTCCTATTGTTAATCAGCATTCAGGCATCTTTGGTAAATGCTTCTGCAAAGTTCATATAAATGTACATTTACCTATCGATAAAGAAGAGAATTATCTGCACCAAACTGCCAGCAACAAGTTGTTCCACGGCCGAATAGGCCTAGTCTGTCACCATTATGCAGCAGCGATGTGTCATTTATCATATCTGCACAGATAGTAAACATTTATCTTCTTGTATAATATATAGGCTACTGGACTATTGCTTGGAAGTTAATGTAGTTAAGTAAAAATAGATATTTATTTGTTATTCTTTATGTTGATGGATTTCTTAAAATTATAAAACTGCATGAGACATTATCACTGAATATGTGCTGATGAACTATGTTGTGTTTATGTGCATTTATGTCGTGTCGTAAAATTCTTTGATGTAAACACATTTAATGTGTGACTATGCATAGCGACAACTCGCAGTGTGGTTTGGCAGCAGCAATGGAATGTACGAACAGGAATAAGAAAGAACACACATGTTAAACACAATACGTACGCAAGAGAACAAAGTTAAAAACTTAATTAAAAAGCTTAAAAGAAAAACCTAATTAAAGGCAAAAGACAAAAACATTTGTAAAAACTTATGATGTTTGGACACTGTTGGTTGTATGCTGGAAATGGTAGTAGGTCTGTAAGTAATCATAGCAGCAGCAATCTGATAGTATGTGTCTATCTTCATTCAGATTTGCATAATGAGCTCTGCTAGATGCCTACTGTGCAACGAGTGTATGCAGGCCGTTGAAGGTCACCAAAGGTCATTGATTTCTGCACCAGTTGAAAGCGCTTATGCGACTTTCTGTAAGTGATGAATAGCAATCTTGGATCTGTCTTGCACCGTTTTAGGGATGCGGTCTTCACTGCCAAAAATTATAACTTTTCTTAACCCCCTCTTGTTAAATGCCTTCACTTGGGGTGAACCCTTTCAAATATCAATGTATCTGATTCTGTGAAAACTGATGTCACTATTGCACAGATTTGCACCAAATTTGACAGAGACTGGAAATTATGTCGCGGGAGTAGATTTACCGTCATAATTCACGTTCCATAAATTCCAAGATGGCGGCGCGGCTCCCATATTGAAAATCACATTAACGTCGTCACTCAGTTGCTGTTGCTCCTATTCGTGCAAAATTTCACACAAAGACTAAAAGTGATGTCCAAAGGTAAACCAACCTTCATATTTTACTCCGGATGAAATTCAAGATGACAGCTGTCGGCGCTGTCGCCATTTTGCAGTTCAGTTTAAATTTTCTTTGTCAAAATGCAGGATGGTATATTTTGCACAATACTTGTCACATATCAACAAATATTACATAATTTAGCAAATATGAAATCAACTTGAAAACATCACGCTTGCAATTGGTTATCTATAGTAAAGTACCAGTAGTGTTAAAAGTAATACACCTCTGACATGATACAGTCGTCATAATGTGACATTTATTTGTTAGGTATCATTATATACACAAGTCCAGCAAACTACACAAAATTACAAAGTGTTTAGTAAAACCACAAATATTATATTTAAAAAAACTGCAAATATAGTGTTAAAAGTCATAGACAAAATACAGTCGCCATATAGGCCCAGTGTGACATTCATTAGGTATCATTATACACCGTGGGCCATAAAAATGGTGCCACTTTTATTTTTACGATAACTTTGGCAAAAGTGGACCGATTTCAATAATTCTTTCACTTTTGGATTCGTAGATAAACTGCGGAATACGATAAAAATCTTCCACCGCACCTGAATTATGTTGCTGCACTACCATGTGAAATTTAAATGTTCAAATGTACAACGTTTCATTCATACATGTATGCTGTATTAGCTGGACTTATCTGCACAAGCATAAATGAGCGAATTACCGTTCATGACAGTTTTCCAAGTCCTTTCACTGCTAGAACCATGTTATGCCTTGTCCCGTAGTGATGACGAAAACGTCAACCTCTGTCACACTTTTAGTAACTTTTTTGCTGATAAAATAGCATCTCTTAAACGGGCAGTCGCCGCAGAAACTGTAGCCCTTGGCGC
>Ga0056132_1000323_pt1 | contig 11509 bp, 7 predicted proteins | sample WorMetLIZISLAND2_3_FD_71119 | JGI IMG/M metagenome (GOLD analysis project Ga0056132, IMG submission 71119) | Marine gutless worms symbiont microbial communities from Max Planck institute for Marine Microbiology, Germany - Olavius clavatus LIZARD... ...
GTGTTACGAATGTGAAGAAAAAGAGAGTTGACTCAAACAAGGATGAAAAATGCTATAACAGGGAATGGCATGTCACATTACTGTAACACAAATATTTAATAATAATGTCATAATGTATTTTATAACGGCATGTTACTATTTTAGTATTAGTTTTTTTACATTTCAGTTAATTGTGTACGTTTTAGTGTTAGTTGTTTTAGCCCACTGTTTTTTAAATTAAGTAAGTAAGTAAGTAAGTAAGTAAGTAAAACGTAGATTTAAATAGCGCATCTCGTTACATAAATAACTCTAACCTCTTTGCTGTACCCATGTTCTATTTTGCCGCCTTGTGCGTAACAAATAATAATGATAATGATAATAATAATAAATACCTGCAGTTCTATGACTGGACCACATTATAGGGCTACACTGAAATACTGATCGAGGGCCATGGAGGGCCACGGATTGCGGATACATAAGGCGCTTCGTCGACGGCGGCCGATTGACACAATTACATTACCGATCATTTTATTCCGCGTTCCGGTAACCGGGGACTATCTATATAGAGGCGCTTTCATCCTCTCACTAGCAATAACCGCTCTGATGCCGGGTAATGCGTTTACTCCACGATATATACGACGGCCACATACATAAAGGTTCCGCAGATTAAAGCAGGAAAGGGAACGAATTACGTACAGATGAGGCAGGCCGGAGTAAGTTGTCTTGTCGTAAACACGGAATGAATTCCGAACGGATGCGGAAAAATCCGCAGTCGACGGGGGTTGCAATTCCCAAGGGGAATTAATCCATCTTTCGGAATTATCCGTTGTCAGGCCACAACGGCGCCATCCTTCGGACGCTATCTATACGAGCGCGCTTCTTAGCAGACCGAATATAATTTAGATGTACGGCGTGATGTTACGAGGGACACAATGAAATAGAAGAAGGCCAAGGCCTAGCATCACTGCTATATATGCAGAGATAAGCACAGCCATTTGTCATATTTCTGTTAGGGGCAATGGTCAGAGGCATCTTAGGCTCTCGGACGAAAAAGTATATTAAGCTGTCACAGTCATAAAACATTACAGTATGCATACATCAGCTATATAGTCGACCTCTACTACTAGCTTTTTCTGAACTTCGTAATGCCGATGACACACGCTCCGGGAACAGGCGCCATAAATCGACTCCATTTTTTCTGGCGCCGGTTTTCTGGTTCGTGTGTCATGCAAATCACGGATAGGGTTCGTCTGATACCATAGATTCCGGCGCCGATTAGAACACTGTTCTGTTCGAAGCCAGAAAGTGGCGTGCACGTGACTGAAATGATGACGTATAGGCCTATATGATTAGACGCAGTCGCAGATAATAATTATTTACGTTTTCATGTGCTTTCACGTTGTAACTTAATTACAAATTACAAAGCCATCGTCTACGTCGTTTTCAGCCACGTTTATTTTCGTCGCCAGAAATTTTCATTCCACACAAATATGGTATTTAAAAACGCCAGCGTCAGAAAATGGAGTCGATTTATGGTGTCTGTTTCTGGAGCATGTCACGCATGCTTTAGGGAGTTAGCCATTTCACGCGGGGGCAACTCCCCGCCCCGCCGACAAATATAGCCCTGGAGATAAGTATTATAGAAAAACCCATAATATGGAGCAAATAAGGCTATATTGTTCTTGCTCCAACGGTGCGAATGAGTTTTCAGGAGAGGGAATGAGGCAGGTTAACCGTTACGCAATTTCTCTCAGCTAAACTGCTCCCAGATGCTTTTGTTGATGTGTGTAGCCTATATCTTATCTCACCCAACCTATCCTGTTTACGGGGTCTTCTCTTCTTAACAGCACATCCTCACATGACAAGGCCATTTCGTACCATAAATGTTTTATACAATTGGAGCAATAGTATGAATACTTTACTAACGAGGGGCTGAAAGATGTGTAAAATCACGACCACCTGGCTACAATAAAAAGCGAATAACTAGTACTGACGGAACTAATTCTACAAAACTGCTATAGGTGTCGTCGGACCTTGGCTAAAGGCATCATCAAACAAAGTGACATACGGAAGCCGTTGATGGCATTTCCGTGTTACGGCGCGACGGAAGTTATCGCTTTTAGTTATACATGCACGGCAGGCGCCTGTATAAATCAGGGTGTGACTGTGAAAATACAACAGAAGATATATATCACTTTGTTTGTCCTTGTCACCCATCCCAGAGAATCAGCTACATGTTTTAAGCTTCAGCCTTCATCTTTGTGGCACTGACCGCACGTTTGCGAACGCAGAGTGCAATGTAATGTACCGGTAATTTGACAAAATTATAGCGTCGTAGGAGGCCTATAGGCTAATGTAAGGGCGCTTTACATAGTCAATTCGTGTTCCAAAAGATAAACTAAATAAATAAGGCTTGAGGTATTTCTTGAAGGTGAGAGGTGACGAGCAGTCAGTGACGAACTCAGGTAAACTTCCATGCGCGTGGTCCAGCAACCGCAAAGGCCCTGTCCCCAAGCGATGAACGACGTGTTGCTGGCACCACAAGTGAGCGGATGACGATGCAGACCGCAGTCGACGGCGCGACGTTACTTCAGGAACATGGTTGAATGACAGGGCTGTCAGAGCCATCAGAATAAACTGTCTCCCAGTACAAGTACAGTTCTCATTAGAACTCAACACTCACCTTTAGGCTTGTAGGCTACTCGTCCCACTAGTTTATACAGTTTTTTTTATTTTTGTGCAATTTTATACAGATCACAATTTTAATTTCATATTTTAATCCTGATTTGTGAGTTGTTTTGACAGAAAACGATCTGACATGGAATGGTGTATCTAGTTCATTGGTGATCTTCGTGGGTCGTAATTTTGTGTCCACTCTTGTTTGTCGGCTAAAAACTGGAAAAAAACTTTCCAAAACCTAGGTTTTCCTTGTTCATAACCAAAGTGCATCAAAATACGCCAAAACGCGTATTAAAATACAAAAGAAAATCGGAACTATATAAAGTTAAACCATTCCACGATAAATAATCTGTTAATTTAACCGACTGATCTAAAACGGAGTCGATAGTACAGCTTAAGACGACCTGGTTTACTCTATATAGAACTAGGTCAATGTATGTTACCGCCTCAATTGTTCCCCACCCCCGATTTTTTTTCTGGCCAGTGCGCCACCACGTCGTACCGGGAACCGCGTTATAATTATCACTACGTTATTATGGTAAGCTATAATAATTTCCGTCTTTTTTTCGTCGCCAACTCTTCGCCGCTATACTGCCTGTCTAAATGTTGGCATAAGTAATCGACCTTGAACTGCAAACCCACTTTCGTTGTTTTTAAAGCGGTATTACATAATTCACGACGACCGACAAAACGCGCGACATGCAGTAATGGCAGTATCATAGACCGACCACCCACGGATGGCGTGCATTACAATACGCAACCGGTTCAACATTTACATTACAAATATAATAATATAATCGTATATTCTACGACTATCAAATAAATACCAACAGCGGCGCGATAACAATGGCGCGAAAGGGGCGATCGCCCCTAACTTTCACGCGGTGTGATTTATTTTGCAATCAATTACAGGCCGCAGAGGGATTGCTTATCGCGATATAGGCCAATAACGCTCTCCAGCTTCCGAAAAAGTAGCCACCGAAAACGCCGAAAATTGCTGTCATCGACAAACACACTGTCGTTTGACGACCCCTCTCCGATGAACCCCCGCGATCCGCATATACCTCAAATTTTAGAAACTACAGTCACTGGTCTACGTTTTTGCGCTTACAGTATGGGTCTATCTTCATTCACTTTTTTTGTGGAGGGCTCTAAAAGATGCATCTTTGCTGCAATAAAGTGCGTATCGGCCGTTCAAGGTCAACCAAGGTCGATGCTTTTGGTACCAATCGAAAGCGCCTATGCGACTTCCTATATTAGTCCGTCATTGTAACCATGGTCCTGTCTTCCACAGTTTCTGAGATACGGCGATTCATTGGCCGAAAATTGCGTATTTTCGGATTTTTTTTCTACCCCTCTCTTTCTCATTCGGAGCCCCGCCCCTATTTTCCACGCGGAATTTCGCGGTGAAGTTAACGATGAGGAAACTAGAGTCATGGGGCTATCCTCCAATGAAGACCACATGATCGGAGGCTCGCAGCTTGAGTCACTCTTTTTGACAAAATATCAGCGTGTGACGAACAGACAGACGGACAGACGGATTTATCATAGCTAGTACATACAGCGCTCTGACGCGCTGTAAAAATGTACAGCTATACGAGACCTTTTTGTAGCATATTTATATCATTAGACGTCAAAAAACGCTCAGAACATTCAAACTGACACGGTCGAAGATCCGACACTCAGTTAGTCGAATTTCTTACTTGATGAATATTTTGTAAATCCGTCTTTTTAATGGTAATTATGCTCTCGGAAATTTGCAGCTGCAGTCTGTTGGAAAATTGCAACATTCTGCCCCAACTTTTTTCTAACCCACAACGCCGCTGAACAGAGCCAACACAACGCCACCAAAACCATAACTGGTGGCCAATTTGGCACACAGGTGCCTGGACTCGTTCGCGTCGCGTCGCGTCACATAAATAAATGTGTTTTGAATGATTTATTAATTGATCAACTAAGTTGCTCTGTGTCGAGTGGGGTGGCCTAAACGAGTAGACGGGTGACCTAGAGAGACGGCCATTCGCTGGCATACCGAACCACCCAAGGCCGACTTAGCCTGGCCACCCATCCGTGATTAAGTGATTTCACTCTCATATCCTGGCCTTGTCCACTAAATAAACTTCCTCTCCTTGCGTGGTCCTTGTGGAAGCTTTTTGTTACTTAGGCCACCCTAAAAATTTATTGATTGATTGATTGATTGATTGAGTACTGGCGACGGTTACAGCCACCGCCAGGAAAGAAAACGGCGAGTTCTGCGTTAACAGAACACACTGTTGCCAAGACTGCTGGCACATGCCCCAAATCCATTACACACGTTTCCCCGTAGCTTCCGCGTAGACGGGGAAATTGCCAACTTGTTGCCTACTTGTTAAGGATTTGCTACGGGGAAACTGGTGTAGGCTATTAATAGATTTTGGCCTATACTGGACATTGGACAAGCCCGTTAAGCGCCGATTGTTTGCAGATCCAGCCGCTTGGTCGCCGTTCGACGTACATGTATGCTGGGTTAATTCGTTTTAACTCTCAATGGCTCAAACTCAAACCGCCGCATGGGATGACATCTCATGCAACGAACGAATCTCTGCCAATACGAAATCTTCTTTTTCTTCTTCGATGTCGTTAAATGCGGTATTTCGTGACATCATCAGTCGGAAACCGGTTCTTAATCACTACGAAAATCATTCTCTTTTCACATGCAAACCCCTCCTCGCCAGTCTGTCTGCATGGGGATATATAATCACCATATAATGGTAGCAAGACACGGAAATATCAACAGTCAATCCATCAATCGTGTTTAATTCAGGCAAAAGTCTCCACACAGTATTTGAGAATAAACAAAAATATGCATAAAGTAAGAAACGTATACACTCGTGGGCCTCATGCAGGGCCTCGTGCATGGTTGGACTGAGCAGCCGTGGGCCTCATACAGCCAAACTGTACACAGTAACATTAATTTAAGGCAAGAAAAAGTAATAGGCCAGGCTAAAAAGACTAAACGCAAGTAATTATTTACTTTGCAGACCAGGCAACACATTCTTTCTTAAACAGACCGTTACACAATATGGCGGCGGCGTGGCTGAAGACTTACATATCCGGGTGTTTCTTCTCCAGATTTGTATCACTATCACTGGACATCTTCCAAGCAGTGATACGTTCCTTTATGGACAATGGAATCAGAGGTGTCTATATATACATCTTTATTCATCAGAAAAACTGATAGCACAAAAAGAAAAAGACAACGATGACAATTAGGTGCATACCTGTTGATGTAACCTGCATCTAGAAAGTGTCGTGGAGGGCAAAAAGTTATATTAATTACAGTTAAGGTACACGAAATAGCACGTATTTCTGGTATCAGGCGCACAACAGAAAATTATTACGTGAAACAGCTCTCGATCTGATCGATGGCTAGCGTATATATACAGCCTCTTGTGGACAGAGGATCTAATACTTGATCACTGGGGTTGCATCCACTGGTTAGGGCGTTAGATTCCCATGATTCTAATCGATCTTCACACTGACGGCCTCATCCGCATGGGGGTATAATATGATTAGGTAACGGTAAATGACTCCATGGACTCATCGCCTCTTGAAGCATGAAATTATTAGCTATCGGTATTTCACACATACAAAGCCGCATCATAAAATTATGTGGGCCACGGCTAATCCTTCCGAAGGATTAGCCATGGCCCACATATTCCTTCCTTCACTAGCCGGTTTTCTTCGAAGTAGTTTACACTCAGTCTACTCATCATTTGCCGTAACTTATAATACCGCGCTACTATTAATATCGATATACAGCCCATCTCTAATGTACATCATGTCGGAATATCGGCGACACATTTATTATTATTAATATTATGTACACAATAAAAATCACGCCAAATGCGTGATGAATATAAAAGTGAAAATAAAAGCTAATACGAAAATATATAAACTGCACAGTGCAGACGGGGTTCATAAAAACACGCAGGTTGTCTTGGCAAGTCTGCTCTCCGCCGATCGAAGTGTATTGCATTCCCTATCCCCAGTACCGACAACATATGCGCAATTACTGAGCCGCTTCAGCGCCATGCCGTATAACGATTATGTGTTTGGACGACGCACGAACGAACCAAACGATATTAAAAATAAGCCAGATAACCAGAGTTCATATTTTACGATCAATATCAATCAATCAATCAATCAGTGGCAATACTGCGACTGATGCGACTGATTGATTGATAACTTCTTGCCATTTCCAACCCGTCGACCTCTTCTGCGACTCGTCTCTCTGGCTCTCTGACCACAGTACATCACGTATAATACGAGTTACACTCCTGTTCGCTCTCCAGGAAATTCTTCCGGCCACGGCACAGCCACGCGAAGCCAGCAACAGCGCGCAAATCTTTCGAGTATCAAGCATTAAGTGCACGAAAGTCGCGGGCTGTCTTTCGCCAAGGCACGCGTTAATCGCGGTTTGTTCTCTGCATGCCACGCAGAAAATGCGGTCAAGAGAACGACTGACTTATCGACGAACGAACCGCAAGTTCGCCTCGGTCTGAGAAACTGCCATCGAGATAAGTAGTCAGTGCGCGTGACCCCGGCGGTTGACCTTGACCCAGATAGCGGTACTGGTATATAGGACTCGACGGCTTATCGTGCCTGACTGTAGTCGCACGCTCGTAGACGATCGCAAAAGCGGTTTAGCGCGCGTGGCGTGGTGCGCGATACGGCCGATTGGCGACTCATCTTTCAGCAATCCGCCGACGCTCGCGTGCGTCACGACACCTAATCACCGGGTCGGCGTCCGCTCGCAAATACCCATTTCGGCCGGACATTACGCTAACGTTATCACTCTCGATACTTCCAGGCACAGAAGAGGACCGAAACCCTGCTCTACCGTGCTGTCTATTCACCAGCCACAAACAGCAAAGAGCTAAACATGGCAAGACAGTTGCTGATAAACAGCCGATCTTACACCGTCTGTTGTCTGGAACAGCCCCGCAGCATGCCGACGATGACTATTCCAGACGTGGAAATTTTGGCGGTTCGCTTGTTCACAGACTCGCAGTACGTTTTAATGTATTCGCCACATTGCATCAACGTTTACGGTTCAATAGGGGGAGTTTAAGGGGTTGATGTACGGTTGAAAGCTGTAAAATCGTGTTTCTAGTTGCCATATTCCGACGTCATTCTGATTTGTTATGAGCTGCCAGCTCTGCTTCCTCCCAGATGATTCCAATCCTTAACAAATTCTTGTTGACTGTACTCCTCCAGTTCGTACGCGGACCACCTGGATCCCCCTTAAACTCTGGAACCTCCCAGTGCAAAGCCTGTCGAGGTATGCGCTGGTGAACAATTTGTATCACATGTCAAAACCACCGTAGTTTTTTTCACTAAGTATGTCATCCATACTGCGTTGTCCAGTTCTGACTCGGACCTCTTCGTTTGTTACTCTGTCCTTCCAGGAAATGCGCAATATGCTCCTTTGCCATATGTGATGCGCAGCGTTCAGTCAGCGTATTCCAGAAATTCGGTTTACGTCTGGTTCGTATGCAATCCAGAGGATGCTGGTTCGACTTCCGGTTGTTCTGCAACAACTTACGTAGAGTCTCTTGAGACTCTATAGGTAAGTTGTTCATAGTTCACACACGTGCCATTGCGCCTCTGCATGTCAGCAAGCCGTATAATACGGTACCGCTGTAAAACGGGAAAGGTAACGAGCGTGGTTTATCGTGGAAAGGCCGAAACAGGGATGAACGCCGCCGCCGCCGCCGAATGCTATATAGAGAGCTGTGAGAGGGCGACGTTAAAGTTAAATTCAAGTAAACGCATTTCTAAAGTGTCAAATGCTTAAGCTAAGATACAGATAAGCTGGCTGCAATAATATACTTGTCTACTAATGCTACATAGTGAAGTTATTACAGATGTGTTCTGAGTCTCCTATGAAATAGAGAAGAGTATTCTGCAGCAAGAAAATTGACTCTCATCGTTTATTACGCCAGAAGGCAGCAGCATACAATAAAATATACAGGAAAACACTAAAACATTAAAAGCGACAGTATGCTTAAAAGCATACTCAAACAGAAAATATCACATCAACACAGACTCCAATGACATTGCAAATACATTCCATACAGCCCGCCGGTTTAACTGTCACATTATACGAGCTGATATCATATTTAGAGCCAATAGCAACAAACATATTGTTTTTCAACGAAGACAAAGTTCTCAGTACCACACTATAGGTTTAAGTTATATTACCTTACTACGTGACTAATCTCCTTAGATAGCTGGCGCCAGTGGCGGCGCCAGTTGAAGTCAGAGGACCATCCTATTTTAGGCTTGCCTGAACCTTTGAACCCCCTTGAGTTCCAGGCTCGAGATGACCGAGTTTCTTTCAGAAGAGATGTCTATCGAATCGGCGCTGCATCCAGCGCAAGCATAAATTTGATTACGACAATGAACACAAACTCGCGATAATCTGTCACCAATGCGTAGGCTAAACGACGTAATTCATCTCCGTATACAGAGTATTACTTCTGCATGATGCCAGGCCACCCAGCAGCAGCGCCTAGCACATTGTTCGCGACCACACATACCGATGATGTATTGGACTGTTTGTTTCGTTTGTGTTACGACTAATAATGAAGGATGAGGAGCGCCGACTCGCTTCTATTGTCACTGCGGCGCACCGTAAAAGGACTCATTATCCTCGATGCTGTCCTCTCTATACTATATGGGACTATTATAACCAGCTCTCGGTGAAGCCGGTACGTAGGCACAGCTGTTCACGGTTAGAGCCTCGTTCAAGCCATCTCTTGAAGGGGTTAACCCCCTCCCCGACCCATGAGACAAAATACATGCCTGCGAAAAAAAGCTAACAATACGAATGTCCTATGGATCAAGAACTGTAGACAGTAGCTGTATATGTGCACTCATCAGATGGCAGAACTTTCTGCGTGAAATGACGCCATGGCCGCCATCTTGAAAATGTGACGTCAAATCGAAAATATGACTCCGTCAACATATGTTGTGGCCGATTGACAACTGTTATTTTCCCTGTTATTTAATTCGAAAACCGTGCTATCACAGTGACAATGTGACATTGTGACAATCGCGCGATGCTGCTGTAAACTTCGATACCGATTTTTTAAAATTTATAGCGGAATCGCGCGGTCCTCCCTGCGATAACACGGCTTTCTTGTTTCAGTTATGCGGACACGTTCTGATCGTTTTTGTGCGTAATTACATTCGAAGACCTACTGTATGTTCACAGTAAAATCATGACGGATTGTACGATAATGTACTAACAAGGCATCCCGGTACATGTATACCGAAATCCAGCATCAGTCGCTGCCAAGTATCCCTGATATAAAACGGAGTCAACTATATCGATTAACGGAAACTGTTTCAGCTCTCATCGTGGCCGTGTCGACAGGCGGCGACGTACTGGCGAACTCGGAGGTCAGATGCCTGCATTTCGTCCGCCGTGAGGTACAGAACGGACGAACAACCGGCACGTCGACACGTCAGTCGGACTGCGCCTGACCCAATCCAGACAACGTCACGCCACCCATAGTATCGGCACACTTTGGTAACCTCTTTTCGTCTTAAGATCGCAATAACTTGGCACCACTGTAAGTGAGAAGGGAGGAGGCACGGTAACATTTGTGTCTTAACCAGTCGCACATTCAATCAGCCAATCAATCAATCAGTGTTATTTTTAGCATGGTCTAAGCAACAAACAGCTATTTCAAGGACCACAAAGGAGAGGAACAGTTAAAAGGTAAGACTGGGGTAGGAGCGACGGAATAAGTACATTTTTAATCGTTGCTTAAATATAAGCAGAGACGGCGAGAAGGTGATGTCGGAGTTCTGAAAGTAAATCGTCCCATATACCAGGAAGGAAAGGCGCTATGTGCAATAGTAGAAAGTCTGACGGCAACAACAAACAGAATATCGATGGTAGAGGACGAAGTCTTTGTCGAGACGGGATGTCAGCGGTGCGCGTAAACTACCCAAGCCACAATAATACCGGTCCTGCTAAATTTAAAGCAAATCCGACAAGAGCTGGTCAGACGTAAACGAAGAACTGGCGGATGAAAAAACGACGAAAGCAAACAGAAGCCAAGTAAAATTTGGCATTCTGTACACTTAGTACAGGGAGTTTTCTATATACCCCCAACTTTCATACAACACCCCTATATATAAGCGCTTTAGAAATACTCTTACTTACTTACTTACTTACTTACTTACTTACCCCTGGCTTCCTCTCTACAGGGTGTGTTGAATGTTGCTTTTACAGTGCTTACGTGAAGTATGACGTCATGACAATCGAGGCCTACGTAGGCCTGACCTCGGACCAAAGCTCGACACCTCCCCTGTCAAAAGGTAAAAGGGCCGATATAGCTCTTCATGGGAACCTCATCTCAGAGCTACGGGACGTCTCATGACATATGGGATCACACAGTGTTACCTGCCACCCGACACAAGTGAACGCGCCCCGCCTAACCCCAGCCATGCAGGTTGGTACTCGATTTACCTACCCCGGAGAGATGGAAGGCTGAGTTGACAATATGATAGCGCCCCAGCCGGCAGACGAACCAGCGACCTTTCGATCACGAGTCCGACGACGAACCGCTGCACCATCAAGACAACCAAGTGCTAGAAAACACCTTGATAGCTGATTGTGTGGCTATACAGAGCATAGGATACGAATGTGGATCATCACGTGAAAAGCGACCCAGATCAGTTGCAGTAGAACAAGATGCCACGCTATCGCTAAGACGACCGCGCGATGCGCCCAATATATGAGTGCCCTGAAAATTGTGTGTAAGCACAAAAGCAGTCGACGATTGCGCAAGAA
>Ga0056132_1000325_pt1 | contig 11492 bp, 9 predicted proteins | sample WorMetLIZISLAND2_3_FD_71119 | JGI IMG/M metagenome (GOLD analysis project Ga0056132, IMG submission 71119) | Marine gutless worms symbiont microbial communities from Max Planck institute for Marine Microbiology, Germany - Olavius clavatus LIZARD... ...
ATCAACGACCTTGGATGACCTTGAACGGCCATTATTATACGTTGTTTCAAAATCTTCCACCACGAAAATTTGAATGAAGGCAGACCCGTACTGCCAGCGGCGAAGATGTAGCTGGCTGCAAGCACAATTTAATTATTGCAGCATCGCGCGGTCTCCTTGCAACAGGTAGGCCTAAATGAGTGAGTAGTTTCTTAACGGCACATCAGCACATAAAAGGCCATCTTCAGTGCCTTAAAGGTTTTGAGTAAAAGCAGCTATGTTGAGGAAAATAGGCTACAGATAAAGTAAGTAGTAAGATCAAGGTTACTTAACTAAAGCGTAACTAACAAAATATATACATAAATAAAAAAGGTTTTATTAATTAAAAGGGTACGACCGGCCTCGTTCTTAGTCTTGGCCTTATAATTTTGGTCTTGCTTCCAACTGTCCAACACTGTTTTGCCCGACAAGGCGCTGTGTGATATTATAATGCTAAAATGTAATAAGCACCTGTGTTCTTTCGTGCGATAAGTATACATAAACGGTGCCAAATGTTACTGGTCATCACTTTTTAACGTTTTTTTGCGCCAGATTATTTTCTGATAACAAACGTGTGTTGCAACAGAAAAGTTTTTTTCTGTTATGTATTCTTGCTATTGCTTAGCTGGTCTTGGTCTTGATCTTAACATTTTGGTCTCACTGGAAGACCGCCGGCCGCACTCATCAACATAACTATTAAATTTTAATGGTACACTCGGCTTTAGGAGAGTGACGTGCGTAATGTTATACCTTCAGCGAAGAATATAGGCTTATATCTCACTGTTTGGATTGCTTTATGTGCATGCTGGCACATAATAATAATTACAACATGGAGCCATTGCTACAATGCTGATAGCTGGTGGCGTGCTGAAGAACAGTACTGTGTCTGCGTGCGTCGGACATAACGCCGACGTTCCTCAGAAGTCTGACCAGTATATTGTACTCGTGCATTGTCAACGACCAGCGACACCTTCTGCTGGTCGCCTTCCCGGAAACTAGCCTGCCGACAGCTGTTTCCGTTCTGCCCCTACCTAGCGAATTCGCCCATGTCGCGGCCACCGATAGCAGATAGCATTGATTACGTTACAAATGACTTATGTACGTTCAGCCGCCCGCTGGAGTCATAACCAAGCCGTCTTTTTTCTATTAACGTCGGAGAAAGCGAGCTTTTACCGCCGGGCTGAACCACTGGAGCTGCGCTACATACCGGCGTCGAAAAAGTACCGCGGTATTAATGAATGTCGAATTTATTCAAAAATAACGTCAGCTGAAAGATGCACATACATTACACGTATGAAAAATATTTTTGAAACGTGTAACAGCACTCAGTGACCATAAAAATGAGTGTAAAATGTATGAAAAAATGTATTCCCATTGGGGGGGTTTGAACTCCCCCCAAAACCATCTGCGTACGCCACTGATCCCGACAACCACGACGAACGTACTACTTTTGCCGCGCGTCGCTGTGATCGATAAAACTAAGCATGGCCTTATTACGGTCTTGCTCGCTTACATCATTCTGTGTCTTACAGACTTTAGCTCTGGGATTTTCTGTTCGTGTCCTTGTTTCGCGGCGTTACTGTTTCCCGGAAACTTGGCATTTATCTCCTCGTTTTGTATAAAATACGTCTCTGTATAAAACCCATGGAAGACAGGCTACACTGCTTTTCAGAAAAAATGTCACCCTTTACATTATTGTTGCTATACTTTTGTTTGCTGTGAACTGATTCTCACATTTTGTGGCTGATGTACAATATAGGCAATTCGCAACACCTAACGTGGTTTGCGTAACTGGACTAGCTTGTAGTGGTCACAACTTTATTCATGTTCACTGCTACACACTGTGAACTTAAAGTTGTACTTTTAGTTTGGTATGCTATTCATTAGAAAGAAGGGAAGATGGTATAAACTAGGAAAGCTAAGAGTATTAAGACCGGGAATTAGTTTTTTTTTAGCTAGTATAGAGCGCCTAGGTTAATCCAACTATATTGTAGGCCTAAACCCGTTGTTTATGTATGCATAATGACACTCAAGTGGCACCTACATCAGTTACAATATTATTTACATTAACCTATTTTAATTACTATCGATTACATCATCGATTTTTTCCCAGCTGTTGTCAATTTTCGTTAATTTTCACTATTTTGGCAGAATCGTACACGAGGATTATTATTGGCACCCATTAATGTATCCCCATTGGGTTTTGAACTTTTGAAAATAATTTATTTTCGAGTAACGCATGCACAGCTAACGTTCGCTGTCCTTCAAGCAATACGAGATAGCCACATGGACTAGTCTGGAATGCAGCAAAAATATCCTGACAAGACCATGCTTATCATCAATCAATTTCAATCAGTTTATAAAGCGTCGAAGATCAAAAACTGAACCTTATTGCGTTGACACTCAGTCATGCCATCAGATCAACTAGTTGTGCGACTTTTCGTGACGTGCGTCCACAAGTCTCGCGTGTTTTTGACTCGGTTGAGACGTGCTAAGAGCGTCAAACCGTGTTGTGTCGAGCCCTGCTAATGGATGCTGCCCTTGGGAACAAATCGATTGGGTTCGCAGTTGTGCTCAGAGTAACAGACTAACAGTAGGCCTACAACAGCGTCGCAACCGACCAACGATCGTTCAAACGTCTCTGACGTAGTGCCATGTTTCAGTTTGTTATTTCAGTTAACAGTTTCCCGATTTTTACAGCTGAAATTGTGTTATTTAGACCTGTTTTAGGCTGTTTTGGTTTCAGTTACATTTAAGAGTATTACCTGTGCATCTTTATTTGAAGTTTTACTTGCAGTTATAGTTACGAGTGTAAACAAAATATAAAATTTGTCCACGCATCGTGACAATGCCACAACGGTTAACAAGTAGCCCAGCTGTTGCTGTGAATGAGCCGATCGTACGGCGTTGTCTGGAATAGCCGTGCAGCACGCTGACGATGGATATTCCAGACGTGAAAATACGGCGGTTTACTTGTTCACAGTTTATTTTAATGTATTCTCCAGATGGCACTAATGTATATGATTTAAGAGGTGGGAGTTTGTGGGGATAGAGTTAAAAGGGGTTAAAATTTGTAAAATCGTGTTCTTAGTGGGACACTTCCTATTCACTTGTTCAGACACTTTTGCTGTAAGATGTATCGTTTAGCCACAATACGCTTCGTTACAGACAGATAAACAGACGGACTGACAGACAGACGACACGACACCAACATGCCAATAGCCGATCACACTGCATGCAGCAGTACGATCGGCTAATACAGTGATGTCAACAGCCAGAACCAAGACCACTCAAGAGCGATGCCCCTCGATCGAGACCACGGACAACAATCCTGATTAAAATCCTGGCTAATGAAGCCGTTTTTGTGTCCAGAGTCTTGTTTACGATGCATGCAGTGGCCATTGCCACGATGCAGAGGTTAGAGAGGGGCGAACTCGGCGAAGTTGAGAGGGCCTGGGGGAAGGGCCCTGGTGGGAGTGTAGAGGCGAAGCTCTCAGAAACAGAAAAGCGAGACATAAATATTTTGCGCTTAGAATCACACTTATGGATGCATATCTCCCGTTTTTATTCTTCATATATCACCAGAAATTTAAATTAATTTTCATGAAGTAGCCAGATTAGTTACTTATGTGAATTGCACTGTACGGAGAGTTATCGGCTTTTGGCATGACAGTGTCGTCTGTCCGTCTGTCTGTCCGTCCATCTGTGACCCTAAACAATACATCCTATAGCAAAAGTGTCTGAACAAGTAAATTGGAAGCGCCCCGTACTAACACGATTTTACAACTTTCAACTCCCTACAGTGCCACGCCGACCCCGAGCGCCCCAAAACTACGCTGCGTAATGATGGTACGGAAATAATGCATCGAAGCAAAAAAGGCACCCAAAGCAGACTTTCGTTTGAAACTGTAAATACGTAAGTACGATCGGGTGTTTCTCATTGTTTTAGTTATACCGTTAAAGCTACGTCATTTTCGTCCGGGTTGTTATTTTACGGATACTGTTACAGTTAACTGAAAAAACTGAAATGAACGGTTGTGTTTGGACAGAGTTCCTGCGGTATAACACGGCATGCTACGTTCGACCGCCGGTTCAGTCGGCCGTTCGAATTTGTAACAAGACGTTCCACATGAAGAAAGAGCTGGAAGTCAGAACAGGCGACGAACTCTGTCGGTAAGCTTGCTCGTTTACTTCTGTCATTTAACTCGTCATTTCGACAACAGCTTTCACGGCTCCACTATAGATCAGAAACTGTCGGACGCTGCTGCATAGGCGCCGGGCAGACGCTTTGTGTGCACTTGGCCAAAGTCCGTTGCATCAGTTTCCCCGTTTGATAATTATGTGCACTAAATTATACTTGACTTGTACCAAGTCCGTAACAAGTTGTCACGGGTAAAAGTCCGTTGTGTCTGTTGTGTCGTGTCGTTTCCCAAACTCCATTACAACGACTTGTTGCCAACAAGTTGGCAACTTCTCCTTATACGGGGAAGTTACGGAGAAACGTGTCTAATGGATTTTGGGCATTAGGGGGTGGCAACACTTTACTGCATGAAATGACGTCACGGTTGCTCCGAAATCTCGAAAGTGTGATGTGAAATCGAAACTCCGACTCTGCCAATCGATGCATATTTCTTGAAGAACATTCCTGCCAAATTTCATCCCGATCCGATTTGCAACAACGGAGCCTTTAGGCTCTTTTGAAGGGGTGGCTCCAACAAGAACAACAAGAAGAACAAGCACAAGATGAGAAGCGATATGGGATCAGTTCCGGGGGCATAATGGTTAAAGTTCCCGAATTGAATTTTGTATATGGACGGTTAGGAAAGGCGCTGATGTAGCCTGTCTAAGTTATCCACAAGTGTTGTATTCTATTGTTTACCCTCTTCGGTGTTTTGACGCCGTTGTTTGGGCGACACGGAGGGGCTGCTGCTGATGACGCTCTGTGTGTGTTTTTGTTTTCGTTGGCAGTCTGACGAGATCGCTACTTCGCTGCCTTCACGACGCCGCCGTCGGCCCTTGCGGTGACGACGCCGGACGCCTTCTCTCGACCACCGTGCAACTGCTGCGCCAGCCCGAGATGGACCGATACGACTGCCATCTAGGTACGTGTCCAGTGTCCACCGCTCGGCCTGCCATCGGTCACTCGCCGCACCCGTCGTCGGCGACTTCTCGGGACCCAGAACCTCCGGCCAACTGTGACACTTATGGCTTAGACTTGGACTTAGTTTCTCCCCTGCTTCAGAGCGCACTGCATCAGTACCGTAGCAAGAGGGGCGGAAGGAGCGGAGGAGGCTGCAAAAATAGTGGGTGATAATAGCAAAACCGGGGTGATAAAGGGGCATCAGGCATCTCACGACTTCTGGGAACGGCAAATCGAATCCAAGGTTTAGATCCCGGAACATTTTTGAATTTTAATAATTAATTTTAATAATTAATATGCGGTTTGGTGCATTTCATTGTGTGTTTTGGTGATAAACAATAACACATCAGTAATCAATTCACCAACTGGAACTAAAATGTCGGCCGTTCCAAGACTTGGTTTATTCTGTGGAGCTCGCAGATAGCCAACGAGAAACGACGTATAGTCATGAATACTCCGACCAATCTCCGACCTTTCGGTAGTGTCGAGTGGCGCGCCAGCTACTGGATTATATGGATTTGTTGGGCCTGCTTCCGCTGATTTCGGGACCCGGAGACGCCTTCGTTCGTCTTCCTCACTGTCGCTGAATGTCCGTCGTACACGGCTGTCCACCGTCGGTGATCGGGCCTTCCCTGTTGCTGTTGCCTGTACTTGGAACAGTCTGCCCCAACATTTCACGTCCACACCTTCTATGTCTGTTTTCCGAAGTCGCCTCAAGGCTTTCCTCTTCACGCGTTCACTGCCATGGCTTTTAACTTTTGTAGTGTCTGCGCAGTGACAATTGTCATTTTTGGACACTTTAATCGTTTTTTACTTACTTACTTACTTACTTACTTACTTACTTACTTACTCAGTTTCCCAGTTCTTCGCAGTCTTGTCATCTCACCTGGTCCCCATAGCCTCACAGTACATCACTGGACTATTGAAGATTGTTGCAGATAGTCGCCGCTTTGCTGGGTCATAAATAGACTTGTCGATGTGCCGCTCGATGTCTCTGTGCACTGATCCGCCTGCGTCCAAACGGGGAACAATCCTATACATATATACTTCCTATTTCATTTCACCTTTCGCTGACCTACAAATGTCGTATATAGACACTGTTGGTCTTATCGAGAAAATTAGTTTCGGGCGACCGTTGCGGTCCTGAGACGCCGTTCTGAGAAGGACGGCACACGCGTGAGACTTGCAGATCGCGATCGAAATATTGCTCTAGTATCAGATGCGGTTGTAAGCTGATAAGATGGCGCCCAGCCGGTATAATTGGCTGCGTTTTTTCCTTGTTTGTTGCTTTTTATTTCCCAGCGTAATGGCTACGGCCGTACTGACATACAGGCGCAAAAAGTAACCGTTTTAGCTGGTCGTACTGCACACAGTGTGATCGGCTATTGGCAGGATAATGTCGTCTGTCTGTCTGTCCGTCTGTCTATAACGCTGTGCATTGTAGATAAACGATACATAGGCCTACTTCAGCAAAAGTGTCTCAACGGTGAACAGGAAATGTCCCCTATAAGAACGCGATTCTACAACTTTCCACCGCCACACACCCACCCTATCCCCTCAAACTCCCAAAACCAAAAATAGAAATTGTAGGCCTATTTATTTATCATTAATTCCGCTTTCTTGCTCATGTGACCATTTTGTTTATGTTGATACAAACATGGGAGAATATTGATCATTAACTAATGCGTCGTACGCAGTACGATCGGCTTTCTCAGCAACAGCTGGGTTTCTTGTCATATCCTGGCGTAACGACTACGTCCATACTGACATACAGAGTGGTCCAAACAATTAACCGATTTTCATTTTTTTCACTTGCACAGTCAGTCACTGAGTATAACTTTTGTGGATAAAAGACGAAATGTTTTGCCCCCACTTGTAGGCCATGCACCCCTTCGCCTCTACTATACTTACTCTGAAGTGTTTAGTTGGCGAATCTGCCTGGACCCGAAGTCAGAGAACAACAGTTTGTTTTAATCGACAGAGCCGGAATTAACTTGTCCAAAGTCGCCGCCGCAGACCCGGAAGCATGTTTGCGCAGTCTCCGCGGGATTCCTGCGATGACGTCACGAAAGCGGAACCCTTCCAGGGCGAGGAGAAAGCGTCGGCGCAGTTGACGCCGGCGAGTGTGATCCGTAGTGGCGGGCGTCAGCGGAGTTCGCGGTTCAACGACAGTGCCAAGCGGTGACCTGGGAATACCAAGATGGCATCCTGTCGCTGATCGATCAAGCCCTCGGGACGACAGTCGGCCCACTCGAAAGTGCCGCACGCTCTAGAACTAGAGCTGCCCAAAGGCGCAGTGTCTGCTCGCGCTGGAGAACTCTGACGAGAGATGGAGTACGTGAATTGCGGCCGTTGACTAAATTAATAATTTTAAGTGAGTGCCGCTGCATGGTCGCTTGTCTGACGAACTGTCTTGATCGTCAATCAATCAATCAATATCATTTTTAACGAGGCCTAAGCTACTTCAAGGACACAAAGAGAAAACGGTTTACAGTCTGCACAGCTGTAAGATGATTCCGGGATAGGACAGACGAAATAAGTGCATTTTAGTCGTTACTTCAATGTCAGCAAAGACGGTGAGGAGGTAATGTGTGAAGGTAAGCCTAAATCGTTCCATATGCATGCACCAGCGACAGGAAACAGTAGAAAGTCTGACGGCAGGAACAAACAGACTATCATGGTAGTACTAGAGGACCGTAGTCTTTGTCGATCATGCATAAGATAACCGCATGTACAGTGGAAGAATTTACAAAATCTGTCAATATTTAATAGTGACAAAAACTTATTGGACAATTCCGTATGGAGGAGGTTCGGAAAAAGGAGCTGGGCGTTGTTGTGTACATTTTCCGCGATGAATGATAAACGAAAGTCCAAGGAAAAGTTACGCGGCAACCAGTTGGAAAGCTCGATCTGTCTTGCCGCCTGGTGATACACCACGGCCAGCCATGGAGTGTGTCTGGAACCGCAAAGAGTCACACAGCGGCGACATGTCGCAGAGATGTGCGGTCTTACGATATCGCAAAATACCGCGGTATTACACCCCAATAACCGTGTACGTGTACAGCAATTGTCGAACTGCTGATTTTCTCCCGTGTCGAAGAAGTATATTTTGTCTACTTCACACATTTATAGGTTAAAAGGTTAAAGGGACCGTCATTTATATACCTCCATTTACAGGGAAACCCGAACAGCAGCGGTTTACAATTCGAACTGGCGTAGGAACTTAATCTCATATTGCTTCTAATCTTGTTGTTATTCTTCTTCTTGTTGGGGCGACTTCTTCAAAAAAGATCAAGGCTCCGTTGTCAGAAATCGGATCGGGATGAAATCTGTCACGATAGTTCTTCAAGTAAATACGCATCGATTGACGGAGTTAGATTTTCGATTTGATGTCACACTTTCAAGATGGGGGTCGCGACGCCATTTTACGCAGAAGAGTGCTGCTACCTGGTGAGTGAAAACGAAGCGTCTGCCCGGCGCCAATGCGGCGGCGTTCCGCCAGTTCCTGATCTATAGTACATTCGTACTTTTTAATCGATATCGTGGTATAGTAGTAGTAATAGTAGATGGCAGTTTAGTGCCCTTCTTGCGCGAAACCGGACCTGAAGGGCATTATTTTGTCAGTCACTAAAACACGAGCTAAAAGTGATACCGATACCGATACAGCGGTGATATTTCGAATCGCGGTAATCCCGCACATCTCTGAGAGTGACGCCACGTTAAACGTCATGACGGTGTTCGGCGACTTCGGTCCATCCGTCGGTCTGGCTGTCGGCCTGAGGCGTCGACCTGACCGGATGTAGATAGATCAGCGTGACCAATGAACGATGCGACATCACCTTGGGCCATCTTTGGCAACGTTGGTGGTCCTCAGAGTAAGTAAGTAAGTAAGTAAGTAAGTAAGTAAGTAAGACTATTTCTAAGGCGCTTATATAAAATGTCACAAAGCGCCGTGGCCTAGTCCAACACAAATGTCTTCAGTAGTGTTTTAAAATGTTTGTAGCTGATGTCAAGTGTCAAGAGTCTTGCCGTGCGTGCACCTTTGCAGTTGCTGTTGGACAGGTTGCGATATTTCGCACTTCTCTCGCTTGTAGCAAAACAGTAAATAATATCTTATTATCTTTAAAAGAAAAACATAAAGCACCGTCATAGGCGTACGAGCCAATTTTTATTGGGAGAGCTGAGCCGTTTGTGCCCGAAAAATATTTCGACAGCGCCCGAAAAAAACAAAGTTATTGCAACAAAAAACAGACTTATAGTTTGGACCATCCTGTAAATATCTGTCGCGTAGGCCTAGTTATTTATTTTCGCAATGTTCGAACATATACACATGTGTCAGTTGTGACTGTCCTGTAGCAAATGTACCTCATTTTTCAGCCAGATGTAAAGTTTTTTGAAATAGCCGGTGATGCTGCTGTTTTTCTGTGGTTGTTCAGGCGGCTCGCGGGTCACGTGGTATCCCACCGTGCTGCTCATTTCCGGTCTGCTGTCGCGGCACGTCGCCGCCGGCTGAGTGTACATCCGGGTCCCGAGACGCGTGATAATCGTGTTGACGTCACGACCACATGTTCCGATGACGTCAACCGGTGGTCGGTCAGGTGCCCCGCGGCGAAATGGTGGCAGCAGTGGGATACACCCGCCCGTGCGTCGGAGACGGCTGGCCGTCGGGCGCGGGTTCAAGACAGCCTGACTAAGCTCGCTAAGCTGCAGGTTGTCGGCGGGCGGCGTCACAAATCGCTTGTCTTCTCGGCGGAGCCAATCTCCAGACGGCTTAACCCTTCCTGGACGGCACATAAACCCCTGGCATCATCTAATCATCGTATAACGATGTGATGATTGACATGCTGGATCTCACACAGTAGGCAGGTGCGCTCTTGACAGGTGTCCAGCTGCACGGACTGCTAACGGCTTTATTAAACGTAACAAACTCGCCCATCTCTATTCTTGTCATCACTCTAGCAAAAATGGAGCATCTAATGCTATTGTATCAACTACCTTGCCAGGTATGAGGCTGCACTCACATTGACACGAGAACCAGTACGTGTTACGGTACGAATTCACGCTCTGGCCTGGTTTGCAATATTGTTTACGTTGGCAATCAAACCAAAAACCAAAAATATGACTTATAAATACAATTCTTCCTCCTGTTTTGACTGCAGAAATTATTTGAAACTTCAAGTGACGTTAACATCGTATGCCACTACACGACGCCACTGCTAGGCGGAATCAAAGCAAATGCCATGCACGTGAGGATACCATAGCTAATTTCTATATTATTGTTATAGTGTGGGAACTAGATGACTTATATTCAGTGGCGGTTCTACGTTGGAGCCAGGGGCGCAATTGCGCCCAAATTTTTGGCTTTGCACCCCAGTTTGGCACGATGCAGTAATTATGGTCACTATTAATGATATTAGTCTACTTCGTTGTGTCGATCGAAAATTAATGATTGAGAATCCGAAATTTCATTACACTCTAACTGATGATGCGTCATGAAATTTTCACGTTTGAGAGTTTCATAAAATTGAAGGGGGATCTAATAGGGATGGGCAGCCTAGACCACAAGATCTTTGGAGCATTGTACCCCCAGTTTTGGAGGGCTAGAAGCACCGCTGCTGATATTGCACCGAAAGAGTTAAAGTTAACGACAGGTAGCATCCCTGCAGACCGGTCCTTGTCTGGAAGTACGGTAGCAGTCACAGCCGCAGGTGCTACTTCGGCTCCAGCCGCTGGATCTCGCTCGCCGTGACTTCTGCCTCTGGCGCTCCAGACTGTAGCGATCGACACACACAGAGGGGAGCCGGCGAACGTCGGATGATGATATCGCTCAATAACTTAAGTTTTCGTCGTTTGTATAATGAACGCCGCGTTTGTTGCTTATTTTGTTCGTTTTGCGAGCGTCGACAGTTGCGACGCTGCGGCACCGTCACGGTGCGGCGGCGTCACTTGGTAAAGGCCAAAATCCGTTACATCAGTGTCCCCGTAGCTTCCCCGTATAGTAAGTCCGTAACTAACATTAAGTTGGCGATTTCTCTCGTTCCCCGTTGTGTCACTAACAAGTCCGTAACAAGTCTGCAACATCAGGCGCGTAGCTGGCCAGAATTTTTATAAGGGGGGACACGACGATGGAGCGAGGCGCGGAGCGCCGAGAGGGGTAGGGTCTGGGAAGGGTCGCCGTAGTCCCTCCCCAGTAATGGTGGTCTGGGGGCGTCCCCAGTAAATTTTCGAAAAAGCAACGTTTAAATTGCACATTTTTCTTTGATTTTAGTTGCAGAGCAGTCATCTGTCTGTAATTCAGGGGCTAATTTTTTCAATCCATGACGGCGGGGGGGGG
>Ga0056132_1000326_pt1 | contig 11489 bp, 12 predicted proteins | sample WorMetLIZISLAND2_3_FD_71119 | JGI IMG/M metagenome (GOLD analysis project Ga0056132, IMG submission 71119) | Marine gutless worms symbiont microbial communities from Max Planck institute for Marine Microbiology, Germany - Olavius clavatus LIZARD... ...
GTGATATGGTACTGACGACCGAGGATGTGCCGCTACGAGGCGCGGATGGCGACGCACGACGGAACGGCGGTACGTGGAACGACGTCAACTCGGCGGTCGACGCTGGCAATCACTTCCCGAACGACGGCGCGCACCTGCGCAAGGCGAAGGCGGCCGAGGCTGGTGTCGATGATGATGTCGAGTTGGCGGTGCCACTGACCAACGTGGACCGGCCGACGACACCGGCCGCGGCAAACGAGAACAAGCGTATTCAGTGGTCTTCACCGACCGAGTTCCTGCTGACCTGCATTGGGTACAGTGTCGGGCTCGGCAATGTCTGGCGTTTCCCTTACTTGTGCTACAAGAACGGCGGAGGTATGTAGTGCTGGAGCTGCTCGCTAACTTCAGATTGCCGTTGTATACTGTAAATCAGTCGTCGTTGTCATTATGCAGATGTCCCGGTAATAATAACTTCGTCTGCTTTTGAAGAATCGTGTTACGTTGCTTCGCTGCCGTAAAGCAGCTTCCGCACCTACGTCGATATGTCGCCAATTACATGCTTTCGCATGTCATTGGTGCATTCTATGCTGGACTACGGCAACTTCATACTTGTAGGTCTTCCTGCCTATCTCCAACGACGCCTCCAGGCCGTTCTCAACGCTGCAGTTTCGACTTTGTCGGTTGGACCACGTGACCGATGTCCTCGCGATATTACACTGGCTACGTCTCCCGGAGCGGTTGAATTTCAAACTTGCGCTGATGGCATATCGTGTTCAGCATGACGTATCAGACCTGCCAGGTCGCTGCGGTCTTCGGTCGTCATCTACACTCGAGCTGTTCGTTCCGTCATATGGTCTCAGTTCGTCTGACAACCATTGGCCGTCGCTGGTTTCCTGTTGCAACCGCAATCGTCTGGAACACCTTGCCTGTCCATGTCCAGTCATCACCATCTATCTCAACCTTTTGCCAGCGGCTAAAGACGTTCTTGTTTCAACAGCCATTTTCCGACATCATCATCTGACATTACTAACTATGTTATCGTGGACTTCCAAATGGCTGTTGCTATTGTAGCCACGTTAAAAATCTCTGATTGATTGATTGATTGATTGATTGAGTACCGTTATAGTTCACATGATTAACAGTATATTATTTTACATTAGATTGTGCTTTGAAGTGACATGAAGGGGTAGGGGATTGGGCCTGTAAAAATCTGCTGCACTAAATCAAAGAGGTTCTCCATTGGTAACTCCAGATAAGTAGGCTGACTATTCGCATTCTTTTCCCACATTGAATTTATGAGCTTTTTAAATGAAAAATGTTGGCAGTCAGTGATCATTATAGCAGTAAAACAACTAAAAATAATAATTACTGTATAACATTTTTTTGCAAAAATAAGTATTATATATTAATTAGTTATTTTTGGTATTTGCTATGATATAATATTGCTGTCAATGAACTGCTTGATGTACTTGTGAAATGCATGCGTTTGGCAGGTGCTTTCTTAATACCGTATGCGCTAATGATACTGCTAATTGGGATTCCACTGCTGTTTATGGAATATGGCTTTGGTCAGTACTTTGGCATAGGAAGCTTATCAATATTCAAGCAAGTTTGCCCGCTATTCCAGGGTATGTTTCATTAGTGTTAGCATAACTGTTTGCTGTTTTGTGTTTAGTCACCTAAATGTAATTGCTGTATAGTTTTAAGAGATTTGGTTTGGCTACTAGAGATTTTTGCTGAAATTAGCATTTCTCTGTCCTGCTAGATGCCTGTAGACATGGGCAAACCCACCATTGCAGTGTTATGATATAATGCTCTGCTGCAAGGTGTGAGACTTTCTGGAACATTGGAACAGTTTTGGACATATACTGTGTAGGTGTAAACATTTGCTGAGGTGAAGAATATTATGTTGAATGCTTAGCATTAACTCGAATTGTTTGCAATTGCAGTTTTGTTTCAAATTTTGTTACCGATTTTGTATAATCTACATGTAATATTAGGACTGATATTTGTTAATTGAACATATAATGTTGCATGAGTTGCTTTGCTAGAATTCTGTGTTAACAAGATGAGTGGTTTGAAGGCATTTACTTGCTATGTTAATGATATTTTGGTCTATATCAGGGATCTTAAACATGCATCTTGCAGGCCATGTGCTGCCCTCAAACTTGGAAGAGATTATTTGTGGCCCCTGAGTGACTCACCTAGCAAATATTTACCAATAAATGATGGGGTTAGCCAGAAGTAAGGAACAGCTGAACACAGCTTCTTATGATAATGAGTTGACTGGATAATTAAACTCAGCGAACAGTTGTATCAAGTAACAGTTGTGGTCTGACTTGTTGTTTCAAATAAATGATTGTATATTTTTATCATTTGTTTCATTTGCTAAAAATATACAGTCTGCTGACAGATGCATTTTCCCAGTGAGACCCCTCTGCTTTCTATGCTGTTAGCAGTATGTAGCAGAAATGTGATGCAGACTTTGATGCTGTTGTCGTTTGTAGGTGTTGGCCTTGGTTACAGTATACTCAATAGTCTTATATGCATTTATTACAACGTCATCATTGCTCTAGCTCTCTACTACCTGTTCCGCTCGTTAACGGCGAGTTTGCCATGGGCGTCCTGTGATAATAATTGGAACACTGATGCATGTGGAGACCTTGTTTGGTTCAACACATCTGGTCAGTTACTGCTTTTGCTCAAACAGACATTCGTGTCATACTTTTAAGACTTTAAAATGTGTATTGTGCATTAGTTTGTTGACTAGCTGACTCATGATCTTTTACTGCTATAATAATACTTAACTTCAGTAACATTAGCAAATAAGCAAGTATAAGCAATTGCAGAATCACAAAGAAATTTGCACTGTTTTGGAGATAAGGCAAAACATTATTGCCAGCATTAAAAATCTTGGAACAAAATGCAGTTGCATTATTAAGATGGCATTGAGGCTGTGGCTGTTTAGCTGCAATCATTTATCTGTAGTTATCATTACTTACTTATCATTTTTATAGTACTCCTCTTGTTTATTTCAGGTTATAAAATTAAATTATTTGTTATTCATTTTAGTCAGATCTTTTGTTGTAGTTAAATCGCTAATGACGATTTTCTGTTTTCATTACACTTTTAGTTTCATTGCTATTATTTAACACACTCAGTGCAAGGGACAAATTATTTTACCCCAAATATAGTTCACTTTTTGGGTTGTTCATGAATCATCTTGTCATATCTACATGCCGTTGCACTGCTGCAGTGACTTTCAGGCCCAGGAGACACTCAGTTACAATATAATACAGTATTCAATTCAGTTGGGTACTGAGTGAGTTAATGCTGATGTGAATCATGTGATATACGTAGAAGATATGTATGTTGAGTCCAATCAGATTGGTTTGTCTTGACAGGTGTGAATTCGACCAACTACAGCAATAGTACACAAGTGTCCGTGATGTACAACAGTTCAAAGACTGTTGATAATGGCTCAAACATCTCTCTTCACAGGACTTCTCCCAGTGACGAATTCTTTAGGTAATTAGCATTAATTATCATTTGTTCTTTGTTTCTATAGGGCAGCTGTAAGAGCATTGTAGCACTGTTTGTCCTGCTCATGTATTGTCATGTTGGATGGTTTGATGATTGTATCTTGAGCGAAATAAATGATGATGATGATGATGATGATTATTATTATTATTGTTGTCATAATTCTGATGATATGTCTGCAGTTGACCTGCATTAATCACTGATATGTAAATGTCATACATTTGAAAATTTATGAGAACTTCTTTGTGCATCATTAAAATCACTTACATCATTAATTACTAATACCAAGATTAATAATTAAATCTGCTTCCATAATAATAGCAGATATTGTTTGCTATAGTGTTCAATATCTGCTATTATTATGGAAGCAGATAGTGTTTATTACATAATCATGTAGTATTGAAATATAAAGAGTGCTCTGTTCATCTTTCTTTCAGGTTCCCACATAGAGTTAACATTTGAGTATAGCTGTGGTGTGTGGCTGTTGGTTGTTTCATAGATTGGGAGTAATGGGTGAAGAGGCAGACACTGGTATTGGAAATATTGGCCATGTGAGGTGGCAGCTGTGCCTGTGTCTGCTGCTTGCCTGGATTCTTGTCGCATTGTTTGTCTGTAAAGGAATCAAGTCCAGTGGCAAGGTGAGCTAAATACATACGTACACGTTTAATTTATTTCACCAAACTAGGCTGTGACATGTATAGACAAAAAGACAGAAAGACAGAAGTAGTAGTAGTAGTAGTAGTAGGAGTTTAGTGCCCTCCATGCACGAAATCGGACCTGAAGGGCATTACACTGTCAGTTGTTAAAACACAAGCTAAAAAAGTGCGATTTGAGTCTGCGTTTAAAAGAGTGTAAACTGTCCGCGTGATGAACTGCCACTGGCAAATTGTTCCACACGACTGGCCCGGCCACAGAGAGAGCTCTGTCGCCAAGTAGTGCATATGATGAAATCCAAGCCTAGTACTTCAAAATTCTAGAGTTAAAGATATGTCAACTGTGCTGTTGTGATCGTATAGCTGCATGAGATACATGTGCAGGTTGCCTACTTTACTGCAACATTTCCATATGTTATGTTGACGGTGCTCGTTGTTCGTGGAGCTACTCTGGAAGGCTCTGTTGATGGAATTCTCTACTTCATAGTTCCAGATTGGAAGAAACTAGCCAGTCCTGATGTAAGAACAGCTTGGTAAACGTTTTGGTATTTTGATAGTAATTGTCACTTGATATGATAAAATATTCATGGAATCTTGAAAAATGAATGAGCATGCTAAGACTGCTGAGACCAAAGAACACCTGCTTGCACCACTGGCTGAGCCTAGAATATGTTTGGGTTTGGTTCCTGTTGTTCAAATTTGAACTGTGGTTTGTTTGCAGTTAAGTTGGATGCCAACTTGAGTCATTTGCCGACATAAATAACTAAGTGCTGCATTTGAAAATGTCTTGCAAGCTATTGATGTAATTTTACACTACACCAGTTTTAGCAGAGATTATTTTACAAAGGTAGAATGCTATTTTGCTGAAATATATCTTATTTCACACAGTACTAGTCAGTAGTTTCCGACTGATATCCACTCTTCGTCTGTATTAATATGCTTCTTATCAGAAATGTCCTTAAATCATAAATCTGCTGGATATTGAATGCCCAGGACTTGACTGTGGCAGTCATTATTACTGTACAGAAAAAGCCTTGTACAGTCATATTGAATTACTTGAAGGAATTCTGTGTGATTAAAAAGAAAACGTTATTATATGCTGCTGGTTAGGCAACAGGAAGAGCATCAAGCAGGCCGCGAAATTTTTTGCTTCAGCATCTGGAAATACTTGGAGTAACTTAACAAAATATTATGCCTGCTGAACGGACACAAGTGAGAAAATCACTGAGCTTGTTTGTGTTGAACTGTATGAAACTACAGGTTTGGTTTCAGGCAGCAACTCAGCTGTTTTATGCGACCAATCTAGCGTGGGGTGGCATGATTACCATGGCCAGCTACAATGTGTTTCATCACAACTGCTATCGGTAACCATCCACTTCTGTCATCGGCTTTAAATCAGAATATTAATTTGCTGTTGGTTTGTGTTATTAGATTAATAATAGTGTTGAAGTTTTTGCTGTGTAAGTAAGTAAGTAAGTAAATGATCTATATTGTGCCAAAGTCTATCCAGACATGAACTGCATGCTACAACAGTTCTATCTGTGTCCCACTGTCTGCACTTACTTTTTGGAACGGAATTATGGACCAACCTACTTTAACAGGCAATCACGGAAAAATGTACCCAAATTTGTGGAAAATACAAGGATAGGTTTTAAGAAATGTGTGGAAATTTCATGGGCCCTGTATTCCAGTGTTGTGTCAATGTAAAGTAATGAAAATGCTTTGTATCCGAGTAACGTAATACATTGATGTTATAAAACAACTTTTGCAGAGCATTTTTCTACACATTTATCAGATCCAAAATTATTAATCAGATTCAGTCAACAGTGACAGCTGAAAAGTACAAAATCAGATTGATAGAAATTCAGAGAACATTACTGTTGCAGAAGACAAAGCTGAATGCAGACTGTTGTTGTAAGTTTTGTATAGAATTAATGTAAGAAAATTTTCAGACAAAATGCAGAACATTGTTACTACAGTTGTTGTTGTATCAGCCAGTAATGCGAGTTATTATTATATTCTTGACAAAGTCTTATGGCATCTGGTCATTTTCAGTATGTTTATAATTTGTTATATTTTTCTGTCTTGTTGTGTCAGAGATGCAATTGTGATCAACTTTGTGAGTTTTGGTACAAGCCTCTATGCTGGAATTGCTGTTTTCTCCATTATTGGATTCATGGCTCATGAACAGCATGTGCCTATCGAGAAAGTGATCAACTCTGGTGGGTATTTAGTTAAGGTAGTAGTTTAGAATGCCTCACTGTCGTGTTTTGCCAAAATTGTTGTACTTTTTGCTATGTTTAAGATTCTGTCATGTGTAATCTTCCTACATTGTGCTGCCCTCTGTAGGCTCTATGCATAAAAATAGATAGTAACATATTTGGTTTTTTTGCTGACCCCTGTGCCAACTGGTGCTGTTTGTAAATGCTTAACTCTGTTACATTTGTTATTTCTTAGGAAGTATAAAACGTGTGTATCATTTACAAATGTTCAGGTCCTGGCTTGGCATTTGTGGCATATCCGCGTGCATTGAGCATGATGCCGTTGGCACCTATTTGGTCTGCACTGTTCTTCTTCATGCTGTTCTTGCTCGGCATTGGCAGTCAGGTGTGTGTCATTATTGGATATGCTAGCTTTCTAACTCTCTGATTGAAGTGGGAATTACAGTTCCCAGTCTCTACTGATGGCAGTAATATTTCATGGCTATTTACCTGAGTAATGTGCTCAAGTCAATGTAAAGTAACAGTTTTGTATACCGTAAAACTGGGGTACTAATTACCTCACACACGTGTCATGATGTATGTATGGCGATGTATAATATGTACCTGTTATACCGATCCGTGATGGTTGGGCTATTACGTTTGGTGCAGTGATGAATGACTTTCTTTACCAAGACTTAGTTGAGCCATAAAAGGCTAGTATTCCAACATTCATATGTTAGCTTCTTTCTGTGAGCATCATGTGCTCAAGTCAATGTAAAGTAATGGTTTTGTATACCGTAAAATATTAGAACAAGTTACTTCTCCCCCCGGCTTGTATTAGAGACCCGGCTTTTATTTGAGACCTGGCTACTATTAGAACATCCGACTTAGACCTCCGGCTTATATTTGAGACCCGGCTTCTATTAGAAGTTTTACGGTATGCACAGAACCTGCAGCGAACTCAAAAGAGTTGAAACTAGCACTAACTAGTTAACTGTATCTGTAGAGTTGAGGAATGTTTGTGCAGATGGTTGGTGTGGAGACAATTATGACAGGAATAATGGACACGTGGCAGTCTCTGGTTCTTCACTGGCAGTATCGTGTTCTCGCTGTCATTGGTGTGTGTGCCATGGGCTTTGTGCTTGGCATTCCCTGCACAACACAGGTACTTGCATTTATTGCCATTAATAAACCTAAAATGTATTCACTAAATATAAGAGAAATGCAAATGATTGGGTGGGCCCTTCTTTGAAAGATAACAAGTGATGATAATATCACTAAACGTGATTTAAGTTTTGATTTTTCTGTCCTCCAGTGCACTGCATCTGTAGTGCTTGTCTGCATGGTTTTTGTCTGGAGTTAAGTATAATGTGTGGTGTGGGACATTTAATCCTGCATTGTATCGTAAGTAAGTAAATTAAGTAAATTTATACAGCGCACAATGTCGGAGAAAAACCACCGAATCTGAGGCGAAAATATCAATCTCAATTCAGTCCACATGTTGTTCTGTTCAGTTTCCTTCAGCGTTGGCTTCTCTACAGGAAGGATAGCCAGCCTGTAAAAACCTTCTGCAGCAATCGGCAAAGATTCTGCTTCTTGGATCGACCTAACCTAACCTTGAGTAACCAAAAAAAGTAGGCCAATTAATCAAAAACCAAAAGTAATAGTAGTGGTAGTTATTTATATATTGCACTTGATTCTAACTGCGGATTTAGAAGTGGGCAATAGTCATCAGTTGGTGAGTAGAAGACACTGTTTGTTGTTGCAGGGTGGCATGTATGTTCTTCAGCTGATGGATTATTACAGTGCTGGATTCTGCGTTCTTGTAATTGCCATCATAGAATGCTTCGTTATCAACTGGATATATGGTCTGTATCTGTTGCTACTACATCATCTCTGATTGTGGGCGAGATGCTTATAGGCTAAACGCTGATATCGTAATAATGCCTGGAGACATTTGGAAACATGATTGATTTGGACAAAACGTTGCAGATAGATGGCAGATCTAGCCAGAAGAACCCAGATGATTTTCAGCGGAATTGCTTCAGTGGATCTGCTTAATTGCATTGGAAAGAAAGTGTGAAAATCCCAACCTTTTTATTTATTTTATTGCCTGATACATGCCGCATTCTTTTGGTCACTTCCCCATCACCAGTTTTCACCAAATTTGGCACAAACATGCAGATCAGTGTACACATGAACTTCGGTATTATTGATTAAGAGTTGCTTTACCCCCAAAATAACAATATTGGGACATTTTGGCTACCCTCCTTGTATGGATGCTGCAGCACAGGGGATGCATTTTTGGGAGTCATATTCATTCTGTTCACGGAGGACATGTCAAGAAGATGCCTTTTCTTAGTGAGTTTTGTTCTCATTATACCATGTTGAGTTATTGACCTCCAAAGCTGAGCGTTGAGCAATTTTCCAATTTTTTTCTCGCATGGTGTTCAACATCATCATCATCATTATTCGGCATTCACCATGTCAGTGCATAGCTCCGCTTGCTACCAAGAGTCTCCACAGCGACTTACCCAAGGCCAGCAACAGCGGCACAGTTATTTATTACTGCAGTTATGTCACTGTGTACTTCGCATATAGTATCTACAATACAGATCCTCTTTTCATAATTTTAGTGTCGAAAGAATTAAGTTTACTGCCACTTTTACTAAACATACACATATGTATGCCTGTATAAATCCAGTTAACATTGATGTTATTGAGGACTTGACTGTCAAGGTTAAGGCTAGGGCCAAGGACTTTTGATTGATCTTTAAGATGTCATTAGATTGGATTGAGCAGAGTTTTAATGCCCCACCCGGCTCAGTATAGGTCATTTCGGAGGCAGTCTTCAATCACTTGACTGTTACATGTCATTAAGACCAAGGCCAAAGACTAACAGCATTGTGCATGTTTCTAATGCATTAGTATGTTGGCCATAGAGATACTGTCATTGGCATACATTCATGTGTGTAGGTGTTGAAAAAATGGCGACACACGTCGAAGCAATGACTGGTTATCGGGTGCATAAAATCTGGAAAATCTGCTGGAAGATAATTTCACCTACGCTAATTATTGTGAGTTTTTATTGTGTGAATTGTTGTAATTATTTCACTGGCAGAAAGTAACGAATGACAGCCTAATCCTGCCACTAGGCTTAAAACTACGTCAACTGCTCTCTTGGCTACCTGTAGACTTATTAGCTCCAGCTCAGTTGCTCATATTGAGTGTGGGAATACCTTTTCTACCTTTAGCTTTTTAAGATCAGGAACTGATCTCATATCGCGACTCTCATCTTGTTGATCTTATTGTTGGGGCAGCCTCTTCTAAACAAGCCTAAGTCTCTGTAGTTTCAAATCAGATGACGAAGAAATTTGGTAGAAATGTTCTTTACATAAATTTGCATTCATTGACAGAGTCAGATTTTTGAGATTTGACATAATAATTTCAAAATGGCGGCCATGACTTCATTTCATGCAGGAAAGTGCTAAACTACCACCTAGTGAGTGAAAATGAAGCGTCTGCCGTGTGCACACGCAGCAGAGCCCGTCTGATCTATAGCACATTCATACTTGTTAATTAACTGTATGTTACGTATTATTACTGATAGTTAATTTATTAGAGACAGAATCATTGAAATTCCTCTGTAGTTGCAATTTTTCTTTAATGTTTTTGTTGGAATAATATTTGTTAGTTTCCGTGCATGTTTTGACATTAAAAGCTGGCAATTGAATTTCACACAAACCCATGTGACGAGATAATGTGTCCATAGTGACTATATACAAGAGAGGTATATGCATGAGATTCTGTCTTGTGTGATTTCAGCTGATCCTGATATTCAGCTTTGTGCGCTACAAACCAGTGGAGTATGGTGATAGTCCATACCCGGCATGGGCCGAGGCAATCGGTTGGATGATGACGCTTGCGTCCAACATTCCAATCTTCGTTGTTGCTGTTATTGTCCTTTTCAGGGCACCTGGAACTACTTTGAGACAGGTTTGAACAGTCATCTATTCTTGGCCATTATAGTTTATAGCTTCCGCATAAAATTTCTGTTGCTGTGAAATCTTGTATGCTAACAGTAAAAGCTTCGTTATTCAGTGCAACCCTGCACTGTGGCCAGACTGCTGTTCAGATGCTTGTATAATGGTGTTAGGGTTGCTTACCAACAACATTAACAAATCTCTGCAATGCACAGCCACCTGAACTTATGTACTTTTGGCCAGTTACCTTCCATGGTCACAACACGTTAGGCCAACTTCATCAAGATGTCCCAAGGAAGAATTTAGGGGATTACCCGAACATTTTACAGGCCAGATATTTTTCCTGGTGCTGAACAAATGGTGTCAAAAGTGCTGAAGGTAAAATAGCAGTTGTGAACAATTTTGTTGTGGTTTTTTTTATAAACATTCCTACATGTTAAAAGGCTTGTGTTGGAGACAGGCTTTACAGTTTAACAGACCGGTTTTGTTCATTTAACTATTCAGTGTAGTGTCGGTGTAACATGTGGCTGCGATTAGAACTTGGAGCAGTAATTAAATATGGCGTGGGACTAAGAGGTTTGCTACACTGCAGTTATAGTTAATATACAGTGGTGTCACTGGTGTGCTTGTGTAGAAATTGGCGACGACAACAATGCCAAGAGTAGACGTGGAGCCACAGCGAGCTGAGGACGGTCTACAGTTTGACAAGACAACCGAGCTTGGCCAGGAGACTGAGAATGGTGTTGATGGTCTTAGTACAGTTGTCTTGGCAACAGAAGAGAAAGATGGTGGGATTTCACTGCGGACCATGACACAGCTTGCAAATGCAGATGCAGGCAACAGTCTGTGATAGTTCCAGCCTGTTGGTAGAACCATGTCAGATATGCCCATCGATCTGTGCCACTGCGAACATACTGCACCTGGTAATTGAACACAGCCGACTGCATCATCGCTGTTCTGTGGCCCAGTGAACTGTAGCATGTGACAGTTGCGAACGACAGTTAGCAATCAGCAGTGATAGATTACATAATGCTGACTTGCTCTGCTCACTGCCTAATCACTGATTATTAGACAGGTTTGAGGTTCGACCGACTGAAAATAAATTTGCCTAGTTAGTTGAAATGTGTATGAAG
>Ga0056132_1000327_pt1 | contig 11489 bp, 11 predicted proteins | sample WorMetLIZISLAND2_3_FD_71119 | JGI IMG/M metagenome (GOLD analysis project Ga0056132, IMG submission 71119) | Marine gutless worms symbiont microbial communities from Max Planck institute for Marine Microbiology, Germany - Olavius clavatus LIZARD... ...
GCTGTAGAGATGATGAGGGAGGTGTAGAGATCCAGTTTAATCTTCAGGCTAAGTGTGCTGGATCGCCACACGTTGTCAAGTCGTCGAAAGACTGCTGCTGCTTTTGCCAATCGAGTGTTGGTATATGCTTCAGTGTTTTGATGCTGTGTGGTTTGGCAGCACTGCAGGAAGTTCCAAATGGCGGGTTGTGACAGTCTCTTCTGAGACAGTCTAAGCTTATGTCTTAACTTCAGCTTCCTCTTTATGGCTTTGTCCATTTTACTAGAGATGTCACTTAGTATTTGTTGTTGCTTTAATTTGTTGCCATGTAACTGGTGGTTTTGCAGGCCGGTGGTCAGGACCAGCTGGTCGAGGCACTGGAGGCCGCCCGACGCCAAGCTGAATGGGAGAAACATGAGAGATGGTTGCGGAAGTTGGAAGCAGGCAACCATGATACGTCGAAACTACGAGCCAACTTTGAAAGTGAGTTGAGTTCACTTGTCATTTGTGTTTCTGATTGTTGTCGTCTGTAAGAGCAATGGCTTATTTTTGGATCAGGAACTGATCCCATATCGCTAGTCATCTTGTTGTTACCGGTATTCTTCTTATTGTTGGGGCGATGCTCTTCAAAAAAGCCTAAGGCTCCGTCATTTCAAACTGGTTTGGGATGAAATTTGGCAGGATTGTTCTTCAAGTGAATGTGCATCGACTGAGGGAGTCGGATTTCTGATATCCAAGATGGTGTCCATGATGTCATCGTCACCTGTCAAGGCAGAGATTAATTTTTGGATCTGGAACTGATCTTATATTGATACCCATCTTGTTGTTATTCTTGTTGTTGTTGTTGTTTCTTCCAAAAAGCCTAAGGCTCAGTCATTTCAAACCGGATGAGGATGAAATTTGGCAGGATTGTTCCTCAAGTAAACATGCATTGACTGATGGAGTCGGATTTCTGGTATGACATTATACTTTCAAGATGGCAGCAATGACTTTATTTCACAAAAAGCCTAGTGGGCGGTGGTCGGATGCTGATGCATAAGCAGTAAGGTCCACCCGCCAAGCGAGTGTGATGTGATGTCATTGGCTTGCTGTATCCCCTATAGTTCTTGATCCGTAGTACGCTCATATTTGTTTTGTAAACTTTTGCATCATTGTCTCATATTGAGATGCCTATCTCCATGGCAGAGGATAAATTATCGATACATATTAGCAAAAACTAGCCTGGAGTAACTCTGGAAAAGTGTACCAGTTACACAAAAGGAAAGACCTGGTTTGGACATGATGGAGGTGGGATCGAGTGATGTATGAAGATGGAGACTGAAGGAACCCAGCAGAGGGACGTCTAATGAAGACTTGATTGGATTGTTTCAAGGGAGATCTGGACAGCTTTGGTCTGTCCTGTGAAGCTGCTCAGGATCGGGATCATTGGAGAATGAGGATCATGGGGGAAACTGGCTAACCCAGGTTTACCTGGAAAATGGCTGATAAAACAGTTTCTGGTGTAAGTAAGTAAGCAAAAAGAACGATTTAAGTGTTTGAAAATAACAACTGACAACTCACATACAGGCACTACAAAAGGTGACGTAAAAGTCATGATAAGGAAGGCCTTGAGTTGGCCTCAGAAAACAGACATACAGGGTGCGGATGCGACATTTAGGAGCAGACTGTTCCAAGTACGGGCAGCAGCAACAAGGAAGGCCCAATCTGTGGAGGAAAAGACTATATGATTATTGATTTTTGGTTGCTCGAATTTCAAAGTGCAGAATTTATCATGTTACATTTACAATTACACATTAGTGTGATGTACTTGTGCATTGTTATACAGCTCAGCTGTTGTCTACGGATGAAGGAATTGGTAATTGTGACATTGTGTGTTCGTTTACACTTGTAGAACTTGACTGTAGATCATTCACAGTGTTGGGACTGTACTCACGTTCTGCTTGTAGTTGACTGTGTTTTAATTCTTGCCCAACACCACGCGCTTCCCACATTCTACATGTACTTCGATGAGCTGACCACAGTTTGTTGCATCTCTGTATGTAATGGAATAAGTAATATTGTAATACCTGCTTCATCATGTGTCGTTCCAAACACCTGCCGCATGAGAGATCGTAGTCTCCAGGACTACGTGAATCTGGTTGAGCTCCTTATCTGTTCAGCACATTTGCTCCCCATATACCCACTGCCTAATGGGCTCATCATGACAACACCAACAACAACAAGGCCATAATCTATGTTCTATGAAATTCTATGTTCCATGAACTTCCGTCTGCATCCATCGATGCGTACAAGTACAGCTTCTTTCCTGCAGCTATCTGGACGTGGAACAGTCTGCCTGCTGATGTCTTCTTGTGTCTCCATCAAGACGTTCAAGTCTGGATTGACGGACATGACACTGACACAGCAGTTGACTTAGAAACATCCAGTTTTGTCACACAACTTGCACTTGTTTTTATCAGTTTGTGGTTCACTCATGCACCGCAACCACGTACAACAATACTCAAATGGGAGGTTTTGCCCAGTATCGGAAGACAGATAAGGATGTTGCAGCTGTATATGATATGACAGTGCAAAATGTGTGCTAAGGTGCTAAGAAACTGTACAGGTTGATCTGCCGAAAAAGGAAATTTATAAAAAGGAACTAAATAAACAGATTAGAACGAGAAATAAGGATGGGAAACGTCCAGCAGTCTCTGTAGGCAGTCCCTAAGTAGCTTTTTAATAAGTCAGTGTACTCAGTTTGTCAAAATAGTTGTTGACATTATGATGGAAGTACATGCAGTCTTACTCTTGCCTTTGTCAACAGCTACATCATTGAATTGTAAGTAAATTAACTAAATTATGGCTGCAAATAATTACCTGTGAGCAAAAGTGATAGGTAGTTAGTAAAATGAGTTAGTGATTAATTAATTAATTTAATAATTAGTTTAAAAAATTAACTCGGTTATTGTAGTGGTAGAGTCTGGTAGACCGGACACTCCCCCTGCTGCTGAAGTCACCAAGGCCTTGCTATCAGAATGCGGTCATTCACTGGGTGCCATCAGAGTAGTGCACTGGCAGCACAATTGGTGAGTATAAGCCCATCTCCGCCCTGTTGTGGTTGTCCTTCGGGCGGGCCAGACCACAACAGGTGACGGTTACCGATTACCGTCTCTCCGGCTCCATGCCATCTGACCTCAAGTGGCCACTTGAACCCAATGAAAATATGCTGTATTTGTCCCCTAGTCACCGTCTAGTACGGAATTCTGCAAAATTCCGCAAAAATGTAGAAATTCCGCAGAAAAGGGCAAATTCCATGGCTAGACTCAAAATTCTATGTTCCACGGGAAACTGTGGTCTCTAGTCATGGCTGGGAGAAGCAGTCTGCCTCGGACATGGGGACACGTATGTCCTTTCAATCTTCAACTTTAGGCCACTCTTTTTTGTGTGTGTGAAAGTGGACAAAATGCTTCCAGCTAAACCCCTCAATCTCACTGGGGGCTCTAGCTCAGACCCCCGCTATGGACTTGCTTGCACCCCGCTCTTGCCATGCTTAGACCCTTGGCAAATCCTGGATCCGCCGATGGAAAGAATGCAGGCCTGGAATTTATCAGCTGAGTTGTTAGATGTTTTATATTGTGTCTGTCAACAGGTAAATTCTCCGAGTCTTATCGTCAGCCAGTTTCCTCACTTCCAGCCATGGAAGAATCACATCCTGCGGCACAGTATACCAATATGCAGATGGACCGAGCAAGGATGCAGCCTGGAACTGTCAATGTTGTAGAGCCAGGTTATGTGCCAGGTCTGGAACTGGGGTGTGCTGAGGATCAGATGATGTCAAAAGTTGATCGACAAACGCAGCAGGGCACTACAGTTGGATCTGACAGAATGCTGAGGAAAGAACTCGGCACACAGACTGGTATGTGCATCTGTTATCAGCATTGTTGATATCAGTCATTCTGTGTAGAAGATTTCTAGTTGAATTGCGTGAAAATGAGATGCCTCTTCCTTATACCCGTGAAACATGCTTCAGAAACTAGCGAAACCTAAAGTAGATTGCGATATAACACTGAAGTAATATTTACATCATTTACAATATTGTCACATCATTAGCTATTATCAGTTACTACATGACAATCAAATAAGGCTAGTCGTGTGTTTCAGAAAATTGTTAAAGATCCAGTTTTTAGTTGATTTCGAGTTTTCTGCGATGTACAGCAGCCAGGCAACTTGGTAAGTCTGTGGTCAAGACCTTTAATTTATATTTATTCTGCTGTTTGGTGATGATTTCGAGGAGGACGACAATGGCAGTGATGATTGTGGCAATGATCGTGATGTCATCAATGATGATGATGACAGCGATGATGATGATGATGATGATGATGATGATAGTACATGATGGTAGTCTTGTATATGGGCAAATTGTTATAGCTGCAGTTTTCTTGTTAATTTCTGAAGTTTTCTGCAGCCAGGCAACGATTTGGTTGCATCCAAATGCTAAAACTGCACTACTCTTGACTCTTTTAAATCTAGAATTAAGACAACTTTTTTCTGTAGCCTACCTCACGTAGGACAGTTCAGTGCTATCGAGGCACTTCTGTTTCACTTAGCCTACGTGACAATTACACTGTAGCATAGGTTTTTAGATAGCTAGATTAGATTAGATGATAGCAACGATGTTGATGACGACAGTGATGATGATGGTGATGATGATGATGACATTGACAGTGACGACGACGATGTAGTTTAAACTGACAACTCGTGTATATTCCAATCTTACAGAAGTCCAGCTCGGCGACGTCGACAGAGACAGTTCGGCTGAGATCGAGTACCATCCACCTCCGTCAAACAACCCGTCATCAAAGAAAGTCCGAGTCGTCGGTACATCCAAGTCAACTCAGCGCAAACCGACATCCGACTCCAACCAGACGGTGTCCCAGAATCATCGAGAGCAGTCACGTGGTCAAAAGCCGGCTTGGAACAGTAACGTTCGGCGCAAGACAGCGGCGCCAGTTACACAGTCCAACCGCGACCCAATGTACGAGCAGCGTCGAGAAAGGCGACTGGAGAGACAGCGTGAATTGCTGGCCCAGGTTGCCGCCAACGATCGGCTGATTCCTCGTCGGTTTGTGAGTCGAGAACGCCAGCAGCAGAATGCGGACACTGATGAACGAGAAATGATGCAGATGGAACATGGGAAACAGAGGAGGCAGACGTCACCTTATAGTAGCCCCTCTCCAGGTCTGTCACTTTGCCATTTCACACTAGCTGCTGCTATTGTTGTTGTTGTTGCTGTTGGCACACATGCCAGAGCGATTATCAGAAGAGCATACGCTCTGCCAGCGTGATGCCCTTCTGCAGAGCTGAACAAAGGACATTCAGGGATACTTGTATGTTAAGTATGTCCTGATGGCATTATGTAGTGCAGAACATTCTCGGAGCCAGTGTTCCGTAGTATGTTGAGCTTGACTGCACTTAGTCATCCATGTTGGTACGCTTTAACCTGCGAATCGGCCGTTTGCGTTCGAATCGAATACGGAATCGAATCGGGCGTTACGATTCGAATTCGAATCGAATCTCGAATCGAATCGGCCATAATTATATATATTATAAAGCCTCGTCCACACTGGCGATTATAGTCGCCGTTTTAGTCGCCGAAATCGGAGACTATAGTCGCCGAAACGGCGATTATGTCGCTGAAAACGGTGACTATTTTCGGCGACTATAGTCACCGTTTTCGGCGACTATAGAGTCACCGTTTTCGGCACCTAAAACAGCGACTATAGTCGCTTAAAACGACGACTACAGCGTGCAGAGTCGCCCAATGTGGACAAGGCTTAACATGTTCCATCACGACGGTCCGACATCAGAAAACAAATCGAATTGGGCGTTCAGTAATCAGTAATTAATTACAAATGAAACAAAAGAGATGTGCAGATTCTGCAGAACTATAGATTTTTAATTCCACTCCTCAAATATATTTTAAATATTATCGGCGTATGATCACTCATAGAGCTAGCGAGTCTGTATACTGTACCACTAAGTGCTGATAATGGTTTGAGTCGTTTACTACGACGAGCAATGGGCAGGCACGGCCAATTCGAAAATTTTCGAATCGGCCCATCGCTTTCGAATCGAATCGGAATGGCCGATTCGAATTCGGATCGAATCTCGAAGCTTCGCAGGTCCCTAGCTTTAGAAGCACTACAGGGGCCAGAGTGGATCTCAGCCAAACGAATAACATCTTTCTTGTTGGTGACTTCCTTTTCATCTATGGACTCAATGTATGATTTGTAGACAGCAGCCGTTCTGGGGTGCTTTTAGTTTTTTTATTTAACCAGCTTTTTTACAGATTTACTCCACAATAGGCCAGGGGCTCGATTCACAGACGGTCTTAAGATAATTTTTAGACTTCTGATCAACAGGTTGCAAGTTTGACTCATAGCCATGCGCTGCCGGGTTGGTACTTGGATGGGTGACTGCCTGTGGCGATTAAACAATCTCAGTATGTAACCCACCACCTAGGTCAACGTAGCCTTCTATCTCTCTGGGGTCGGTAAATTGAGTAGGCCTACCATACCAGCCTGTCTGGCTGGGGTTAAGGCGGGGTGTGTTCAATTGTGTTGGGTGTCAAATAACACTCCGTGATCCCATATAGCAAGTGACACTCGGTAGTTTTGAGATGGAGTTCCATGAAGAGCTACATCGTTTAACTGAACTAAACTAATTCACTGAACTAATTCACTGAACTTTTGTCAAACCAGGGCAAGATTGGTCTCGGCAGGAGAAGTCAGGACATGGCACACTGCGAAATAAGCCGACACATACCAGTCCATTCCAGAAGTCCCATGTCCACAATGAGAGTGCCAGCAATGAAGATTCTGTTCCACATCATCATTCGTCACCACCAGTGCCATCCGTCAAACACAGACTGGACAGTGATAGGTCCGACATACAGCCAAGAAGGACAGCCCGGGCTACAGGTATAGTAGAATAAGTCTTGTCTGGGGCCTTGTATTTGATGCCGATCTTTGGTGAAACTGTGATTTTGACACTCCTCTGGCTGGGGTTAAGGTGGGTTGTGTTCACTTGTGTCGGGTGGCGGGTAACACTGTGAACCCATATGGCAAGTGACATCCTTGTAGCTCTAGATATCCATCAATGAACTCTTGCAACGACGACAACAACATAACGTCCCAAGTATTGCCGTCAACACTTTTTTGAAAATTGGATGAGATATACTTAGTGCATTAGACTGTATACTGACAATGGATTGGAAGTCTGTGTCACTGAGTGGCGAAACTGAGGCCTTCACAGCTTGATGTATTCATTGGCAGAAACAAGACAATGCAGTTGTGTAACACAATTAACGTAATATCATTTTGAGAATCATCATCATCATTGTTTGGCTTGCACCACTTCAGTGCATAGCTCCACTTGCTGCCAATAAGCTCCTGTCCAGTGCCAGCCCAGTGGCATCTTCCACACTGAGGTTGTGAAATGATAGGTCTTCTTCATTGTGCCAACCAGGAGGTGTGAGGACCTGCTGGCCTTTTCCAACGATCACTCTAAGGAACTGAGTTAAGAATTAACTTTTTTATTCTGTAAATTTTACCAACTGCCCCTCCCTACTGATTTTATATAATATTTTTACTGTATAGTTTGTTAGACTGTTCAGCCCTGCTGTAAGTCTTCTTGTCTGTTATTATTATTATTTTTTGTTACTCAGGGAAGTACAGCGACATGGAGGACTCGTCTCGTGTTCCAAACAGTGGAGACTTTGTGCCGTTCATGCGTACCAGTGAAGTGCTTGACCCGGCACATGCCGACTCTCCGCTACCGGTTTCACGAGAACCGACGGACATGGTGAAGGCACGCCGAGCATACCAGCGTGAATTGAACCCGGCAAAATACGGCCAGATGATGGACAATAGAATGAACCTACATGTCAGTATTAACGCTGTCTGTATCTCTAGTATCCTATACAGTGATGACTGATGGCCATGAACCATGTCAGTGCTGGCCAAAGGGTAGACCATGATGGCCTCAGCAATAACGGCACCAACCGCATCGGTTGTGGTCACAGGGTAGATACTGATGGCCACAATGCTGACAGCCATGAACCGTGTCAATCACGGCCACTGGTGTGGCCAGGTACTGTATCCAAGTAAAAGAACCGTACTGCTTTACCACCGTCAATTGCTGTGGCCAATGATGTTTTCACCCATTAATCCAGTTCTTCTGTACTGATTGTCTTGACTTATGATCCTGACACATGCTGAAGAAATTGTACAAGAAACTTGCGCAAGAGGTTGCATATGTTGCACTAACACAGACAGTGTTTGTAATTGCGAGTAATCGTGCAAACTTTTGGAAAGAAACACAAAGTTGTTTCTGAGAAATTGCAGCTTTCATTGTGGAATGTTATTTTAGCAGCACACATGTGAAGAGTATGTGCTGTTTATTGTGTGTACAGAACCACAGTGACCGACCAGACTCAGGTTCACAGCAGGGTCTTATACTACAGAACTTATCCACATTGAGACAGGTAATACACATCAACTTTATGTTGTTATGAAGCAGCACAAACAAACACAGAAAAAAACAAGTAAAATTACAGTAACTACATTCAAGCAGATACAGAATGAAATATACTCCAACAGCTGTTTCACCAGCCAGATCAAACAGCTTTCTGTGAAATTTTCTCCACCTACTCGCTGTTTCAACCTCATGTGGAGTAATATTGCACATGATACCAACATAGTCAAGGTCACTGCCTTTGATATGGAAAATGTTGCTGAGTGCACACATCCAGGCGGATTGTAAGTGTTTTATGACAGTATGGCTAAATTCAACACATTCAACTGCATATAGCAGGTGAGGTTTACAGTAGGATTTAACTAACTGCAGAAAAACAGTCACTGGATTAACATGAAAACACTGTAATATCACTGTATCCAGGTACTGTGTCCAAGTAAAAGAACCATATGGCCTTACCATTGTAACCTTGGCAATAGTAAACATCTTTTGACAATTTGTGGTGCCCAGGTAACCCATTTTTTGGTTACAGTATTTGCAACAACTACTTCTCTGAGACAGGTAATAAAACCATGTCCAAATAAAATGATGCAACAATTGCAGGAAATAACAACAAATAGTAATAGTCAATAGTAATACAGGTCAGATACGTAGGCGCTGACTACACAGGGGCAGTGGGAAAAATCATGCCATGTATCCATGGTGCAACGAGGACAAAAATTTCACTTTGCCCCGATGTGTTTTGCCAACTTTGGGGCGTAAAGCTTTTTGAAAAGAATTTCCTAAAATTTTAACACTTCTTTTATTAATTAAAATACCAAACCAAACCAAACCAAATTTATTAAAAGCAGAAGGACCAATGGTCACTAACACTGCTAAAAGTAAAATAACATACTGAACACTCTTGCTATCTGAAGCGTTTGTTTCACAGCTAAAAATTCACCAAAATGCATTTTCAACTGCCGACCCCCGCTGAAGTTATCATTTTTGCTTAGAGGGTCTGGAGTCCCCTAGATCCTCAATGCCTTACAGGGGCCTTTGACGCCTCAACTCTCAACCGCTTGACAATTGCCCCAGTACTAAAATAATATTATAAGTCGGTGCCTATGATCAGATGTCTTTAAAGCACTTAGGGAATAGGTTTTAACTAAGGTACGATGTTGATGTTTCAGATACTGTCAGAGAAAGAACGAGAGATGAACCGAGAGATGCTGATGATGATGGAGAATGGAGGCAGCCGATACGTCTCTCCAGTCGGATACCACTGAGCGCTTCCACTACCAAGGACGTTTTTACTAGGCACATAGCCAGATACACTGTTTGGGGGACTAGGGAATGTTTTTAGGAGGGGTGCAGACAAATTTGGGCCAGCTGCTTATGTTACTATGCATATTGTAAAATAATAGCTGTCAAACATGGTGATTATTGGATTTTTGGGGGCAAAGAACAAATTTCGGGGGCAGCTGCCCCCGAGCCCGTGGTTATGTGCCTGGTTTTTACTTTGCTTCCGTGCCAACAATATGCAACAACTTTAGAGCCATTCACGCTGCTGGTAGAATGTCATCCACAAACTGACTGCTTGGAGTCGGCACTACTCAGCGTCACATCATGAGTTAGAAAAGGGGTTACACTTAATAATATGTCGGACTATCAGGCCTCTAAGCCTAACCGTAGTCGATTCATCCATTAGCCCGATAGCCCAGTAGGTTATTAGTCCATTTCCTGATAGTCTGCTATAGCAGTCCGATAGTCCAATGCATTATTAAGTGTGATCACATAAAAAAGGACACACCATATTCTTGTCCATATTCTCGTCAAATACTGCAAAACATATTTGTGTGTTCATCAAATTTTCAAGAATTTCGTGGTAGGATAAAATAGCAAAAGTAAATACCCATGAAAATTCAGTTTGCCCATCAAAGGCCTGGTAAATACTAGTAGAACACTGGGAAAATGCCAAATTATAATGCAGCAAATTATAATTTCTGCATTCCAAAATAGTGAAATTAAGATACAGCGAAAATATCATGTTTACACTTTACAGTATTGACACATTTTAAGAATTCTTTCTCTGACACACTCTCCAGTAAATTTGCAACAAAGCTATCATTAAAGATCCCACCACACCTCAAGTATGTCACTGCATTACCTCGTAAAATATTAGTGTCAGAAAAAGTGTCCTTTATGTTAGGGAACTATTTTGCTGAAACAAGCTTGTCAGACACCTGGCATCTAGCAGTTATCAATCTGTGACAAAAGCACCATCTATCAATATGATGAGTATGGTGTCTCCTTTGTCTGACACATGTTGTTATGTAGCGGTGAAGTTTAATGACAAGAGTATTGTTCATCGATTGATATGGTTTTAAAATTACAATCAGCTAAAAATGTTGTTTAATTTTAAAATCTTTATGTTTCTCTATGTGTACCATCTTGAGTGACCAAGATACAACAGCTGTAACTGCATGTTGTCTGGCATTATTCGTTGCCAAACTGGACTGAAATATTCCAATTAATTGATTAATTAATTAGCAACAGCACAAAGGCAGTCAGTTTATTAGCCAGTAGCATGTGTGATTAATAGTCTAGATGCATCAGGGACACTAAGTGTTACATTCCATGTTCAGGGTTTCCACGGGTCCTGAATAGTCCTGAATCTGGAGTTTGCATTAATCAGGAGTTCAGGACCAGAAAATTCCTGAAATTAGACATAGGTGCTGAAAAAGTCATGAAAAATCCTGAATTCGGCTTGTTTCTTCCTGAAAAAACCAAGTTGTTGATTGAACCACCGACGTTAAACTTTAACAGTGACACTGTAGTAGTTAAAGTTTAAGTTCAGAGTTCTATGTGCAGTGTGTGGAGTTTGTAGTGAATATTTCCGTGAACCATTTTTTCCTGTAAAAGTTAAGTACGTGGTCATATTTGACTAATAGAATAGGTCATGAAATACGCACTAAAGTCCTGAATTTTGATTATTTCCTTCGAGTAGGAAC
>Ga0056132_1000328_pt1 | contig 11482 bp, 4 predicted proteins | sample WorMetLIZISLAND2_3_FD_71119 | JGI IMG/M metagenome (GOLD analysis project Ga0056132, IMG submission 71119) | Marine gutless worms symbiont microbial communities from Max Planck institute for Marine Microbiology, Germany - Olavius clavatus LIZARD... ...
TATTTTGGATTTTTCCTATTTTAAGAACTGATGGAATGGCGCCGTTTGGAACTTATTTATGGAACGACCCTCGTATTTTTGCTAGAATTAGGTTTGACAGGATTTCAGAATTTTATTTCTAAATCATTAATGTGCCTTGCACTGAATTTGCTGTTGTTAATTCTTTATGGAAGGTTGTTAGTGTAAATGTAAAAAGACTAGTTTATACATGTTAATGGCGACATCCAGTGTTCACACATAGAGAATTGCAGCCACTTGCTCATCAAAACAGCAAAAATCATAATCATTGTCACATCACCTAGGTGTAAGTGTGCTGCTGAATAATATCACGTTTTTAATGATCTTTGCTGTTTTTTGATGTGCATGTTGCTGCAATTCACTATTAATGTGCATAAAGACTAGTTTTTGGCACTTTTTGTTTGCTGTTTTACTACTGCAGAAGTGGGTTTTGGTAACTAATTCAGTTAGTTGTTATAGCTGTATAAAATAATAGAGAAATGGCATTATTTCTGTTTTCAGTCCGATATCTGATATTACCATGGTTGTCATCTACATCAATTTCATATAAACAAGAACATGTTCTGTGGAGCACAGTATCTGTCCCATTGTTGCAGGTTGACCTGTTTTCGAGATATTAAGCCTCAAATATATCTGAATGGTGACACCTTAACCTTCATGACGTCATTGGTCATGTGGCCATTCGATTCGATATGTATGGTTTCCTACAGGTGCTACATTGGAACTGACACTATTTAATAAGTATTTTGTGATATTAAGGCTCAGATGTATTGGGGTCATGACCTTGACCTATTAAGGTCATGTGAGGTCAACAGATGTGACCATTTGGCTTGCACTATGTGGTTTCCTACAGGTGGTCTGTTGATACGTCTTCCAGTCTGGTACGGTTACTGAGATATTTTGATGTGCATGTCCAATTTCAAGCCAGGCCTGCATATTCTTGTATATAATAATAGTAATAATAATACAATTTGTAAGGCACCATAATATGACAGTGAATATTACAAGGGCGCCTTACAAAAAATTTAAAAAACGACCATAAAGTATGTTGTGCATATGCTGTTGTATCATGTGAGTGGGTTGTAGGAGGTCAAAATAACCACATATTTGGAACTCCAAAAATGGGCCAAATTTTGGCAGTGTTGGGGTCTGAAAATGTTGCAGTTTTTACTGCAAAAGGCACATCCCGTCATGAATTATTGTCGTTTAAACCATTTTGCATGAAAATTGTGTGAGGGATCTGGCCTCCCGGTTGGTTGGGGAAAAATAGTCAGAGATCATATATTTTGCGTATTCTTTCAGAAGCCCCGCTGACCAAATGTCACCGAATTTGGTTTGCCGGTTTAATTTTGTGTAGGGTCGAATTTCGGCCAAGTCACCATTACAATGATACTGTTAACGTTTTGTTGTCCGTTTTTGATGTAACTAGATAAATTGTCCCTTTACCAGAAATACAGTGCAAAAACAAATACAGTACCAGAATAATTGTGAAACTATTTTTAGTAGAGGCCTTATGTGTAATGTTGAGTATATTAATGGAGGATATTTTTATAATAGTACTTAGTACTACTTTGTACTGTTGTACACACCTTTTTGATATTGTTGTCAGTGCATTATAATCTTATATAATATATGCATCATTGTTCAGTCAAGATTTGTGTATATTTTTGTGACAATACTTACACTATTGCGGTGCATGCTGAATAGCATTAATGTTAAATCATTATTTTTGTAGCAAATCTGAACTAGTGCCATATCTTATGAGGCATTGAGTGTTTTTGTTCCGTTCGTGGTGATTTTTTGTTTTATTTGTACGACTGCTACGTATGACGGATATAGTGTTTTAATGCAATAATTATGCATACAGTGCATATTATGTTTCACTCATTGTAAATGTTTCACAAACTGCTGACTTACTGATGTTGCTATTTAGAGGTACATGTACTATTTTCAGTATTAATAAAGCTTGTATATGGTGATAATGGTTGTGAATATTCTGCAGCTGTAGACACTAACCTGTAGTGTATAGCAAAACTGTGAAAACTCTGATGATAACTAAGAAGAGTATTTTTTGCTTTCATCATCTGACTATGTTTAGGTTTAAGTGAATTAACCAAAATGTAAGCTTATGAGAATATTTTGAATTAAAATTTCACACATTAACAGCTGATTCATTATCAGGAAGTCTGTACACAGTTCTGATCCAAGGAAAGTTTGGCACAACTGGGAAACAGTTGACCAGTTAAATTAAAAATGCATGCACTAGTACTAGTATTACTAAGGCAAACTGATGAAACTTTTGCATAATTTGATGAATTTACAACTAAACAGCTGATCTATATTCAACTTCATACAAATTATCAACAAGTTATTTTCATTCATTCCTTCATTTCTGTAATGTGAACATGGACAGCTCTAAGATACAGAGCACATGAACACGCTTGTAACAAACAGGTTTATTTCAGATTAATTACAAACAAAAAAAACATACAACAGTCATGCTAAAACATATTAATCATCTATATAACAGTTTCTCATTCATTCGCAACACTGCAAAATATTTACAGCATTAAATGGAAACTATCATGAACAAGAAGCTCAGCTGTTGCTGTGATATCCGATCGTACTGCGAACAATGTAGGGTATATGTAGAAAAGACCTGCTGTCTATAGAGTAGCTGGGCAATGCAATTCAATCAGTTATATGTTATGAATACAAACTCAATCCACTCAAGTTCATGATGTTGATCTTCTCAAGTTCTCAACAGTAAGTAATGCGCTATAAACCAGTGCACACATGGTTTTCTTTTGCTGGAAAAGTAACGTTTGCGTTTTCTTCGAGTTGTTTTTTCCGGAACTTTGTGGCTAAACGATACGTACTACAGCAAAAGTGTCTGAAGTGAGAAATAGGAAGTTGCCTGCTAGGAACATGCTGGTATAATTTTTAGTGCAGTACACTGACCCTTAGAGCCAGAATGCACTGGGTCACAGACAGGCAGAAAGATGTATACCACTTTATATAGACAGCTTAACTGCCAACATTTTTGTATTGTGGTTGTACATCAGCATTGACAAATCAGTAGCGAGAGTTAATCCCTGTACAATATTAGAATGAAATGTATTAATAAGTTCTTTAATATTTAGCCTTCTAACTGTAAATACAATCGTCGTCGTCGTCATTCAATGCCTTCCTCCATATGAAGGGTTGGCAGCGCGTAGGATTACTCTCCAACGATTTCGATGCTCAGTCGATCTTGCTGCCTCAGTAATCGTCAGCCCTCTCTATTCGATGATGTCGTCTGTCCAGAGTCTGCGTTGTCGACCACGACTTCTGTTTCCTAATAAGTACCAGCAAACAACAACGTAGGTACAACAATGGCTCATAAATAATTATAATTATAGTGCAGTAAAAAGGAATAAATCAACAATAAATAGTAAGAAAACTGTCGTGTTGGAGTTGGCTTCGTCTGTCACAATGACAAGACTACTGACGACTGTCGCCACGAGAAGGCCTCCAACATGACAGTCACAAAAGAAGTGAACCATTATGAATCTAAGTCACGATATGAAATCAACCATTGTGAATTTCAGCTCAAGTGACTTGCTCAGTGATGATGCTCAGCAATAAATGTTGGATACGTTGTCTAATGCTGCATCATGTAATATAACTAGTCAACTGCCATAATACAGAACATTGCTACACATACATAGGTGCAACAGAGTTAAAGAGACATTTTTTGACAACTAGAATAGATAACTAAACATGTGTATGTAAGCATATAATAAAGGCCGTTAGCACTATGTCAGCGGGACCGGGACGGGATCCGGACACAAATGTACGGGAGTGGAACGGACGCGGGAGAGTTTCTAGCAGTAATGGGCGGGCGTGGGACAGTATAACTTGTCCCGTGCAACACTCTAATGCACAACTCAGTGGCATTCAGCACGAGTTGTAGACATTGAAGATTCTTGTACGAAATTTTGCTACTGAGTTTGAAATGACAATATGACAGACTTGTGGTCTGTGAAGTACGATTCTACTGTAAAGCACTTAACAACATCTTGAGGCAGTGTTGTATACACGTGATCTAGTGCTGAACCATAGTCAGTTGATACGCCTTGAACAAGCTGTCGATAAATCGGAAAAATTGCTGACATGACATTTTTTGTAGGCTGGTCAAACCAGTCCAGATTGAAATCACCAAGAATGACAGTATGCTGTTCCATAGATGGATCATCACACTTGACTCTGGACAATTCTGACAACATGTGTGACATCGCTTGGGAAAAATGTGTCATATTAGTATTTGGAGGCTTGTAAACGCAGGCAACCTGAAGTAGCAGCTTCGAATGAACTGCAACAATTGTGAATATGCACTCTGCAGTTCCGTTGGAATTATGCAATGTAAGCGGTTGTTCATTGAATGGTTCTGGCAGCTTTGAATACAGTGCAAGACCATAGTGTGATCTGTGCGTATTTTGCGATACGTCGTGAAATAAGACAGCGTGAAAGTCATCGATAGCATAGAAATCTGGATTATCAGCTGGTGAAGTGCGAGTTTCACAAAAGAGAAGTAGGTCACAAGCCTGCAGAAAGTGGTCTTCTCGAACGCAGTCTATATGCTTGTGAAGCGACCTCGTGTTGAGGAAGCCAATTTGATAGTATGTTGACGAATGCAAGTAAGGCTGATATACTGAGAGGGACATTTGCCGTTCCGATCGCAGTTTTGACATTTCACTGACGACTTTTTCACTGACATGAATTTTGTCAGCACACAAGTTCAATATGAATAGACCATCCAGTGTTCTGACACGACTAAGACCCACATAATGCGTATGGGCCTCCTTGCGCAAAGTTGTGAAATCGACCACAACTTGGTCAAGAGTGTCACCTTGACATCTGTGAATGGTTTTAGCTGCAGACTGACGCACAGGAAATTGCTTTCGCATCACCTGTGAAGACTGACTTCTGCCAACTTGGAATTGTCGACAGAGTGGTTGAATAGGTGTCCAAGATCGATCTATACCACATCTGTACAGAGCTGCATGGTCAGCCCGCATTTGTGAACCAATGGTAATGTTATCAAATTTGATCCAAATGAAACCCGAAGCAGTATGATTATCTGAAGCAACATGAATTTTCTGCAAAATGCCACCTGCTCCATTGGCCAAACCATCTGAAATGTTAACATTAACTGAAATTTCGTACCTGCAGCCAACTGGAAGTGGAATTCTCCGAGGAAGTTGCATCGTTTTTCGCACATCTTCTGGTATCATAGTGAGAATATGATTGGCCATGTCGTCTGAAACAGAACCAATGACGGAATCCACTGAAGTAGCAATAACTTTATGAAGTTTACATCTGTCATAGACTTGACTGTTGTGTTGTTCAACCTGTGCATTAGTGCGAAATAAGTGCTGTGCTGAAGTCGGATAGTCAGGTGCATCCAATGAAATCACACGAGTCTGCAAAGTTTGAATATCTTCACTCGTTTGATTACCTTCTCGAAGTCTGTTCAAAAGCTCAGCAAATGGTACACAGTCCTGTTGACGCATAATCTTGGTCAACTCGAACATCGTAAACAGCTGTGACCACACGTTTGGTGCCAGTACATTGTACTGTACCGCATTAGTTTTCGCCTGATTAAAGTCCTCAAAAATGAAGCCATCCATGACGGGACTAAGCTGATAGAAATCACCAAAGGCAACAACTGAAGCTCCCCCAAATGGTTTGGCAATATTGTTAACTTCTTGAAGCCGCTGATCAACGAAGGAGAATAGTCTATGGCCAACCATAGAAATTTCGTCAATCAGCCACAGTTTGATGTGACCAATTTGACTCCGTAATGAATTAAGAGATTCATAATCGAGTCTCTGATACATCAGACTCTGATTTGCAGGCACATGAAGTACGCTGTGAATTGTCCCGCCACCGGCAAGAAATGCGGCCTTGCCGGTTGGAGCCAACGTCGTTGTCCAATGTTGCTGAAAATCAATACCAGATCGAGATCTGAAGTATCGTTCGGCAGACTCACGAAGAGCCTTCAGCAAGTAGCTCTTTCCGGTTCCGGCACCTCCGGAGACAAATTTGTACACCGGTTCAGATGAAGTCTTTAGATGGCACATTGTGTCATAGACAAATGTCATCTGTTGACAATTCAGTGATTTCATCAAAGTGAAATATTCACTCTCTGGCATATCATACCTGACAGTATCAGCATCCAACGAGTTAACTCGGCCCAATCCAAGGTCGATGGCTAAATCAAAGTCTCGACTTTGACCGTGAAGATCAGGATGAATTGCACCATGAAGTTCAGACTCATGGACACCAGCAGCTTGAGCACTAGTGTCCGAATGCAATAAGCCAGGTGCCAGGAAGTCCCACTGGTGTTCAAGTTGAACTGTTGCAAGAGTTTCTTGCGCAGTAACAACTGCATGAGCAAAAGGCTCATATGTCTGAATCAGTTGTAACAACTGCAGTTTGATAGATTCATAGTGTTGAACATAGCTTTCAAATCCACCATATAGATCCACATGCTCATTTCTCCAACGAGTAAACAGCATGAGTTTCTCTCTGGCATATTTCTCAGCATCAACAAGAGGACTGAAGTTAACGTAACGGATAATTCTGCCAACTCTGCGCCGCTTTGGTGCAGTTGCAGGTTGTGAAGAGTTCAGCCGTGAATTATTGTCATCATCAAATTCATCATCAGAATTTGAGTGATGGCAACCAATACACATTCCATCATAGTACGAAATATAGTCAGCAAGACATACGTCTTCAAGCACTGGTGGACGGCTGACATATCGAGTGATCTGATTACTCTCAGCTACTTCTGCATCATCTGGCAGCAAATCAATTCCTGATTTCAGCAGATATACGCGATCTTGCGGAGGACTAGTGTTGATAAACACGACTTGACGTGAGGAACGTTTAAGTGGCAGTTGAAGTAGCAGGTACACTGCTTCTTGTGCTGACATTTCAACATTATTCAAGAATTTGTTGCCGATATGACGAACTTGTTGTTTCAAGTTGAGATTACCTTGTTTGGCCTCACTGCATGCACTGCGAAGTAGATCACTCATGCCGCGCTCACCTTTAGCAACATACGAAGTGATGTACGACGCACAAGCATAGACATCCAGAATGAACTGAATGTCCATGTTTGCTCTCCAAGCTCTGAGGCAATGAACATTATAACTGTTGACTCTAACCTCACTTGGAGATCGTTTCAGGAAGATGGTTGAAGTTTTGAGACTTGACCTGATAGCAAGAATATAGCCGTCCATATCGACATTGAGAGATGATAGAAATTCATCCAGTGTCAGGCATTCAGCATCGGGTTTGAACTTGGAAAGTTCTGACTTTATTCGAGTGAAGTTTTCGTTGTGACGTTTCATTTCAGTTGTGTCATCAGTGTGAAATGGTTCAAGTATTTGAGTTTCTTGCATAGGCAGTTTTGGAAAATCGAACCTGCATACAGTACGTTTCCTGAACTGCTTCTTGCAGGTTCTGGTATGCTTATGAACTTGGAAGTTGACATATTCGTCAATATCGATGTCATTCCATGTGCACTGACATGTTAAGACTTTGTCAATGTAAGCTATGACATCATCCGTGCTGTCAACACCGTACACTGGCACGTCCGAAATCCACAATAAGCAATGCATGTGTGGACTGCCTCTGTGCTGAAATTCGATCCTGTACCAGAAATCTACCAAATGTCCAAATGGGCTGACATCAGATTTCAAGAACATATTGAAAAACTGATGAGTACAGTAATCGAAATGACGTGCAGCAGTTACAGGATCAGAGCTGATCAACCGACATTTGGTTGACCAGCTCATATTAGTGACTTCATCATCGGACAGAGTAACATTGTCAACAATTTGTGACAGCATCTGCAGCAAGTGAATCCATCGCGTTTCTGCAGCACTGAGAGTCAGAAAAAGGTTTGCAGGTCCAAGTTGACGTATCATCGCATACAAGTCTTTTTGGGCTTTCTCCCAATAAGGAGGTGACCCACGAATTTCTTTTAGGATGCGATAACCATCATCAAACTTTACCAATTTTTCAATAGCATCGGCACCTCGCAGCTGACCTGCTGTATACATCGTGTGTCCAGTTTTGTGCTTGCGCACAGCGATACTGACTTTGCCTGTTATGGCTTCCATTTGACAACGCTTGACTTTATAGAACAGGTTATCGACGCACGATGCAACTCGACGATCTCGACGTCTAAGTTCAGATTTGATGATATCCGAGTAGTGTATTTGAACCGGACGAGACTGAGGTCTTGCACATCCCCAAAATATATTGGGGAAGGCCAGCTCCTCTGAATAACGATCAAGAAATATACTGACAGGTTTGTTACGTTCGGCAGGAGCAAACGAATGAATTTTGTCAGAGTGACCACTGTCTATATGACCATAAACAGACTGACGTTCTCCAGCCTCGACGAAGTCAGGTGAAGTAAACAGCGTATCAAATACGCCTGCCCTTTCTATGTGAGCATCAGTGACTTCATTCCATGACTCATCATCATCAGCACCAACTGCAGTTGTCACGTCTGACTCTGTAAAGCCTGTCTGCAATGATACAGTATCACTACTACACGGTAGTACAACATCTGAAGTAGAGACATCCATGACGTTATCAGTGACGTCAGTATGAAGTGATTCCAGTGTTGAAGTACTGAACGAAATGTTTTCCTTTTGAAATAACTCACCATGTTGAACTAAATACATCCCAACTTGACGTAAACATTCAGGTCGAATGTTAGCAGTAAGAAATGCGTGTTGATATTGAGACTTGCGTTTCAACTTGACAGCAATAGTCTCCATATTTGAACTAGTGCGAGGCAAAGTGCTAACGGTTGTTGAAACATCTGCTGGCACGCAGACTACATTGCCATGAATACGTAGCTGCCTACCAACTGCAGCTTCGTGTATCTGCATGAATGCAAGACGAGGTGAAATCATCCTCCACTCTGCAACATTCAAAGTAGGAAGATGTGAAGGAATATCTGGAAATTGTAGGTTATTGGCCAGAGAACACGGAGGAATTTTATCTTGACGTAAATATCTGTTACAGGTTAGACATATATACTCAACACCATCTGGACTCATGGTATCGAGTAAAACGGTTTGAAGTTTAGACAAATTGAGTAATCTTAAGCTAGCAGCTTTCTGAACACTGTGCTTGTAGAAAAGCTAATCGCACGAAGTGCACACATAAGTTGGAGCATTTGACACAATACAGTGAAATTGTACAATTAGGTTATCTATTGTATTGCACTGTCGACAAATATTTTTTCTGATTCCAGTTAGCACATTTTCTCTCAATCTGACTTCTTCATCTTGACGTGCAGTTTTACGTGCTAAAGTATTAGCTGATCTCTCACGAGATTTGACTTGTTCATCTTTACGTGCAGTTTGATGTGCTTTAGCATCACGTGATCTCTCACGAGATCTGATTTGTTCATCTAGGCGTGCAGCTTTACGTGCTGAAGTATTATCCGATCTCTCACGAGATCTGACTTGTTCATCTTTACGAGCAGTTTGACGTGCTTTAGCATCACGTGATCTCTCACGAGATCTGACTTGTTCATCTTGGCGTGCAGTTTTACGTGCTATAGTGTCACGTGACTGTTCTGTACTCTTGAACTGCTTGTTTTCACGAGCAGTTTGATGAGAAATCCTGTCATGCTCCCTCTCTTGAACTCTGTAAGAAGTACTTTGTCGCAATTTAGCCATTCGCTCTCTTCCTGTGTGCACTGTAACTTTGACAGAGTTGACATACAAACATTTTGCAAGAGAGCAGCAATTTAGCTGCGACAATTTCACTGCATGCACAGAACGACTAACACTACAGAACGCAGGTAGAACTGGCTTTAGTTGCCACTCTCTAAATCCACTACTAGTAGTAGGGATGTTACAATGATGATCATACTGACGTATTACCAAGTGAAGTATAGAAGTGAGATCAGTAGGAAGTGAAGTATTAATAACATCAGAATGTGACCCGAGTGATTTGAGTTCCTGTTGTTTCAGTTTTGACCAGTCGAGAAGATGGTGTAGTACACCAAACGAAATGTAACGAGTGAACTCAAAATCAGCTTGACCTGCAAAATAACAAATAAACCATGCAATATATCAAAACTTAATATTTATCCATAATTAAACTTTCTGGTAGTATCAAGAGCCAGTAGGCAACACATCTGAGAGCTAGGCTACGTCCTTCATCTCCTTTGGTGTCTGCATATGGAGTCATCACTTATCTTTAGCTGCAGTGTTCACTTTTCTAAGTTTCTTGTACATAACTAACTTACACAATCGGAAATGGAACACAATGCTGTGATGTGAAGGAACTTGTCTTCATAGTTAAATTAATACTACCAGATTATAGTCACAAAAACGTGTAATAAAAACGACCAAACCATAATTTGCAAAAATGCAATTCTATGCAGTTCATACAATTTTTTCTCCTGTTTGTGCAATCGACAACAACCATGAGCTACATATATAATAAAACAGAAAGCTACGCAGCTGCACGAAAACCATGTGATGCTGTTGTAAATTTCAATGTATACAGTTAGCTCTCGATACAAAGTAATTCACACCTCCATTGCATTTTCATCTGACACTAAGGCCTACATCATTTTCCCTGTCATATTGTTTTCCATAAATTATAATAAAACTCACAAATCACAATAAAAATGTTAAATTAAATGCCACCTGCATAAAAACTGCACACAAAAATTTAAAAAGCGGCATCGAGCTCTTTCGGGTACTGAAATGGATCTTTACACAAAAAGACTACCCCATCCGTGGCCTAAATGTGACAGGTACCAAACGTGATAGAACCCGGCAAAACCACACTTTGCACGCCATCATGTGGTAAATATATTCCAATAGATACTACTGTCAAATAAGCAAAATAGTAAATACCTATAATAGTTGATCTCAAAACTGAGTCAAACAACAATGAAGTACGTCGACATTCATCACACACGTCTACCATCCTGCTTACATCTTGGCTTTCATGCACTTGTGTTTCGTCACATTGCAGAGCTGCAACAATCACTTGACTATAATCAAATATATACACGATCTTTTACACTCAATGTAACTTTCGTAAATTTATTTAGTCTACAGTCTAGCTAAAACTAATTCCGCCGGTCGGCATGCGGGCACGCACCCAGCCACGGGGACTACTGTTTGCGGTGGCACGTGGTAAACCTTTGTTGGCGTTGATGCGGTATATCAACTGATATTTCAGTAACTTACTTTTACTAACCTCGTCAACATCAGTAGATCACTAGATCGTAATCCGCCACATATCCATTAGTCCATCAGAATTTGCTGGAACCGGGAAAAAATTATAACAAGCATAATATTACTACTGCAGATACTTGACAACATGTAGATTACACACACAAACCCTTCAAGCTGTATGACCTTGA
>Ga0056132_1000329_pt1 | contig 11476 bp, 6 predicted proteins | sample WorMetLIZISLAND2_3_FD_71119 | JGI IMG/M metagenome (GOLD analysis project Ga0056132, IMG submission 71119) | Marine gutless worms symbiont microbial communities from Max Planck institute for Marine Microbiology, Germany - Olavius clavatus LIZARD... ...
GTGCTATTATATATGGTTCAATGGTCTGCTCCGTTAACTTACTGGACAGCTATAGAATTGTTCTTCGACGGAACCAACCACACAGTTGACGAAAGTAGTGAGCTGTAGGACCTATGCATGATTGTGCAGGTGTTATTATTGGGGGGGTCCAACACACTGATGGACCCCTGCAGGTCAAATATTGGGGGGGTCCTGACCCCTGTGACCCCTGCAGCGTTGACGCCTATGATTATCACAGTATAATTTAAGCATGGAGTCCAACTAAAATGTGCAGTCGAAATAGAAAAAGTGTGGAGTCAGGAAAAAAATGTGGAGTTCAAAATCTTTACATCTGGCCAGCGCACACTATTTCATTATTATGCTGAGATAGCTCAGTAGATTGAGCTATTTTGTCATGTGAAATAGTGTTATGTGTTCTGACAAAATAAATGTTAAGCAAAAAATTAACCTGCATTTTTACAGCAAAAATGTTAACTATTAGTTTATTTTAAATATCAATTAACAATTGGATGAAAACAGTCTTTAGGAAACTAAAAAAAAAGGTTGAAGGTGTTAAAAATTCCCACTGCAGTAGCTATTTATTGGGTATCTACTCTCAATTTCTCATGTAATCATTGATGTAATGTTTTAAACAAGTAAAAAACCATTTCTCAACGTATTAACGGCCACACAAATGATGTACGGTATGGTACTACAGGTATATTTTCATTTCTGTGAAAGTAAATTAGGTTTTGTTGTCTAGTCTTTGTCTAGTCTATACAATCTTTGTGTTTGTGTGTATGTGACTATGTGTGTGTATGGGCAACGTTGCCTGATTTCAATACAAGAAAGCTGAGCTATCGCAAAGATGACCGTGCGAGGCACCCTATATGAGTGCCCTCATGACACTTTAGGCATAATTTTATGATTTACTTAACTAATTATAATCAATTTCAACAAAATCTATTGAAAATTTGGAAAAATGTTCCACTTCATTCATTCTACACTGATGACATGTAAATTTGTTGCACAAAAATTACTATCTCTCAGCAAAATGTTCTCAAATGGTATTGTGTATGGTCACTAACAATATTCTGCCGGTTATGTTAAGTAGAAAAAAATACAGTTATCAGCAACAGACTCTCAAGTCTGAGTGTACTATAGATCAGGAACTGACGGACACTGCTTCATATTCACTCCTCAGATGGCAGCACTTTGTTGCATGAAATGCCATCATGGCCGCCATCTTGAAAGTATGACGTCACATCGAAAATCTACACTCTGAACACTCCTGCCAAATTTCACCCCGAATCGACTTGAAATGATGGAGATTTTGGCTTTTTAAAGAGATCACCCAAAAAGAACAAGAACAACAAGACAAGTAATGACACAAGATCAGTTCCTGATCTAAAAATGGTGTTTACTACGAGCAATCTGTTTATGTACTCAAGGAATTAGATTTACCAATAACACACGATTGTTATGGATGTGAAAATGCAGGCTGATCACTGTGATAACTGTGTCCTACAAATCAGCCTGGTGAATTATAACTCCACACAGTAGTGTAATAAAAAAGCATGTTGTTAAGAAAATATTTACAGCAGGTAGACATTCACTCTATAACATTCAAATGAAAGAAAACACCAAAGTTACTGAACTGGAATAAATATACAACCACAAAATTATTCTTAAAAACATTAACAAGTAAATGACAAAACGCAGCTGCAATGCCAGCAAACTACTGAAGAAATACAGGTGACTGAATCTGAAAGTCCAGTTCAACTGGAACCGGCTGTAACAAACCACTCCACTACGTTAAAACACAACATGAATCAATGTTTGGACACGTTCATTTAACAAAAATTCACCTTCTGTTTGTACTGCAATTCTTGTCCTGAACCAGACAGCATATATTTATATAGAAACAACATTTAAAATATTCCACTTTATACTGCGCTGTAAAATTCACGTTGAGCAAATTTCACCACGGGCAGACTTGAAGGCAGAGATAAACAGCAATTACGTACACCGACCCACACAGAACAGCCTAGCCGAGATAGGACTGCTGCTGCTTATCACCAGACTGCATCTCCAGACTGCCAACTCTCCCAATCTATCAGCAGTTAACAACAGAATGAACAGATCACACGTGTAAAATGATGTTTTGTCTCAGCTAGACACAATTTTTTGGCACGCAGAGGAGGACAAGGGAATTTTCGGGGAGCAAAGAACAAATTTGTGGGGAGGGATTTATGTGAGTATGCAAACCGTAAAATGACAGCTGTTAATATAGTTTGTTAGATTTTTGGGGGCTAAAAACAAATTCGGGGTAAGCTGCCCCCCCCCGGCCCCACTGTGGCTGTGTGATTGGTATCAGCACCACACTATTGACACTAACGTGACCACGGTGCGATCTTTGTCTCCTAAAACATGACACGATATGATCTTTGTCTCCTAAATATATACCAAATGACATTGTCGTCCACTCGCTAGCTATTAATCTGTTTATTCATTTTTTTCTATAAATTTCATTCGTTTTACTTACCGCAAGTCCACAGAATCAAGAGAGTGCAAAGTGCAAATATTCGACTATCCTAATCTAGCAGCACAATAGACATGGACATAATGTGTAACCATGTAAAGTTCAACAGAGTTCAAATGACTCTTAAAACACGTGGCTCAGTGGCTGCCACTACATGGCATCAGCAAACTCTGGCATCGACACAGTGCCATATGATCATCTGGTTAAATGACACATCAGTTTAGATATCATGGAAAAAGAAATGCTTGCATTTAACAATAAGTACGACAACCGCATCTAAAAAGGCCACAAGCTTTGCCAAGTCAAGTGAGCGAGTGAGTAGTTTTACGTCCTGCTCAACATATATAATAGTTCATTTCGGAGACGAGTCTCTTCAGGCAATCAAAGCTCAACTAGAAACAATAACAACAATAATCAGCTGCAGAAATGAATTAATGCTGTCAGTCTAGTGGTTACCTGTGAGCAATAGTGCAGATCAGCAGACACAAAATACCTGGGGCCCGATTCACAGACAATTTTAATATACTCTCAAGACAATATTCGGACTAAAGACTTACAACATAAGATAATCTTTTAAGACATCTTAACTTGTCTCTTAGAATAAATCCTAAGAAATGTACGTGAATTGGGTCCCTGTTAATGTGATAGTACATACAGCACATATCATAGTTCTACAGCACACCACCACTTCAACCGAACAACATCGATATCAACAAAGAACAAATTGTTACACACAATGGCCATGGGTCCAAATATTTGAAGTCTTGGCCATTACACGCATCAGGGCCCAAAGACTCAAAGACTTGGTTAGGTGAGTCACAATGCATTTGCCCACACACAAAAAAACTGGTCCACATGTTTGATTTTTGTGCCTGTAAAACCAAAGTTAATGATATTATTTTTGTTACGATATTTGTTTTTATTTTATGGCTAGGGGAATCGCCAGCAGAAACTGGGTTAGGTGAGCCACTCTGCAGTCAAATATTAGCTATACTCTCACAGAATCCTGATTTGGACAACAAAATATTTCTGGCATGGTGCCCCCAAGTGATGATGGCAGACAATACAGGGCAAGTTGCCAACACGCACCCACCAATATCACATAAACACTTTAGTTCTAACACAGACAGAAAGAAACAAGAGACGATGGCAATGGAATGAATGGAATCAGAACTGCTAACACTATTCTACACACTGTAATCACAACGTCAAGTGTTAGCACAAACTTTTCTTCGAGATCAACACCACACAACAAATCTAAGGCCGCAATTATTGGTAAAATGGTTACAACACTTATAATGCATCAGACTATCAGACTGACGGGGTTTATCGGACTGGCGGGTAATGGATTATCAAACTAATGGGCCAACGGACTATCGGGTAAATGGACGAACAGATTAGGGTTACGGTTAGGGGTCCGATATATCGGTAGCTCGTTAGTCCAATGCATTATCAAGTGTAACCCCCTAAAAGTTACACATAAAGCCACAAATACACCAGTGAAGTTAATATTTTTGTTCACTGACCTACTTTTGCGGGATCACAGCTACGAGTGCATTACATCTGAAAGGCATACACTTCCTCAAGTATTACAAAAATAGCTGCACCAATTTACATCAAGCCAACGCTTGTTTCTCAAGATTATATTGTGTTATATATAGGATTATATATAATACTATATTATTATTATTATAAATTAGAACAAGCTTAACACAAAAACGGTAAAATGTTAGTTTAAATGTGTTAAAATTCTAAGAACTAACATCACCTATCTGGCAATAGTCTTCCACTCTCTGCTAATAAGGCAACATCTTAATGGGATAAAAACAGAAATGCTGTAAACGAATACATATCAATACCAGCAAGCTTAGTATTAGCATACAGTAGCCAGTGACTGAAGAGTACACTTCCATAAGCTTGAATGAAGCCATATTATTAAAAATTAACAAAGAACAAAGAATACCATTTTAGAAGACAAAATGGATTCACAATACAAATCCCAGAATCTGAAATAAAGAAAGTAGTTTTAAGTACAATTAAATAAACCACTCACATGACACAGCAGCAGAGGAGAACTGCGATGACATTTAGATGACGAAAAATTAATGTAAAAAGTAGTAAGTAATAAATTACAACATTTAACTGCTTAAAACTGTCAACAGTTTACTGACTGTTAAATTTCACGGCGGTGCATTAAGAAATGATATATCAAAATTAGTAGAATAGTAGGAAACCAATGCATTAGAGATATTGTACAATACGAACAATAAACAGCAGAATAGTTAACAGTTGAACAGTCAGGTGTTAAATAAATGGATTTCTGAGTTAGAACATCGTTATGTTAATGTGACTGCTACTTTACAACACGAATTTCTGCACATGTCAGAGTCTCCTATACAAACACTGCATACAACATTTCTAAATTAATCACTCCCATGTACACTGTACGTGAAAATGAACAGCTTTGTATGGATTCCACATCTGATAAAAAATCAGAGTCTAAACAGCTTCACAAAATCATATAATAAACAGCAACTGCGCAGCCACTTGCATATATACAAGCTGTTCTTGTATTTCTTGGCAAGGACAAGTGCCAGTGAGTTCACGGAATGTTGTTAGCAATAATATAACATGGCATGTTTCATTCCAAGTAAACAAATAACCAGGGTGCCACCAGGCTCCCAAAAATTTGACGCAAAAAGGTCGTGGCCATATAAGCATAAGTAAATCTACTATATCAGATAGATCACGATTATAGCTTACTTGGTAGAAGTATTCTCCACAAGGAATGACATTTGCTACGAGCATTCTAGGTCAGTACATGTGTCTAGTGGATCCACCTGGCAGCACCCATGCAAATAAAGTTCAAATCACGGACAAGAACTTTAATCAGACACAACAATAACCACACCCAGAGACTATCATTAGTCATTACAACTGGAATGTCAATGGAACCAATCACAGTTATGCCTCACAAACAGCAGCAGTTACAGCTCTATACACTTGTCCTAGCTATAGTTTCAACATCTAAATTATCTCGGATGTAACAAATTATGCTAAAAATTCCTATTTTTGTGTTTATCGACCTTACGGCCAATCACAGTCATCCATCAATGAACAGAAACATAACGGCTCACATTTAAACAGTGACGCAGTGCCACAATGCATACACAGGGTGTGCCAACAAAACCAAATTATTTTGAAGTGCAGTAAAATTCTTAATTGTTGCACAATTACAATAATTTTTTAAAACAATTGTTGCGACTTAAATTACTTCCTGCAGAATATGCAATGCAGAAGAAAGGCATCAGTAAAAGATATCAACATCTGCAGTCAATGGCGCCAGTGTCAGATGTGACCCATTCTGATGTTACGGCATTAAGCAATTATTTACATTATTGCATTACATTTAAACCGCAGCAACTTTATTGTTATCACAGATTAAAGTGGTACTGAGCAATCTTTTCACTATATTTTATTGCAATAATGGAAAAAGCTAGTTATTTAAAAATAATCTGGTTTTTATTTGCCTACAATCATTAATATTCATAGTATTACGAACCCATGCTGCATCTTACCTCAGTACTGAGGTTTACTGCATGAGTGAGCGGAGTCTAAGATACACGCGATTAACAGCCACCCAGACAGTTTGTTTATGTCAGAGTGGGACCAGCAAATTCATGAATATTTACATTGTGCCATTTATCTATTTTGTTTACGAAGTACTGAACAGCAACTGACGATGGTATGGTGTACACTGTTATTGTTACATCCTGACATGAGATAGTGAGTGATTGTTACATCCTGACATGAGATAGTGAGTGAGTGAGTAGAGTTAAGTATCATAGTAATCCTATTAGTGCACTTGTAAACAACAAATGAGAGAAAATTAACAACAAAAACACAAAAAACAACACACAAAAAAACAAAAGGACCTAGTTACGATAAACACACAAAAAATGACCATTAAACCTAAACCAAAATGGGTAGTTTCTTGCACACCAACGAGATGTTGTTACATGACGGAGAATCTAGCTTGAAACACATACACTGCATCCTCATCTTACTTTCCGACAGCCTAATAAACACTACAAGCTTTACGTGCACCAAATAAAAACAAGTACCATACAATGATACATGTTAACTAATGCACCTAAAGTACTGAAAGAAATACATAATAGCAAAAAAGGCAAACTAAGGTGTGAAGTTAGATTGTGAATAATGCACATAAGAATGGAAATTAATAGTGGGGCTAGTATGCTCACTTGCAATTTCATCTATTGTATGTACTTCTCTGTTGCTCTCTAGTGGTGGCTGGACTGGTTATCAGTTGTTTTTGTGGGCAACACAAACTAAAAAATAAAAAAGTCCCACAAAGATAATTCTTCCTCCTGTTTTAACAATTTACAGCAGTACAGTACAACAATTATCTGACGTCAGAGTACATGTCAACATCATCTGCCACTATGCAGGACCACCCCGAGGCGGCATTAAAACAAAACGCCATGTGAGCATATTATTCCCACTATTTATACAATGTGGAAACATTAAAAACAATAAATATTGAATATTCAGCAAACACAAGCAATAGTCATCAACAAACACAAACACAACAAAGACTAACAAAAACAACAACAACAACAAAACTAGCCACCCGCTGGAATAATGAACATTACCAGAACATGAAACAATACCAATTAACGAGGCGACACAAATCACTTTAGACAAAAGAAAATTAAAATTTCACAAATCCTATAGACAAATTCAAATGATAATGTACATACAATGACACAACAATTCGGAATGAACAGCTGAAGTTTTATGCAATTGAAATACATGACAATATTAAACAACAACTTGCACTAAACGCTGCCTACTGCAGCTTGGTTGAGCATCACCAGTAAAGCACATCTGGAAATTAGCACTTCAACTATCAGCTTAAATGTTAACTGATACAGGCACCAAATAAACACACAAATAAACTAATTATCACATCAGCATTCACACAGATATGCCAATATATGGACAGGAATTAGAACAGCATAGCAAAGAGTGAAGTTACAGTGGTCTAATAGTGATAGTTGGATGACAGAAAGGCATAAGGCCGGTAAAACTCTTGCTGCAACAACCAATAAAGATCTCTGGGTTTCCAGCTGGAGCTGGACCAGTTAAACTGAAAGTAGTAGTAGTAGGAGGAAAGATATATCAATTGGTAAGATCTATTAAATAAAATGCACTCCAAAATTTAACATTAATGCCCATCACTAAGTTCAATCAGCTACGATCAAAACCACGGTCCATAAGCAATGTGGCAGTTACTTCACTGGTAACTCTGCCACGCATCGACTGACGTTTTATACTGGTTTTGCCACAGCTGACCTCCACTCAAATTCATTGTGAATTATTCCACCTCATGTTAAATGTACATGCATATTAGCAGCAACAGTGCATGGTGTGGAATAGCGAATCGTAAATGACCAACTGTGATAACACCAAATGACGTGCAAAAGGCAGACACTTTAAATCTGACAGGATAAAATTTAGAGGAAGCATTTGTCAGCCTGCCCCAATGCCACTGCTTCTTGTGGAACATTGAGAGAAGAGTTAATCCTTTCAAACCAGCTCAACATGGAACTGCACAGAAGTAAGTAGTCTCTGGAATGTATTCCAAGTTTACATAACGGCATAATGAACACTGCAGCGATCGACCCATTAATATTTCAGCTTTTAACATAACTACTCAGTACTCACAGTTCTAGCTCAAGGCCTCTGGCATGTTACAACATAGTTTACACCACACACAAAGTACTACTGGCAGTGGATCAAAGCAAGCAAATAATGGAATGAAATCAGTGTCCAGCAACTGTATCGGACACAGCTGCTGACTGAGACTCTACCGAAAGCTCTTTGTGGCTACTGGCTGAATCTGATGTAGCTGTTACAGGATGAGCTTGATTGATGTGAACTTTGAGCGTCTCCTTGCGAGTGTATGAACAGCTGCAGTGTGGACAAGCAAATGGCCGTTCGCCTGTATGTTGGCGCTGGTGTCGCTCCATGTTGCCTTTCTGCGAGAATGTTTTGCCGCAGTAAACACAAGGCGTTCGACGGTGCTCACTGCGACAATGAATTTCAAATGCAGCAGCACCAGCAACGGACGCATGACAGATGTCACAAGAGTACCATCGACCTTCAGTTACAGGCGGAGGTGGCACAGATGTCGGTACTGCACCGGCTCCATCAGCTGCATCAGATGGCTGGAAGCGAGATCGTGTCTCGATGTCTTTCCAATCCATGGGCATGTTGGGAATAGATGGCTGTGGAACAACTGCAGTCGATGACGGATGGGAGTGCATGAAAGACTTGGGCACATTCTGCTTATTAACAACGCATGACGCACTATCCTCCTCAAACATATTCTTTGCTCCTTTAGACTCCTCCTTCAGTGTTTTTGAACAATCAGATGGCACTGACAAATCAAGGCCACATTCATCATTCGTATTCGTGTCTGGCTCCGAATCATCATCGGAAAATGGAATGCTTCCATCAGTGTTGTGATCACTGTACAAACTCTCAGCAATGCCGATGGTGTGGTTACATTTCAGCTGGTGCTTTCTCAGTATTTTGTGACGCGTAAAGCTTTCACCACAGACTCTACACGGAAACGGTCTTTCTCCCTTGTGGTTGTAAAGGTGTCGGTCACGGTTCACTCGCTGCGTAAATGTCTGAAGACAATGCGGACATGGAAAACGATGATGAACTGCTTGGCAATGGACATTAAATGCAGAAAAGTCAGAAAAGAAAGACGTGCAGTGTGGACAAATGCGTTCGGAAACTATTTTCAAACTGGCAGCATTGCAACTCAAATCTTCAAGTTGCTCTTGTTTGGCAACAGCTACGCTGCCTTCACGTAGCAGCTTTGTAAGCGGCCGTTTCTGCAGTAGTGGTGGATGACTTGACATGGTGACATCATTCTCTCTGACATCTCCATTCCCATGCTTCAACCAATCATCAGAAAGATCCATCTCATCATTAGTATAATTACCTGGCAGTGACACTTCATCATTCGTGACACCTCGTCTAGGCTTGATTTGCTTTCTTCGGTGACCAACAACAGCTGTGGAAGATAACTGCTTATGAACTGACGAATTGTGCTTTCCAAGATCGGCAGCAGACAGAAAGCCGACGGCACAAGTACGACAATAGTGCTCAAGGCATGATGTATGACTCTGCTGAAAGTGACCTTGCAGTGAACTCCACGAGTCAAAATCAAGAAGACAGGATCCACACGAATATGACTCCAATCTACTATCATCCACCTCACTTTTAATCACATTATTGGTAGACACTTTTGCTATTTGTGTATGCCATGATGGACTCACTTGTACTTGGTCATTGTGCTCAAGTTCATTACAGTGTCGCTTCACAGGATCACACTGCAATGATTTTGCTTCATTCAACAAATTCTTACCACCACCATCGCAACTGACATCGATAATCGCATTGTCATTTTCATCGTTTGTTTTTCTCTTCAATTTCGTAAGTGGACTTGAATTAGCCGGACTTCTGTTCCATCTGGATGATGTTATGTCTTGACTCGCCAGGTACTCACGCAGAACGCTGGCATCTGAATGTGGATGGCAAACATTGTGATGCACATTTGTCGTAATTAATTCATGTACTTTCACAACAATCTGGTCTTCATCTATGTTCCTGTCCAGATTTCCACTACTGCCTCGAGTTATACAGATAATGCCATCAACTTCATAGCTCCCAGGCATTCCAATGTTTATTCGGCATAATTGCAGAATTGACTCTCGGAGAAATTTCTGCATAGCTTCTTTGTCCTGTGCATGCCATGTCATTATGACATCACCCTAAAGCAAAGTATAACACAAAATCACCACTTTAACTCATCTGTAGATCAAAACGTGACAGATCAAGGGCAAGATGTCAACTTATTGCTGCCCGTCTGTGTGCCAATGGGGCATGTAACTCAAGAATAGTCAGTGGATGATAAGCACAGACTTTCCGCGTAACATACTTTGTCGGGGAAAAAATCTGTCTCCACACAATTTCATTACCTGATATTACTAAAACGAACGATACTTGTAACTATTTTGCGTACGCTTCCGGTTTTCATTTATTTGTCAAATATCAAACCACTTTGAACATTTACAACAGTGTTCACTCAACACACGCAATATCCAGAGTTGTTATGAAGATTTACTGTTAATAGCGTAATAATCTTTCTACCTGTCAAATAAACTTTTATCATAAACCCGACTCACTATTCAGTAATGTCAGTATGTCAACAGATGAGTACACTGCTTCACTGCAGCATGGTTGCTGTTTAATGAACTTAAACTTGAACTCGAAATACGGTACGAATGACACCACGAGTCCACGACCACGTACACTTCGGCTCTTTAAGGCTCGTCCACACTGGCGACCAATGCGACTATAGTCGCCGTCTCCGACGATAGTCGCCGAAAACGGCGACAAATCATATCAAATAATTATAATGCTAATCTCCATGGCATCGGAAACCGTAGTTATAGTTTACTCTAATATTTTGTAACAGGTATTTGTGATTTGACATCTATTTTTCGGAGAGGCCTCTCAAGGCCTGCTTCCGTCAGAATAGCAGCATATAGGCCTACCTTAACCTCCTACAAACAGAATCATTGACCTATATACATTTCGCCGCTCATAGCATTAGCATGTTTCCATATTCCTTCAAATTTTTCTGGTGGGCTCCGTAAAACGATTTTTTCCGCAAGAGTGCGTTTTGGCCGTTCAAGGTCATATAAGGTCATAGACGACGATTTTGGTATAAATCGAAGGCGGGTATGCGACTTCCTATTAGTCCGTGGTAGTAAACTTTGGTCCTATCTTGCATTGTTTCTGAGACATTGCAGGCTTTTTGTGCTCCTGACCCCACCCATATTCCACCCT
>Ga0056132_1000330_pt1 | contig 11475 bp, 8 predicted proteins | sample WorMetLIZISLAND2_3_FD_71119 | JGI IMG/M metagenome (GOLD analysis project Ga0056132, IMG submission 71119) | Marine gutless worms symbiont microbial communities from Max Planck institute for Marine Microbiology, Germany - Olavius clavatus LIZARD... ...
TAGCTGCGGGCCGTTTTGGACATAGCAGGGGGCCGTTTTCGACCTTACTTATGGGCCGTTTTGGTTCACGGGCCGTTTTGGTCGTTTCCCCTTCTTGCTACGCAGCGGCAACTCCGTATTAACTGACGTCTAGGCTTTGTTTATGCATTGTGTTTGCTTTTTGAACGATTGTGAAGTATATTTTCTGAAGAGGTAAAATGGACTGAATTTATTAAGAAATAGCGGAATATTAGTGAATGTGTATTGATGCTGTGTTGTTCAGGCGATTCACCATCCAGCTCCACGTCACCTTCATCCGCTGACAGCAGTGACTCTTCCGACGGAGACCGTTACGACCAGCCGCCGCCGTCGTCGGAAGGACGCCACAAGTCGACTAGAGCCAGATCGCCGCCACCGACAACGTTTACGTTTGCAATCCCAGCAGCCGAGTTTGGTCGTCTTGCGCCAGTTCAATACGGACGCGGGTTGCAGAAGAATTGGACAACAATAATGTACAACCACTTCACGCAGCGCTATTCCACCTGTGCACTGCGGTTCACGTACAATCATGTCAAACAGCCCGATTCGAGGAAAGTGAACGCCCCGTACTGGACTGGGAGAGCTGTTTGCCGTACGGGGTCGTGTATCGCCGTCGAATTCACGATCGAACATCAACCGGCTGATGCTGAGGACGTCACCGTGAACGTATCTGTGACCGGCCAGTGCGCACATCTGAAGAAAACTGACGAGGCAGAGGAAATCGACGTGGACATGCCGAACCGCCGTCAGCTAAGTGGACAACAACGTCAAGATACTGCTACGCAGATCCACACTACGACAACTTCTGCAACCGAGCTGCACTACAAGAAACTTAGTGAAATGACCGACGACGAAATCCGCGCAGGTAACGAGACACGCTGCCAGACGCCGACCGTCTTCCGCCAGGCAGCCTACGAACGACGAATGGCGGAACGTCTTCACCCAAACGCCGTCACCGAACTCGACATAGCCAGAGAGTGCTGGGAGTCATCCATAGCCGGACAGCACTTCAGCGGATACATTCAGCAGCTCGGTGTATTTCCATTTCACGTCGTATTCTACACGGAGCAGCAGCTACAGTTATATGTAAGAGCCTGCCGGACAAGAAATGCAGTGCTTCATCTCGACGCAACCGGGTCCGTCATCGCCAACATTCCCGGCCAGAAAAGACCGCTTTACTATTGTTTGCTGCTTCACGACGGTTCACTGCCGGTGATGGACATCCTGACGACACGACATTCCGGCGAATGGCTGCAGACACTTCTGATAAATTTCAACGCATCGGTACGACTCGTCAACAGAGGTCGCCTGGTCACGCCGAAAAACATCGTCATCGACTTCTCTTTTGCTCTCATCGCGGCGTGCCTCAGAGCATTCAACGGCGTCGCCATCCGTCATTATCTAGACTTTACGTACCGATGCATTTCCCGCCGTTGCACCGCAGATAAACTCAAGGGATGGACCTTTGTCATTCTGTGTATGGCGCACATGCTGAAGACTGTGTCGGTCCGAGTGTACAAAGTTGAACGTCGCCCACAAGTACGCAAGCTCACCATGACGGCGTTTGCAGCACTACAGCGGACTCAAGATTTGGATGAAGCCAGGACTCTATACCGCAATGTCTACGTCGTACTGAACAACAAGCGCGAGAAGGAGGCTGTAGTTGCTGCAAGACAGCAGATTCTTGAGGCTGTCTCTCGCACAGACACCGGCAGCACGGAAGACATCATCGCCGAGGAACCGTCTGAAGAGGAAATGAACCAATCCATACAGAACTACACCGACGTTCGAACGATAAGGGACAGGTCACCGTACACGGACATTTTCCGACGCGCCATTGAGGACGTTTCAATAGAGGAAGATGAAAGCTCTCCAGAAAGCACCACGTATTCGCCGAAGTGTTTCAATGCCATTCGCAACATGATTCATCTCTTTCCGCTGTGGTCGGCGACGTTTCAAGGCAACATTGAAAGATTTCATTCCGACGTCACTCCGCAAGAAACAGACAACGCCGCTCAGCCAGTGTGTCAAACGAACGCCGCCGTGGAGTCACATTTCAAGACGGTAAAGCGCAGTCGACACGGCGGCCGTCTCCGTTTACGTCCGTACCAGTTCGTCGCCGCCGAGCTGCAGTACGTGATGGGAAAAGTTAACAAGACCCAGATGCCGAAACTGACCAGCAAGCGGCGGAAAGAGCGGAAAGACATATCACAGAAAGAAGAGGGATGGCGCGCCAAAAGAAAACCAGCTAAATACGCCGATCCTGTACGTGCAGCCAAATTGATGAAGTCTTTCACACGGTCGAAACAACGCTTGCCACACCACCTGATGAGATTGGAACTGAGCGACAACGCAATACAGCAGGTATGTACATGCAAACATTTCGAAAGGAAAAAGGCGTAATCACTGAAGATGGAGGCCCGACAGGCCGTTAATATCTAATCCAGCTAGAGGTGCGGGGGGAGCGCTGTAAGCTCCGCCAGTTGTGTCTTGGGCGAAGCCCCAGCCGACTTTTATTCCTGTGCATTTTTCATTTCACAGTAGACTTCTATTGATAATGATCAAGACAACGACGTTTCAAAATGCCATTGTTCTCTGTTGACACTAGGCCTCCCAAGCATAGGCCTAAAATTGTTCAAATTGAAAAGTGCAATCAAAACTGCAGTAACAGCTGACAATCTGTATATTAACCATTCTGTATTGACATGGACTATTGCATCACGCATCTTTCTGTTTGTGCTTTGTCATTTTTTGGTATCATTCTCAATTTTTTTTACAAGTCATTCATAACGTTCCGTCACACCGAAATCATTGAAAGCGACTGTCACTTTTCATACATGCGTACGGTGCGGGCGCCGTATTTGCCTTTGCGCGTAGATAGCTGTTGTGCCGCAGCGCATAATAGTAACAAGAAGCCACGCTGTCGCAGAGATGACCGCGCGATGCGCCCAATATATGAGTGCCCTGAAACTTGTATGTAAGCGCAAAATAATCCGACGATTGCGAAAGAATCTCCACATTACAATTGAATCTTATCACTATTCGGCGGTAAAATTATTGTCAAACTATTGCAACCAATGTGATCAGGGTACCTGAATGTTGCAGACGGACAGGCAGACTGACGAAGTACTGTGGCATCACCATGCAGTCAAAATAGGGAGACAAAATATCGCACATGTTGTCGGTATCGCCGGTACTTTAAGCCTAAAATAGCGGTATATTATCGATTTAAAAAACTGATATCAACCCATCACTAGAAGACACCATCCACATTGCACGTGCACTGCAAACTGACACATGAAATGTTTTTATAGAATAAAGACGAAAGTTGTCTGTTAGACGGTGCGGATATAAAATATGACGCGCTAATTACTCACATTTGAGCCCTAAAAAGTGTACAAAATCACAACTTTGCAGCCTTGTTTGCACGCAAAGTGGGCGGCGTGCGCTCGTGTTGCTGATGTGACGTCATACGCAAGGAAGCCATGAAATTAACGAAGTTCCTGCCGTGTCGTCCGAACTGTCCTTTGAGGGCCTATCCTTAATGCGTCCACACGAATCTCTGCATATAGCTTAATATATTTTAGGAACTTAAGTCATCGGCCTACATTTTGCCGGTAACGTTATCGATCTATCTTCATTCACATGTTTTCGGTGCGCTGCGCAGGAATTTTCTATTTCTGCAACAGGGACGTTTCTGCCAAGGTCATTATTGTTGATGGCAATCGAAAGCCCCTATGTGACTTCCTATTTGTCCGTAATAATAACCTTGGTCCTATCTCGCACCGTTTCCGAGATATGACAGCTGTTATGTGCTCCTGACCCCAGCCATATTCAACCCTAATTTTGTGGGTGTTCCCTTAGCACCAGATCTCCCACGTTGGGCGTAAGCGAGCGCATAACCTTACGCTATTCAGCCGTAAAATTATTGTTGAAAGATTGCAACCTACGTGATGACGGTACGTAAAGGTTACGGACGGACGGACAGGCGACATGCAATCTCATTAACGTGCACAGCGTAGCATCGTGCGGTAATAATAAAAATGAAAGGGCACTTGTAGTGCGCCGGTATAGAAAAATGTCCAGTAACGCAGTAAAGGAAATTAAAAATGCATAAAGGAAAGAAATCTAAAAGCAATGAGTTTGGCTAAGAATGTTACAGGAAAGCTGAGCTACGTCAAAGATGACCGCGCGATGCGCCATATTTATGGGTGTTATGAAAATTTTACAGACTTCCTGAGTACGCCCAGGGCTGTGAAAAGTTACCCCAAAGTCGTAATGGTTTGCATGTTTGCAGGTGCAGGACATACTGAAACGCAGATTTCCAGAATTCGACGGACTGCAAGCGCCAGGACTAGGTCAGTGCGTCCGCGGCCGATCTCTTCCCCGTTTCACTCCAGCCAGGCGGAAATTTGTGCAAGTGCTGAACGTCACCAATGTACATTGGGTCTGCGCGACGAACGCATTCTCAGAGCAGCCGAATGACGTGTTCGTATACGACAGCTTGCCGGGCGCCATTTCTCCGGAGACTATTTTGCAGGTTAGAGCAAACAAAGCTATTCAGGACATCGCTGTTTTGTTGTAGACTGATGCAATATACCTTGCAGTTCACAGTTCACAGTGAAGGCTTTCGGTACACAACGAAAGAACTAAATCGCCTGTGTTACTTTTTGGGCCCATGTTTCGCCGTCGCTAAACGTCATTGATGCAAAAAAGTTCCGGAATTGATGTGTAAGAAAGAAGATGTAGCCACTCGTACATCTGCACAGGCTAGCTTTAGTTCAGACTAAGCGAAGTTTCTGTCTTATGATGTTTTTGTACGTTTTGTCATTTTGTTTAATTTCTTAAAATGCATTTTCTGATTTTTGTCGTTCTGTGTTATTAAGTTTTCAGTGTACAAAGGCGACCTGACGAAAAGATAGGACCCAGGAACAACCTACTGTAATTTGTTATATATGTCGCTTCATTTTGAAACAAAACTAACAATTTGCATTAAAATGTTACATTACCTTTAGTTGTATTCAAAAATTTGCAAAAATAAGAAGTCCGCAAACTGGACTTATGACAGTTTTCAGAATTTTGAAATAAATATTTACACGTTTTTGCAGCGATAGCAAATAAATACGTATGTCATGCATTCCGTGCAATTTCATGCGTGTATAAGTCTGTTTTTCCGTTACGTAAGTAGACTGTCAGGTCTTATGACAGGTGCCTGTTGATGATGCATGTCGCCGCATTACTGGCTGCTGCTGAACTCCGTCAGATGCAGCCGTTGATATCGTGATGTTGAAATGTTACTCACCTTCGGGAGTCAACGTTGTCATTATGTTTGCATCTGTCCCTGTTGTCTTCCAAGTTTCAAGGTTGCATTTAGCATACCGATCGCGATTATTGAATTCCAGTACATGTCAGCCGTGAAAATCGCTCATGTTTAAATGTCTCTTACGAAAGCGGAGTACATAAGCAGTCAAAGGGGCGACTGATTATGCACGCGTATATACATCTTGGGCCCTAAAAAGGTGCCACTTTTATTTTTACGATAACTTTGGCAAATGAGGACCGATTGCAATTATTCTTTCACTTTTTGATTCGTAGATAAAATGCGGAATACAATGAAATAAAATCTTCCACCGCACCTGTAGTCTGTTGCCGCACTACCCTGTGAAATTTAAATGTTCAACTGAAAACGTTTCATACAATGTATGCTGTATTAGATGAAGTTATCTGCACAACCTCAAGCGTAAAACCAGACAACAGGAGGTTTTTTTGTTCCAAAGGTTTTAAAATTATTTATTTTAGTAAGTTCATGTACTACAAATTGGTAAAAATCGTCTGCACTGCGCTAGTACCCGCTAAAAGCTTATCGGTGCGTCAAATAACGTCAACACATCAATTATTGAGCAGTGGTGCAACGACTTAAAGCAGGCGTCCAGCAAATGAGCCAATTACCGGTCATAACATTGTTTTAGCAGTGAAAGGACTTGGAAAACTGCCATGAACGGTAATTCGCTCATTTGTTTGTTGTGCAGATAAGTCCAGCTAATACAGCGTACATGTATGAATGAAAGGTTGTACATTTGAACATTTAAATTTCACAAGGTAGTCCGGCAACAGAAGTCAGGTGCGGCGGAAGATTTTATTTTACCGTATTCCGTAGTTTATGTACGAATCCAAAAGTGAAAGAATTATTGAAATCGCTCCGCATTTGCCAAAGTTATCATAGAAATAAAAGTGGCACTTTTTTATGGCCCACGGTGTAGATAGGTATATGCTTAGTGTGGTCATTTCGTTACAATCTGGCGTCTTCGTTTGTGCATTCACCACGCTGAGAGGTCGTATGTGTTGCAGAGAGAAATTTTTCCTATACGAAAGACACTTGGACATTGAGCACTAACGCTTGCAATACAATGTGAAAGCTAAGTCGACATAGTACGTGTAATGGAATGTGATGTTGTTTGACAGTTGAGTTCGTTGCTGAGGACTGAAGACACGGACCACATGATCATCCACCGTCGCCTGTGTGACAGACAACCGACCGGCTCGCGACTGTGTGGATACTATGCCGTCACCGCCGCAATATCCATCTGCCATGGCATCGATCCCACTGGAGCCGTGTACAATGCACAAACCATGGTCAACAGCGTCAACAGAGTGGTGTCGTCGAGTGCCGCAGACGTCGTCCCTGTTGAACGTCAACGCCCGCGGGTCGATGTCCGTGTCGAACGAAAGGACAAGCTGTACTGTTTGTGCCAAACGCCAGCCGAGTCACGTGACATGATCGAGTGCAGCGTCTGCGGGAACTGGTTTCACTTCGACTGCGTGCAACCATCTGAAGCCCAGCGACGAGGTCATTTCGCCGGTCCGTGCTGCCAACGTGAACCAGTTCCCGCCAACCCGGAAGACGTTGTACACGTGTCGTCGTCACACTACTCTTCTGAGTAAGTAATAAAATACGAGTGACCAACATATTGTGTGAGTGAAGTGAGTCATTGGCGTTTATCAATGTGACAGTTCATGGCGGCTTTGCGAAATGTGTACCACATTTCGTTGTATGTCGTGACATCGCAGTATGTTATGTCTGTAAGACGTCCTAAGTTGTCATGAAGCAAGTTCACCATGCGCATTAAGAGTGCACGGAAATTTCTTGATAATTTTTTTCATGCGTATACTAAATCAAAGGGGTCGTGAATTCAGACGTCCTATGGGCCATTTCCAAAAAGTCCCGCGGCAATGTCCCAAAAATTAAAGGCTTTCAAATTAATTAATGGTATAAATCACGCGAAATTAAGGTGTTAAATGTGTCTATTTAGTGCCTTATCTCTATTGGACTCACACTATATATACACGCTATATGCACATTCATATGATTAACACGATCAATGATTAATTGCATTGTACATTATTTGTAAGGTTACTGTTAAAAGTTGGGCATTTGAGCGTATTAGGCAATAAAATACAGCAGTTTACCGTTTATCAACAGCCACTTACGCACAGTGCGCGGGCGCGCAGGCTGTATCTACTGTCTGCGCCAGCCACAAGCTAGTAGCTGTGATGTCGTGATCGATTTATAGTAGCAATGTCATAAGTATTACTAGGATGTCGCGCAGGATACTAATTAGTCCGCCAGGTAAAAGCGTCGCAGGTGAAAGGCAACCTGAATGTAACGTAAAAAGCTATTCAGGGTCATCCAATGTCATTCATTTGGAGATCACTGAAAAGCCGTCGAGGGAATGCATTATGCTGTATTCATGTCATAGATATCCTGTGCAAAGAACCCAAGCGAATATAAGTAACAAAGTATGAAAATTACGTTCAACGACAACCACACTGTTCTTTGACGCCCTTCCTGACGAACCCTAGCCAATATACTGACGTATATTGTATTTTTAGAAAGTACAATCATTGACCTACATTTCGCCACTGACAACTTATGTTCATGTTCGTGAAAGTTTTGTTGGCCTCCGTAAAACTACTGGTTTTGTGCAAGAGTGACGTTTCGGCTGTTCAAGGTCATCCGAGGTCATTGATTTTGGTGCCCTTTGAAAGCGCGTATGCAACTTCCTATATGTTCGTCATAGTAAACTCGGTCCTATATAGCAACCTTTCGTATATATATATTGCTCGTTGTTATGCTCCTTACCCCACCCATATTCCAGCGTAATGTTGTAGGTCTTCCCGTTGCAGCAGATTGCTTACCTTATGGTCAGCCTGATGAGAACCCTTAAGCTATTCGTCCGTGAAGTTATTTTGGCAGTATTCCAACGTATGTGATAACGGTACTTTAAGGTTTCAGACGGACGGACAGAGAGACACACAGACGACTTTCTGTGGCATAACTGCGCTCGATAAACAGTTTCTTCAATATTGTATCAAAAGCTGTGAAGTAGGAATTTTTTATCACAGATAAATTTCACTTCTACGGAAGCACAGAGAACATTGTCAGCAAAGCAGTGGTCCAATGCAGACTATTACCCCTTTCACTGATGTCATGTGTGTTTCTTGCAGTATTCGCAAAACAGTTAAAATTTGGGGTGGGGCAAGGTCGTGGCTGCAAATCCCTGGCGTTAGGGCTGTGTATTAACGATAAAGGCAGTTGATGTCAGTGGTGTCATTTTGCCGTTTTGTTTTTGTAGATCGCTGCTACAGTAATGGGTCATGCTGGCGGTCTGTTCAATTACCCGGAGGCAGTTGCTCATTGGGCGGCTGGACGCGCGGCGTGAACGTTTCCACGTGAAACGTGCAGTGTTAGACGATAGAAGACGTCAGACGACGACACTAGGAGACGAAATACGTCCTTCTTCTTTTTTACCTTTTGGTCGTATGTCGTGTTTCGTGGCCGTCGTTCGTCGTTGAGACCGTCGTTGTGTTGAAAATACAACACGTATAAGAATGTCGCGAGCATTGCAGCTGCTTCAGCATGTTGCACGCGTGCTGTTGTTTGTTACGTGTCCGCGACGTGTTAAGTCAAATGTTTACTAGTGCACATTTACCTTGTACGCATGTTGAACTACAGCGTGTGTTTAACGTGCTGGAAATGTTTGCGATTTTTCTTGACGTTGTTGTCTATTTTCCTACAGCGACGGCCTTATTGCAGTCGTTTGCTTGTCGCCGTTCGTCGTTCGTCCGTCGTTCGTCGTCGTGTTCTGGTGGTGGTTTTTCTCTGTGTTATTTTCTTTTTTTCCGTATTTCGCCTTCCTGTGTGTCTTTTGACATCTTCAGTCGTCTCTCATTGTTTGTTTCATCTTGGGAACGTTTTACGTCGTCGTTCACCGTCTATGAGTAACTGTCCTCTGGGTTTGAGAACGGACCAAAAGCTCAGATAACCGGTGAGGACAACTGAGTAAGTCGCGCGACGCTCACCGGTCTCTGATGCAAGGATTCTGTTCTTATGCAGGTAAGCATAAGGTAGCCGGCCGACAAGACTGTTGAAAAAGGCTTTGCATTTTTTTCTTGCTCAATGTTGTCGTTGGCGATGTCTGTGAGTCTGCAATGTCAATGTCTTAAGTACTTTGGCGGCGTTCACTGTCAATACATTGCATGCCTTCCTCGGCTCACGGTTACCCGTTTTAACGGTGTATAAGCATCTTTTTCTGCAATAAGACACTGAGACACCTGCTGGTAATTCTGCGGCTGATGACCGGCTGAGTAGAATGAACGTACAATACAGATGATTTGCGAAACCAGTGTTTGGGCAGCTGCAGTTGTAATTAATTTATTCACCAGGGGAAATGAATGAAAATTGATATCTGTGAATGATACTGGGCGTCGCCTCTGTTTGCTCTTCGCCAGTTACGCCATTGTGCCGTTTTCCACAGTGCAGTTATTTGTGACTCAGCAATTACAGCAAACGTTTTCTTTGTTCATTACCGTTAAGTCACGTATGTCACAAATGGTGTGATGATTAGGCCTACGCGTTAACGCCATGGTTGATTTGCAACCGTACTGTTCTTTGATCTTCTTTTCACCCGCCTCACAGCGATCTGTTGTTTGTACTTGTAGTTTGGTTTGACGTCACTGCTGTGATAATTTGCAAGATGAAGAATTGTCAATTTTCCGAAAGGAAGTTATAGCTTTCATTGCCCAGAACTACGTCGACGCATTCGGTCTGCCGAAAGTTGCGAGGTTAGTTGAAAATTGTTGTCATCTTCGTGTATTGTCTGAGTGAATTTTCCACATTGTAACTTTACGTTGTGAAAAAAGTCGACTGTAGTCGCCAAACGGCGACTCAAAAACGTCGTAATAATAACGCTTAATAATGGTAGTAAATGATGACGATGATGACAGTATGCAATAGTCGCCGTTGTCGGCAAAAGTGAGGATAGGGTTTTAAGTGGACGCCCTATTACTGAGGTCGATTGTTAGTGTTGTCGTTGTATGAATGTACGTAAGCTTCGATGTGTGAGTGGAAGTTTTTGGGTACGGTGTAGCGAGACAAGCGCGGTGGGTTGGAAGGATAGGGCTAGTAAGGAGAGTGTAGTCCCTCCCCATCAGTTATAGCCTTTTCTGGGAGCACTCCCGCGTAAGCCGTTAGCGCTTATTATTGTCAACTTTCAATAAAAAGCGTCTGCTGAACGACGTCATTTTAACGGTGCCTTTCTTTCATTGATGACGACAGTTGAGATAATGATGGTGTGATTTACAGTTGTAGAATTTCTTTGCCCAGCTGGTTTTTGTGCCTCTTGGAACAATAAGCGCGGCAAATTGCATAGGCTCACGGGCTATTGTTTGTAGGTGGCTTATAAGGCAAAAATTACTGATTTCGGGAACTTCATCTCACTGTACAGAAAGTATTCGCTTATCTGGTGTGTAATATATGAAAGCGTAATTTTGGGCTCACGTCTGGATGCTGGTTTTGGGTGGAAAAATTTAGCGTTTGCATGATAAATAACGACTTCACCCTCGCACACCTATTCATTGTCATAAAGGATTTTTTGTGAAGAATCAGACACGTCGTTAGTGACGTTTTACTGTTGAAGAGTGATGTGACTGAACAATGTGGTTCATTTCCCTGCAGTCAAATTGATTGACCATAAAATGCCCATAAAGCCTTGTGCACACTGGCGACTATAGTCGCCGAATTCAGCGAGTGTTGCAGTAAACGGTGACTGTCGCCAAAACTGTAGTCGCCAGTGAGGAGAGGGCTTAACAGTCCGGTTATGCATCTCCAAAACTTTAAACAATGACGCTTGGGGGGAGAAAGTTCCCCCACGTTTACTGGCGAATTATGTGCGTCTTCGTTAACTTATCAGTAAACTGTTTACACAGTTTTGTAGAGAAAATCAAGTCGAACACGATGAAATCTTTACGAATGAAATCTGACACATATATACTAATATATTACAGAAGTTTCAAGGGCACTGTTTTGTGCATTTTCTGCGTTGTCACAGCGTAGAGCGGCAGAGACCGCCGTCTGCTGTCAAGTCATTAACTCGATGCCGGTGTTGATAAGACGAGACG